>Ga0123354_10003307_pt1 | contig 22171 bp, 9 predicted proteins | sample TergutLab28metaG_2_FD_97872 | JGI IMG/M metagenome (GOLD analysis project Ga0123354, IMG submission 97872) | Labiotermes labralis P4 segment gut microbial communities from Petit-Saut dam, French Guiana - Lab288 P4 | ecosystem: Host-associated > Arthropoda: Insects > Digestive system > Gut ... | reverse complement strand
TCACTCTAACCTCTTCAGATAGTTTCCCGTCCACCCTAACTCTCTGCGTGCGGCCTGAGAGGAATTCTCTTATCCAGCCTATTACCCTATTGTCCACGCCCGAGTTTGCAATTTTAGTTAGTAACCGACCATGAGGGACTAAATCAAACGCTTTCGAAAAATCAACTATAACAGCTTCAATCTCGTCTCCGTTATCCAGTGAGTCCGCAATGTCCTGACAAACCGAGATTCTATGGTTTTAAAAACTGGCAATGAAAATTATATATTAAAATACAGTATGCAATTTCCCTCCATCCCTAGATTGAGAATGATTAGGCATGTATAAATGTATAACCTTTAAACCAAATTTTAAGAACACTGTGTTATAATAGTGCAAAAATTAAGAAAAATTAATATCTAAGTCACAGAAACACATTCTGGCATGAAAGCGGTTGACTTACACCCTTGTAATCTAAGCGAGATATTAAACTGAAGGCTACAGTTGTCTTTTTATTCCTTCTGAACTGACATAGTTATCGTTTTCTGGCTGTGAAGGAAGGCTGTGTGTAAATATTTGTAAAAAAATAAGATGGAAACTTTATCACTGATCAGTTCCTGTAGTTTGTAACAGCCACCCCCCCTAGAATTAAGTCATATTATTGTTTCTATTATAATTTAATATAATCAATATGATTCATGAAGCCATGTTGCATAATACAATAGATGGTCTGCCTTGAGATCCACAGTGGGCTAAATGCAAAATCTACTGCAATTAGTTTAATGAAAGAGAGGGCTTCTAAATGTTCAAAGGTTGCATGTCAAATAATCATAAAATAGTTAGAAATTCTATGCTTACTCTGCTTGTTACTTTGGTTTAATGATGTGTGCAAAACAGTAGGCCTTTTTCATATGCAAATGGTGGATTTTTAATTTTTACACTACATGTGGGAGACACCCAAAATCTGCAGTTGCAAATATGGTAAGAACATAGAGGTTCCATAAAAGCATGGAATTTCCTAACAGAAGAACATGCTTGGAATTGCTCATGACCGACCTTCTTTTGTGTACTTGGCCAGTTTGTTAAACACAACAGAAACTGTTGTATTTGCTCTTGTATAAAATCAGTGGGCTCAGCAATTCCATGTTCAACAAACCAACAGCTTGTGCAAGCTGACTCGTGAACAAGGGCAGCTTTTAGTGAAACCATAACGTAATCAAAGGTTAATACTGCACTCTAACACTTTGAAGCTTGAAAGACAACTAAACAGCTTACAAAGATTTTGTCCCCGCCTCATAGAAAACGCACTACATATCCATTACAAAGATAGCTATGTGTTCTCTTTGTTCAGGAAAATAATCAGTTTGTTCCGAGAATTATATGTGGGTACACTCTTTAGGCAAAATACAAAATACAAAACTCTCTGCCCTTTAAAACAATGGTGCACAATCCTGGGTCGCTGAAAGATTGCGAACTTTTTGAAATATCACAAATATATGCAGCGTGTATTTTACAAAAGGCGCAACTTTAAAAATAAAATGCAGAATTATCTCGATATCTTGCGGTATGTAAAGTTACATTCAAATAAAATAGTTGCTTGCCATTACTGAACAATTCTTGTTACACTGTGCAGTCATTTACTCTGCACTGTGATGAGTGACCATTTTAGGCGCTTTAGCCTAGTCACAAAAGCGCCTGTAAGCTTGTCATATGTGTTTATCTGGCTGTATGTCTGTTTTATTATCCATCTGTCTGTCCGTCTACCTCTACATCTGTCCGTCTATTTTTCCCTCTGTCCGTACAATAAGCGCGGCTCCACTGGAACGATTTGCGTGAAATCTGATATCTGTGAATTCTCCAGAAATCTGTCCTCAATATTGAAATTCGGTTAATATTGTACAAAAATGATAGGACGCTTTACATGAAGACCTAAGTGCGTTTTATTTCTGCCTGCGATGTAAATTCGCAAAAAAAGAAACGCCCTGTGCAACACATGATATTTTTAGATTGTTAACAGTGAAGTGTAGTTTTCTACTGCAACAATAGTTACGCGAACGCGCCACAATATTACGTTATAGTACACCGCCTATCTTGTTTGTTATCTAAATAAATCCTTAAATTTTGTTGTGAACTGGAGCATCTGTCTAGTTCTGAAATGGGGGATCTGCCTAGTTCTGAATTGGAGAATCTGTCTGGTTCTGAACTAACATCTGCCTAGTTCTGAAATGCGACATTTGCTTAGTTCTGGATCGGGACATCTGCCTAGTTCTTTAATGGAGCATTTGCCTAGTTCTTAACTGGAGCATTGGCCTAGTTCTAACTGGAATATTTGCCAGGTTCTTAATTGAGCATTTGTCTAGTTCTTGTATGGAGCACCTGCCTAGTTCTTAAATAGAGTGTCTGCCTAGTTCTGAACTGGAACATTTATCTAGTTCTTATCTGAGGCATCTGCCTAGTTCTGAACAGAAATTCCAATCTGTGCAAGTGAGACATGCCGAACGGCAAAGAAATCATTTGGGAAAGGACGTACATTATATTGCAAGGTACACTGATAGCTCTAAGGTTCGGTGTAGTGCGGTCGATACAGTGACTAGGCTACCGGCTGGACGGTCCGGGTATAGAATCTCGGCAGGAGAAAGAGATTCCTCTTGCATCTAAATCGTCCAGAACGGCTCTGGGAACCACCCAACTTCCACTTCAATGGGTATCGGGGTTTTTTCGCGGAAAGTTAAGCCCCCGGGTGTCATAATGACCAATCACACCCACGTGGTGCCGAGTTTCAAAACGGGTAGAGCTGTACCGCTAATTCCCCTGTATAACTCCATGGCGTGAAAAACTTACATTTTTAGTTTCACCGAAAGTAGGTATTTTACTTATCAGGTTGCAGACAACGTGTGATGCATGTCGTCATTTGTACAAACCCTTCACATTTCAAGGTCTCCACCGTTTATTTTGTAGTGAAGTGCCATGAAATCTAAACAGTCTTTTGAAATATAAAATGTTCACAATAAACGACCTCCAGAGTTGTCACAACTAAATACGAATTATGTCGATTCAGCTAAGTATGTGACCTAGACTGGCCGTTATAAGACGGTGCCCAGAGTCGAACACGAATACACACAGCACCGCCATGAGACAACTGACACTACTGTCAACGGCCGTCTTCATCGGTCTCGTTGCAATAATTACGGCGGAATCAGACTTAGCACGTTCCACATCCGGGGTCATCAAGCTGACAGAAAACAAGAACGCCTTCCTGAAACCTGTACTTCACACTAAACAGGGAAGTCCTCTGGTGCGTTCTGGAGTCAGAGCGGTTCGCTCAGGCATCGTAGACAACAGTCGGAAAAGAAGAAGTCGTCGAACAAGATCTGGAGATCAAATTCCATTGGAGAGCATAGCATATCCAGGTATCAGTTACGACGATTTCGTTAATTCTTCCTCAGAGGAAGAGCCAGAAATTGTAGGATTTGTTTCAGACAGCGAGGAATGGCTGGATGAAGATGTGGAGACACACCAAACACATCCGTCCATGCAATACAGTTCGCCACAAAGAAGCACCAACAATCTCTTCGACAGAGGAGTTAAAGAGAACGACATGGGAGTGACATTCCGTTACGTACAACCCTGGTTCACGGGAGACAAATCTGCCCCTTACTACAACCATGAAGAAACAGACGAAGCAGCACGTCATAACCACGTAAGACTTTTATATGATGGCCCCTATGCTTACACTCCACACAGCGGAAACACACGCTATTTCATGCAACATCGCCATAGCGACGAAGGGTCAGAGAACTATTTACCGTACTTCCGGTTTGCTCCCAGTGTCCAACCGCAAATCCAAAAAGAAACGGCATATTTCGATAGTCCTCACAACCCTGTTCCTGTTAATTACGCGCCAAGGTGGGCACATATGGAGCATCGTGCCGATTTGCAGGGACGAATGTTGATGTCAGGACAGCCTACGGATTTCCTTCCTCCAATAAGAACAGAAGCGGGTCTACAGGGAAGGAGCCTGGAAATGGAATTGAGATCCGCAGGTTCTAACGAAGAAGATATGAAGCATACACGAGAATTAGAAGGATATGGCAGTACAAAGGAAGGTGCAAGTTTTGGTATGGAAGATGTGAGATATGACGAAGATTCGGTAAAGGGTAAGGACAACTCGAAGGTGGAGGAACAGAGTGAAGTAGCAGCAGTTTCGTGGTACCCAGTGCTGATGAGTGCGGCGTGAAGTGTCATCAGCGCCTTCCATGTAAGTCTAGCTAAATCTGATTGAAAACGGGCAGAACAAAATTATTTTTTTCCTTTGCCTCGCCTAAGGAGCAGAACGTAGTAAAATTAAAAGTTCTTACTCTTTTAAACAGGTTCTGTGTTAATCACATACATGTTTTGTTTAACAATATTTAAGTAAAATTACCATTAACTGTGCACCCAAATGTTTTAACTACAATTCATTTAGTCATGCCATATTTCCCATATATTTCGGTCTCTGTCGACCATCTTCAAGGGAAATTTATTTAAAATGAATATTACTCACATGGTCAAATAGATACAGTAGGAGAAATAAATATTGCAATATAAAAATTACAACTGGAATATCATCTGATTTTTTAAATATTTTTGTCAATTTTTGCATTTACTTTAACTGTGTAATTAGCCGACAGTAATTTCCAGCTCATGTATACAGGTTTGCTGACAGCTTGCGAGCAGGATGAGGACGGAAGGTCCTGATCCTCCTCGCAGGCTGTATGACATATCACATTGCTGTGTGTACAGTGAAAAACTCGTGATGATGGACAGAGGAACTGTCCGAAACATTCCAAAAATAAATTAGCGCATCTAGTTGGTTTTATTGTAAGAACTTTTACATTGTTTATTCCGTGCATTAAGACGAAGTAAATAACGCACGTAACACCAACATATGCACTGTGTATATTTTATGTCTACAGTCCTTTACATAACTATGTAGACATAAATTATAGAATTACAGAATAGCATAATGCATATTTTGGTGTTACATGAGTTAGATCCAAAACAGCTTTGCAGTTTTTTGCCGTCACAGCAAAACGGTTTTCTAAACATGACTATCCATTGGCGTAACCTGGTTAACAATAGTGGTGGGGGGGGGGGGGGGGGGAAGCAAAATCGACCATTTTTGCTCTCTTCAACTCAGTGGCAAAAAGAATTATTCTTAGCTATAAAAAACATCGGTGGTATTTGCCCCATCTTGCACCCCACCTACGTTACTTGACATAATCCACACATAAAGAAACTTAACAACAATGTGTCATGTACCTTACGCTTATTTACACCCAAACAAGACTCTCTAAACATTTAGACATCATCGGCATTAGACAGAATAGGTTTACTGAGCGACAATCACGAAGTATTTTGGCATCGCCTGTGAACAATTATGACACCATAATAAACAGAAATATTCGGGGTACCAAAATTTCTCTTCGAGAACGCAAAGTTTCCCACGTTAGCTGCAGTTGACAAGCCAAACAAGTAAAACTGTCCCTATGCACGTCATGGCGTCATAAGTGGAAGGGGAGTTATAGATCCATTTACTCTTAGTCTCTATACGAGATGTAGGTGAATGGTCAGCTTCTAGTTCCCGAGAATTTTACCCCCGAACCAAGGGTTTCTGGTCCTCTCTTGACGGATAAGAGGCTGGCTGGGTCCCAGAACCGGCCTGGGCATTTTGGGTAAGGGAAAAAGTCTTGACCTTGCTAGGAATTGAAATAAGATTTCTTAGTGGTCCAGCCCATAACCTAGTCACTTACCGACTGAATTATCGCTACATTACACCGCGTACGATAAAAAGACAGTCATATTATTAATTTCGTATCGGCTTTTTGAGGACTCTAAATGATTTTATATACTTTCCAGGTGCTGAATCCTAATGATGACGGCTTGTGTTGGGCCCAAGAACTGACAGAAGTGCGTGTTTTTTACAATCGAAGAGAAGTGTCGGTTTTATCTGTGTTTTCTAGTTAATATTAAGCTATAGTAAACTGTTAAGGAATACTGCTGTCTGTAGTTGCAGAATGTCCGCGAGAGGCGAGTTATGTTTGTATTATTATACATGTTAACTGCTGTGAATGAGGAAAACGTGAGAAATAAAAGCATATTTCTAACGATATTAGGTTTGTGGTGTACAAAATGGCGTATTTATTTTTAAGTATTTTCTTCCACTACAGATATATTGGTCTACAGGTATAAACTAAAATATACAGCGTGACTTAAAAGGATGGACTCAATTTCATACGTCTATATTTCCTTAACTATATAAGGTATGTGAATAATTTATGTAATATTTGAAAGAGGAAATCCTAAATTTTCAATATGAGAGAGCTCGCCTAGAGCGTGCGTTTCGTCTTTATTTAAACATTCAACCTCCAACGAGGAAGAAAATTTGTCGTTGGAATCACCGATTTGAGCAAATAGGCTGTCTGTGTAAAGACAAAAGCTCCGGCCGACCACGTGTATCAGAGGAGAACGTCGGACGAATTCAAGAGAGTTTTGAGCGTAGCCCACGCAAGTCAACCTGTAGAGCGAGCAGAGAACTTGGAATACCGCAACCAACTGTCTGGCGTGTGTTGAGGCGCCGTTTACTGTTCAATTGAGTTCATCTTTTTGAATCATCCTGTATATATTGTTCGTTTTTTTTTCGAATCAATTTATCGCCTTTCGTCTTTAATTATTTTTATAAAACAAAGAAAGTTAGTTTGAAGCTCTGGAATTCTATTCAGAACATGGCCGACTCAGGCCTTAACAACCCCCCCCCCCAAAAAAAATATAAGATAAAACTTAGCAAAATGCATATGAAAAGTGTTTTCCGCGGTAATGGAAGAAGACAATTGAGTATGTAAAACAGCAAAGAAGGCAGAAGTTTCATTCGCGTCACTTCCGGTCTAACGTTCACTCAACCAGCATATCAGCATTAATTCGTATAAGTGATGGACAAATAGAAGAAATGAGCAAGAGCTTGCGAAAAGAGCAAACTCACACACACACGCACACACACACACACACACAGAAATATATTTTTTATGTAGATGCCCTCGGATGTGGTACTCATCCTACACTATTTCGTCTTACTGCACATGTGACCATGTTTAAACCTCAGCAGTAACAGTCCGACACCATACTTCAGGGTAAATATTGCAGCCACACCCAAATGGGGTTCATTGCAGAAATTTGATGCACAGCGCCGAGAAAAAAAAAAAAAGGAAATTGCTGGTATTTTGTTTTCACAGGATTCATAAACCCTGATCGTGATGTAAGATAAAGTAACTTTCTTCCAGACTACAGTTGACAGCAATATGATATGATAAGATGTGACATGATATGGCATATTTGTTAACTGCAATTGGGTTGACACCGGTTGGCAGTAGCATAGTACATATTTACACGCAAAAAATACACAACAACACAATGAAACAGAGTACACAGAAGAGAACGCACATAACAATAAGAATACATAAACTTGACAATAAAAATCCATAAACAGAACAACAAAATACCTAATTTACAAAACTAAACAGAAGCATACAAAACACACAACCATATATGAAATGATAAAAAATGGAACCAGAAGAATGTGAAAGAATATTCGTAAAGAATGTACGGAATTTTAGTCTAATATTTCCTCTCCTTCGCACTTTAACTTTCATGGCTCATGATAAAATGTTTATTTGTTTGCATGTGAAAGTTTTTCCTCTGTACTCTGAGGATATGTTTTCGAATAAAAAGACACCATATTTGTGTTCCTGCTGCTCGTATATGTTTCTTCAAACAGTCCTATAAACTGTAACTTACTAAGTGAAGAATATATACGGCGTATTTTCGTTGTTACACCGTGCATGTTGTCGAGTTACTCAACTATTATACCAACTACTGCACATATATAAAATTTACACATTAAAACATTCAAACGCTCCGACATGTTTCGGTCCTAGGACCATCATCAGGGAGCTGTATTGTCCTTGCTAAAGTCACACTATAGAAAGTCACATTAATTTCGCTGTACCAGTTGGGTATTGTGGCAGCATGCCGGGTTGTGTAATATTATGTTGCGAAGAGTGCCCTGCTACGGAAGTGCATTCTGTGCTTCGTTGCGTGATACTGCGTATCACGCAACGAAGCAGGGCTCTCTTCGCAACATAACATTACACAACACAGCATGCTGCCACAATACCCAACTGGTACAGCGAAATTAATGTGACTTTTTATAGCGTGACTTTAGCAAGGACGATATGGCTCCCTGATGATGGTCCTAGGACCGAAACATGTCGGAGCATTTTAATGCTTTAATGTGTACATTTTATAAATTGTATATATGTGCAGTAGTTGGTATAATAATTGAGTAAATTGAATATAAGGCGTATTTTCTGGCTTCCAACCCGGTATAAATGAGATCTGCGTTCTTGTGTGGTTTTACGCAGCCTGGAGTAGTAATTCCGTACAGACGTTTCGGTACTACCTATTGGTCCCGTCTTCAAGGGTTAAGCAGTCCAGCTTGACCCTTAAATGTGGGGCAGATAGGTTCTTCCGAAGCGTCAGTACAAAACTACCATTCTAGGCTGCGTAAAATCACACAAGATGGCGGGTCTCAGCAAGACAGACAATGTACTTATAACGTTAACATTGAGGCGTTTTCGTGCAGCCATTCTTGCAGTTGAAAAGCAAAGAGTATTACATGTTGTGAGTGTCTGTAGCCTTAGGTACCCAGCATGCAAAGCGCATGCTGCATATCGTCATCTGTGACATGCCCCGCTCTACAATATTTTCCCACATTTTTCTCACAAAGGGCGCGATTTTCGAAAAAAAAAAAAAGTTACTGAACACAAAAAGTGTGTTTTGACTTCTTCTACATCTTTTGCCTGAAACATTTATCACTCTAAGAAGAAATGAGCGGGATACGCTAAAAAAATATATATTGGTCTTCACGTAAAATGCCCGTTACTCTTTTCCGATTTTAATGAAAGTTGGGAATTGTGGGAAAAGCGTGACTATTTTATCTCACTTTCAAACACGTATATTTTATTAGCTCGAAAAATTAAAACTTGCAAAACACGCGTGTTTCTTGTAGCAGAGGACATTTAGTCGTGTTGCAGCATATCAATATATGAAACTGGAAAAGTAAACACAGCTAAAAAACTTGTTAAAGAAAAATATTTTATGGCTTCTGCATGTTTCACGCCTGATGGTGACCATTTAGGGTTATCATAGAAACAAATGTTGCTTTTACAATAAAGAATACTTGAGTTTACTGTAACATCTTTAATGTTTTGGGCGTGTTTTGCACTTCTCCTGAACGTTTTTCCGAATCAGATTTTACCTACAAAAAGATATTTAGCAAGTTATCTTTGGCATGGAGCAAAGGGCGTGTACGTCATCACGGACAGTGTCTGACTGCTGTCCGATGTTAACCAAAACCGGAATGTATCGTAGACCCCTCAGTAGAAGTCCTCAGCAGAATTTCATGAAAGCACCATCAGCTAATCCCGATTTGTTCAATACAGACTGACAGATATGAGGAAAATATGGGGCGCTTTGCTCTATCTCTTCTTTGAGAAAAGGGCCAAAAATGAAGAGAATTTGAGGGTATATTACACAGCATGCCGTTCGTAAGAAATTTCATTCAAATCCGTCCAAAAATACTAGCGACAGTAAAGCATAAATGGTCAGCATGATATCAGTGAGGCTTGGACTTCTGTGGAGGTTTCACTCCAATCTTCTTTGACATTAGACGGAGATGAGTAGTAGCATCACGCCCTAGACGCTCTACTCCCGGGGAAAACTCCGCGATTATCATTTCATAGAAGTCTTGGTTAATTACAGTAATGGTCGAAACATGCTGATAAAAAAAAAGGATCTCAGCCTCCGATGGAAATCAAATCCTCAAACTGCAGCCCAACATAATCACCACGCATCCTGAGCTACCCGACGTTTCGTAGCATACACAGTTCATAGATACACTCAGCCGTTTCGGCATTTGCGGACGACTTGGAAATCGCCGGAAGCACAGTGGGCAGAGCGCTCGGCCACGACCCGATCCAAGGCACATTCGACCATTCGAATATTTCCCATAACAGAAAGTCTGATATGAGGAGATACGTAAAGTTTGGTAAGGTCGCCACATATATGCATGTGCCTCTGCCTTAGAGAACCAGGGTCACATTTGCGTTCATGTCACACAGACCACGTAACACAGGGCGTGTAGAAATTTTCAACAAAAATTTAGCAGCTACTTCTAAACTCTTGGTTACAAAAGGGTGACAATAACCAAGTTCCATACTGAAGAAACACAAATATTATGGGCCATGCATAAAATTAATTGGCCACTGCGACCTGGTGCTCGGGATCTGTGTACCCCTGATTTAACTGAATGTTAAATCCTTAAATGATATCATACCAACTACAGACGTTATGCAGCTTCAAATTTAAAGAAACTGTCAACAATAATAAGAAGAAATTTAGAATTTTAACCTACATTCATACCTACAGAAAGAAACAAAATGGCCGCGGTACATTACCGCACATTATAAAAATTATAAGGAAAAACAGCGACGCCCAAGAAAAAAATTTCGTTAAGAGGACATCTTGACAACAAAGACAGATTTCTAACGCATTTATGCGTTTTTATGATCCTCAGAGTGAACGGTTATTATTTGTCCCAACAGCATCACACAGGTAGTTTTTTTATGAAGCCGCAGTGCGTGAACTGTGAGTTGAAAACTGAACTGTGTGGAAGGAACTGAACTGTGAGGTAGGAACTGAACTGTGAAGTAAAAACTGAACTGTGAAGTAGGAACTAAACGTTGAGGTAAAAACTGAACTGTGAGGTAGGAACTGACCTCTGAGGTAGGAACTGAACTGTGATGTAAAAACTGAACTGTAAAGTATGAACTGAACTGTGAGGTAAAAGCTGAACTGGGAGGTAGGAAATGAACTCTGAGGTAGGAACTGAACTGTAAAGTAGGAACTGAACTGTGAGGTAAAAACTTAATTGGGAAGTAGGAACTGAACTCTGAGGTAGAAACTGAACTGTGAAGTAGGAAAAGAACTATGAAGTAGGAACTGAACTGTGAGGTAAACACTGAACTGTGAGGTAGGAACTGAACTGTGCGATAGAAACTGAACTGTGAGGTAGGAACTGAACTCTGAAGTAGGAACTGAACTCTGAAGTAGGAAATGAACTGTGAGATAGAAACTGAACTGTGAGGTAGAAACTGAACTGTGAAGCAAGAACTGAACTGTGAAGTAGGAACTGATTTGTGAAGTAGGAACTGAACTGTGAGGTAAAAATTGAACTGTGGTGTAAGAACCAAACTTTGAGGTAGGAACTGAACTGTGAGGTAGGAACTGAATTCTGAGGTAGGAACTGAACTGTGAGATAGAAACTGAACTCTGAGGTAGGAACTGAATTTTGAAGTAGGAACTGAATTCCGAGGAAGGAAGCACCGAGGTAAGAACTGAAGTGTGAGATGGGAACCGAAATTTTAAATATTATTTAGACGAACTTAGATCTTCAAATGACCAACAAATATAACCAATAGACACAAACTTCACAGTTTTCGCAGAGTGTAATTATAGGTAATTATAACATTACTACGTGGTCGTCCAGAGCAGTATTGCAAAAGTCCAGGAATTTCTTTGAACCTCAGTCCACTCTGTGCCAATAGGAATACATTCTATGGATTAGCAGGCCTGCAGTAAAGAAGTGCATCTACCGTGACAAAATTTAATTTGTAACTGGCTCTAGCACTGTAATTAGTGTTTAAATCTGCAAATGTTTATTCAGAAATTTACAACTTCGCTTCTATAACCATTGGCTTGTTATGACTTAGGTTTCGTACTTGTCCATGCCGACACCTACACAGTAAGCAACACAAAATACTGCCTTGAAACATGGACTTTGAATGGGGACTCTTATCGAAGCCCATCCACTCTGGAACAAACAAATATACCTTTGCTATTGTGTATAAACATTCTTGTATTGAAGAGTGCTTTGAAAGTTCACAATATCTTTATAGTACTGGTCATAATTAACTTCATATTATACAAGATTTGCTCTTAAGCTGGTAAAGAGAAAAGTTTCAACTATTAAATTGCAGTGGTTACTATACCTACCAATGTTTTAATAACAACATTTTCTTTATTCAGTCTAAATAGTGTATCTACATATTGCGTATGTTTTCCGTAATCAGTAAGATATGAAAATCGTCCCTGTTTATGCTATGAATGAGTACAGGTGGAGCAGAAGTTCAGTTCCACTCATTCTTTATCTCGGCACTAGATATAAGTGTGTGTTCAGCTTCATGTTCCGTCTGCTTTTGTCCTGCATAAAGAGACCTGTATACCCATTGGATAAGTGGCAGGGTAGGTAACAGGGCCAGTCTGGGTGCAGCTTAAATGCGAGCTTTCCTCCTGCCGGTAATAAAACCTGGACCCTCTGGTGGCACAGCCCTAACTTTTTCACTGCACGGACTGAGATGTCCAAGCTGCGGTGACATGAGAACTGGTAAGGCAACTGAATTGCTTTCGTTAGGAACTGACTAAATCTTAAATCTGTTCCATCTTGAGACAAGGCTGTACACAAAAAGCAAAAACTTAACGTCGCGGTTCGGGTTATAGTTTGCAGACTCTGTATTTACACATACGCTTTGTTAGCCTCCAGTAAGGTGACTGATCTAGAAATAAATATTGAGAGAACTAATTATGTGGTCATGTCTTGTGATCAGAATGAGGGACAGAATCACATTATAAAAACAGATAATAAACCGTTTGAATTAGTGGCAAATTTCGGATATTTAGGACGGGCACTAACAAATCAAAATTGATTGAAAGAGTAAATTAAAAGCAGACTGAAATCAGGAATACTTGCTATCATCCAATGCATAATGTTTTGTCTAATTTTTGAAAGCTGATAACATAAAGATTAAAAGAAGCAGAAATATAATTTTACCTTTTGTTTTATAAGGGTATGAAACTTGGTCTCCTATATGAAAGGAAGAGCTAAGAGTGTTCAGGAATATGAGGAGGAAAATATTTGGGTCTAAGATAGAAGAAAAATGAGAATGATTGGGAATATTTCATAGTGAGCAGCTTCGTGATTTTACTTTTCACGAGGTATTATTCGGGTACCAGATCAATAAAGGCGTGATGGACGGGGCGTGTAGGACGTATTGGAGGGAGAAGAAATGCATACAGGGTTTTGGTAGGGAAGCCTGAGGGGAAGAGACCATTTCGAAGACCAAGGAGTAGGTGGGAGAATGATATTAGAATGAATCTTCATTAAATAAAATGGGACGGCAGAATGGATTGGTGGCACACGAGAGGGACAAGTTGTGACCTATTGCAAAGACATTAAAAAACCTTCGAGTTAGATAAAATACAGTGAAAATCTTGTATAGCTGTTGAAATGTTAGCTTCTTAAAAAGAACTTGCTTCACGCAGTAAGTTAGTTAGTAAGTTAGTTAGATATTAATTAGTTGGAGGGTTACTTAACCAGCTAGTCGGTCGGTCATTCAGCCAGCCAGGCAGTCAGTCAGTCAGTAATTTGTTTATTTAATTAATCAATTTGTTTAAGGTGTTGTGCTACAAATCTGAAGGTCGCTGGTTCGATTCCAGATGGTGTCATTGGAATTTTTCATTAACATAGTCCTTCCGATCGCACTATGGCCCTGGGGTCGACTCAGCTTCTAACAGAAATGAGTATCAGGAGCATTTCCTGGGGTAAAGGCGGCCGGTGCGTGGGACTGACAACCTTACAACCGTCCTGTGCCGTTGTCATGTAATCTGGGAAGCTTAACTTCCTGCAGTGGCGTACCCAGGAATTTTGTTCGGGGGTGGTTCAACAAATTCAGTTGAGGACAGTACAGAGAGAACGGGGATCGGGGGGTGGTAGCCCCTAGTCAGGGGTTCTGGAGGCAGCTGTAATTGGTACAGGAAATGTCGCTTCATATAGTAAAATTATCTTAATTTCTGGTACTTTAAGACTATTTATGATGACAACCAATTTATTTGTCATTGCTATTGTAAAACAATTGCGAACCTAAGTAGTTTTAGAATTTTACTGCCTTTTTTCCGAAAATCTTTGGGTGTTGGTGTCCTAAATTCAGCAATTTTGAACAGTTTTCAAATCGGGTTGAGTTTGGCAAGATTTTGGAGGGCCTTCGGAATTTCGGGGGGGGGGGGTTCAACACCCCCTTCTGTACGCCACTGACTTCCTGGAACCCTCTGGGCCAGTCCAGGCCTATAAAGGGACTGCTTCACCTTTACCTTTCAATTAATCAGTTAGTTTGTTAAACCCATATATTTCGATGTAGCACGATGCAGCGCTACGACTGCGCGCAGGAAATTCGCTGTTTCCAGAAATGATGAGATCGCGTGTTTCTGAAGTGTCACTACCCGACGGCGTTTACGTCCGGACGAGAATATGCTGCCTCAGCTTCAAATGTATTAAAAAGTCATTGAAATATTGAACGAAATAGTCAGTGTACATTTTGGTGTTACCAGTTAAAGTGAGTGGTGAATATAACCTCTTACAAAGCATCCGAAGTGTTGTGAAGCGGTGGCAAAATGCAGCTCACCTTCAGAAACATACTTATTGTTGTGATAATTTTAATTTGCTTAAGAGAAGTGTACAGTCGAGGAATAGATCCTTTAATTGGGAGAGTGAATCAATATCCAGAGAGTGAGCCGTTCTCGCGAGACGATACTGAAGAGAAACAAAGTGTGGTGACAGGGAGTGATCGTAAACAGTCGTCAGAATTGACTTCCGGTTCAAGTATCGATCTTAGTTCGAATAAGGGCAAGCATGTACCCGAAAATCTGTCAAATGCTTCACCAGAAAACAAAGAACGTTATCCTCGGGGAGGACAGAAGCCCGTGAATCACTTCAGGGAGTCTAATCCAACACCTGAACCCAGAATGTGCTTTCAGTTTTCTTCGCGCAACTCCAACGAACCACCAATGACAGTGTGCGAACCAATAACAGTGGCACGTCAGGCACCTGGTGACGGTAACATAGTACGTTACAACCCATATACCGGTCTTCCACGTTCATCAACTCCCCTTGTAGTTCTTCCGCCAAATCCCATCAGTCAGCACACTCCTACCAAACCAACATTTCCATCGCCCTTGATTCCAGGTTACGGATTTCAGCCAGAACAAGATCGCTATATTTCATCACATTACCCTAATGCGGCACCCGTACGGCTTCCACAAAACCTGTCACCAAATTCCATGATTCAGCAGAGCTCTGCAAATGCAACAATACTTCCACCATCCTTTCCTTCAGGATATGTATTTCAGCCATATTACGTAGTCTACCATACTGCTCCTCTGGCTCAACAGACGCAACCCCTATTGCCTGTACAAAGCCTTCCCCTGTATTCTCCCAGTGAGGTCATCCCTGCCAAGAAAAAAATATTCCAGGCGCAATTGCCTCCAAGTTACGCATATCAGCCGGTTGAGGATCGTGATGTATTTGCACCCAACAATTACGTTCCCCTGCTACAGCTGCAGTCAAACCTTCCTCCATATCCCCCTAGTCAGATAACCCCTGCCAAGACAACATTATTCCAGCCACCATTTCCTCCAGGTTATGCAAATGAGGCAGCTGAGGATAGTGGCCTTTCTCCACCCAACAATTACGTTCCCATGCTAGAGCTGCAGTCAAACCTTCCTCCATATCCCCCTAGTCAGATAACCCCTGCCAAGACAACATTACTCCAGCCACCATTTCCTCCGGGTTATGCAAACGAGGCAGCTGAGATTAGAGGCGTTTCTCCACCCAACAATTGCGTTCCCCTGCTACAGCTTCAGTCAAGCCTTCCTCTGTATCCCCCTAGTCAGATAACCCCTGCCAAGACAACAATACTCCCGCTACCATTTCCTCCAGGTTATGCATATGAGGCAGCTGAGGATCGTGAGGTATTTCCATCTGACTATTACGATCCCCGCCGACAGCCTAATTCACGTCCTCCTTTGTGTTCCGTGAAACTTCCTAGCAGACAAACGCTCAAACCACAAATACCTCCACGCTATGGATATCACCCATTAGTAGACCGCTCTTTATTGGCATCTAGCTATTTCCTTTCACCCCTTCAGGTTTCACCAGTACTTGGCACAGATTCCACGGGTCAGGTCACCCCAACCAAGGAACGCCCACTCCAACCACCAGCGTCCCCAGGTTATGGATTTCAACCAGCTGGAAATGGCGACATGTCTCTGGACAACTACGACACATCACTACCTCAACTTTCGCCAAGTCTTCCTCAAAATCACATGAGCCAGTTTATTCCTACCAATACAGAACTGCAAACCTTGCCTCCAGGTTATGGATTTCAGTCACTTGTAAACCGCTACACGAATACACCCTACTACAATGTACCAACACCACAGTTTCCATTAAATCTTCCTTATTCTCAGATGTACTACGTACCCCCATCACCACCAGTATATGTTCTACCGTACTCGCCTAATTTATTCACTGTCTATGGTAAACCCAACAAGCTCCAGTCACCGAATTCAAAAAAGCCTGACCTTACTTCTCCATCCAAGAGTGGGTTGCCGTCTACCATAAAAGAACAAGAAGACGCGCATACGGTTCCAACCCCAGTGGAAGACACCGAAAAATCACAGGATTATCCGAGTTCCAGAGCAGTTAGTGCATACAACGCTCCTCAGTACCTGTCACAAGAACTCCCGGTCAGTTCGTCATATGGTCTTAATGTAGTTTATAACCCGAATCTGGCACAACCTAATTATGTCGTAGGCAACAAACTGTACGCGAATTCCGAATCCTATCCTAACAGTGTCATGCAGTTTACAATTGGACAGAGCACCACAGACGTTCCACCGATAGCGGCTGCAACAGATTTTGGCCAATCTGCTCCTCCTGCGGCCCTCACGTGCAAAGTACACAATTCTGAGGACAAAGAGGCCAAGCAAATTACAGCAGGTGATTCCATCGCAATACTTCAACTGTTTCTCAAACCAAACCCAAATCGTCTTAACAAATACAGAGATAATGCCCCGGGAGATGGCGCCAGCAACGCAGGAAATTCTGATGTTCCAGATACTACGATGAGTCCGGTGACGCAATACGATGACACAAAAACAAAAATATCCTCGAAAAATATTATGTCTGGAAATGAAGCGAGAAGAGGGCAACCAATAATTCGTGGACTAATTGGAAATCTGAAAGAAGAAGAAATTCCATCACAGAGAGAGAAAGAGTTCCACGGACTACAACACAACAAAGATGGCCTGAAGGGGAATGAAGAGCAGAAAGCAATGCAGCACTATCAGGAACAGGGAGATCTGCAGAGGGAACTAGGACCGAACATGGCACTGTTGCCACCATCCGACCCATGGGTATTATACCAAGGACAACTGGCACCACCGCATGTAGCATATACTCCAGTGTATTTTAACGGAGGGCAGCAAACGCTCAGCCATCGTTCATACTACGAAACGAACGAACAACAAGAGCAAACCGGAACACCTCAACAATTGTGGGGAACACCTCAACAATGGTGGGAATCACCACAACTGCAATTTTGGAAACAATACTATGAAGAGCCCACACAATATGCGCCAGCCAACCAGTCTTCGATGGATCAGCACCTAAACAACCAACTGCTAACGAAAGCAAATAAATATGGGCTTCACGTACAGAAGAAACCGTCCGATATGAAACATATTCCGCTTCTTGAAGCACATCAAGAGAGAATAAATGAAGCAATGGCGAAACAAATGAGACTGAACACAGTGAAGGCGAAACTTCTGCAGCAGCACCAGTCGAAAGCCGCAGAAAAAAAGGAGAGAAGCAAACAAGTGTTTGTAAGCGGCATTCACAAAGGTATGAACAGTTCCGCCAAGGTTAACCTTTCTGAGCTTAACGCTAACATCCAGAGCAAACTGGCTGACATGGAAGGCAACACAATGCGGACAAAACTTAGCATTACGCGGTCCAGAAACAGCGAGCCTACTGAAATGTCACGAGAAAACAGCAATAAGCTTATTCAGAGCACAATGAAGGAAATTTTAGATGATTCTAGACATACATCTCATAAAGCAAGGAGCATGCCACTTCAAGAAGAGCCTGTCAACAGTACAAAAATTCGTGAAGAGAACATGGCAACGAATGATAAACCACTCAATCTCGAATCTACTAATGATGATAATATGGCTAATGGGGAGAATATGGATCCGATGACAAGTTATCTGGAACAAGGCACTCCTTATGAATTAGAGCAGACAGGAAACGCTAACAATGATAACACAAGTTACCCGGCAAAAATTGTTACTTTCATAAATTCTAGTATGCCCAGTGTGAACATAAATTCGGAGAACAGCAGCACAGATGAAGGACAAATAAATGGATACAAAACAAGCCACCAAGGAGAAAGAATTGCTTATCCCCCTCCCGCAAGGGCATTGAATTTGAAGAACTCGATCACTGATTTACGCAAACCCAATCAAAACGAACAGAACGTCGAAATTGTGCCCGATAAAACATCTGTCAATCCATCTCAGTCAACCGAAGATACAAAATTCAGCGAGTACGGAAGTAACAAAAAAGTCGACCAGAGCTCACAGAACATCAATTTTGCAGAAGTTCCACGGATGAACGATAACTCGGAGGACACACTGATCAGCCAAAATCAATTTCGGTGGAGGGAAAGTGAAACGAATATCACAACACTGCCGAAAGAGGACATGGTGCCTGTAACGACTTCGGTAGCGCCTATCGCCATGATGACGGAAGCGTCCACGAAGTTCAACATGCAGGGAGTAGTCACAGATGATCCAGCACTTGTCTTGACTCCAAAATCTCGTTCCAACAGTGACGATGGCTCAGAATCAGAAAGTGACACGGAAGACTCTTCGTCAACAAACACGAAGGACATACATTTAAGATACAACGACGAGAACGTAAGTGGCGATAACGAAGCAGGAGAAGTGACTTCACGCGATGATGTAGTTACTAGCTGGTCTCCTGATTCCATTTTCAGCGAGACTGCAATTAGTAGTGACTCTCACAAAACTGATTTTTCCGACACAGAAAATAAACAGCCTAATGAAAATACGAAACTAAACGCTCAGAATCAGAGCCGTGATAACTCTGCCAATGACGTCAGTGACTCAGACACAACTACTGGCGTCACTGTAAACTCGGAAGCAACGTTGCTGCCGGAAGGCAATAGTGCAAGTCACGATATGAACCGTGAACTCTCTAGTAAACAGCTTCTGCTGACTTCTGAAAGTTCGAGTTACAGAAATGGAGACATGTTATCAAATGGCTATAATTCCGGTATGGGCACAACTTTTAAAAGTAACAGCGATTACACTAATTCCAGTGAGTCTCAGATTTTCGACTCAAATGGCGGTCAGATTACCGGCAGCATTACAGAATCAGGTTCGTCTTTTAAATCTATGGATGTGAGTCCTGTCTCTGAAGGCACCTTGCCAGATGAATGGGAATCGACAGCTTTCACGCAAGATCAGTCGACCAGCTCTGCATCAGAATCATCTTTCGAGACCACGGAATTTGTCCCGGAAACTACACCCTCCATCAAGACGGAACCCCAGACGTCCACTGAGGTCGGTGCAGGACGGTCTTCAAATGAAAATTCAGACATGTCGGATGAAACCAGAGCCATTTCGTCAGAAGATGGACGACCGTGGGCAGAGAATGAGAACAACAGTACATCGAAATCGCTTGAGGATTCAAAAATAATCCATAAAGAGCCTCCTGCAAAAGCGAGAAGTTCAGAAATCGACGATCCGACACCTGTCATACATAATACTCCCAACAACATTGATTATTCAAATAGCAATTACGACATTGTCTTCAATTCGCCAACCCAAACCGAAGACTCAGGAATGATACCAGATCAGGAGAACGAGTCATATTCTGCTGGCCCTCAAAAGAATATTGAAAGTGGTTTTCCTCAGACACCGAGCAGCAGAATGCGTCCGGAACACTTGCACCAAGGAAACTTCGGAAACAGTGGGATAACTCGGACTGAATCGTTCCCCATATTTTCATTTGCCCCTTCTAGGGGACAGGCTGTGCGCCCCAGTGTTGTGTACCCTGCTCCGATGCGCTTTATGGTTTACCCACACAGAAATCCTTCGGCACCACATCACAATTATAAGATTGGTCCCTGGCCGTACACCAAGTTCATCCCACGTCCTTACGCATATCATGTCCCTTACGCTTCTGATTACCCTATCAGATACAATCCTCAATTTTACTCACATATCCCTGTCAAAAATAATCTTGGTTACCAAAGGATGACTGAGGACGGAACATCAAGACGTGAACAAAAGGACGTCGAAGGTCAGACGGCAAAAGGAAACTTGCCACTTGTGGTTGTTTTAGAAGAGTAAGTTGTTCAGTTCAGTGTGATATTTCAGCTAGATATGGACAGCTGCAGTGTTGTCGGTGAAATTCAAAACTATTCTTATAATAAACCCAACTAGATGCACTAATTTCTCAAATTTGTTTTGGAGTAAAACTCTACATGTTTCGGACAGTTCCTCTGTCCGAAACATGTAGAGTTTTATTGCAAAACAAATTTGAGAAATTAGTTGATCTAGTTGGTTTTACTATAAGAATATATCACGATGCACGGTCATCTGAACGTGAAATTCAGAACATTTGTTAAAACAGATTCATTGTAGCTGTGAAATTTGCAACTATGAAGGGCCTCGTGCTGTAGCCCTTTAAAGATTCAAATTAATCCAAACAATATTTCGAAATTCAGGTCTTACGACACAAAAACTGCCTAAGCTATTTAAGGAAGTAATTGTTCCCTGTGAGAATTAGATGAAGCACAGAAATACACTATGTTCATACAAAGCTTAGTTATTTATGATTAAGAAAATGGTACATATAATGACCACCGCTCTTTGAAGGGCTACTTGACCGAAAAGCTTATAAAATCCTCTTCCCTTGATACAAATCGAAAGCCAAAATACCTACACACAGAACATTATGTCCTGAAATCCTTATCGAAAATAACGCAGAAGAGCTATGAAAAATTATTCAAAATTATCCTTAACGCGTGATGGTTAACATATGTACCTCCCGATATAAAATTCAACAGCTCACAATTTTGCACACGTAGTGTGTTCCCGTGTTTCGTAATATTTTCGGATTAAACAATGATAATTTCCCCAAACATCACTAACCGAATGGCCTTTGCAATGAACTACTCGCGGTGCCGTGGGAAATGAAATTCTAATATTAATGCAACGAACTTGTTAAAAGATACTAGTGGTTGACCATTTGCAGCATAATTATCATGTGATCAGAATGTTCCAGCACAACATTACGTATAATGGCTATCCTAAAGTATAGTGCAGTGAAGTGAACATCCAAGAAATCTTCGAAGTTTGTGAAATGCCTTCCATATTGAAATGTTTGTATTTTGTTCGTAGGACAGACAGGCAGAATGCAGAGTTTTCAAAAAAAAAATTCCATGACGTGGGATTTGAGGCCCTCACGACAGTAGATTATGAAGAGTCAGTATCTTCGGATACGATGTTGTGTATTTTGGTAGATAAGATACGAAAGTTTCGGAGGAACTTGCTGCCTCCATCTTCAGTATAGACATCTTTTTTTAAATTTTAAATGAAACATCTCCGGTGGTGTAGCCAGTACAATGTCTATAAAAAAAATCACATTCAAAACAAACGCACTTGTAAGTAGTTTTATTTATCTGACAAATAGTTTCGACCCTAAAGTTGGCTCATCATCAGATCATAACAAAATAACTTGAATCATAATCAGAAACTGAAAGCGTCAGTTGGAGTTCTCCCTCTTGTACATAAATAATACATTAAAAATCGTTGCAGAATGTATAAGTAAAAAGAGGTTCAGGAAAGAATAAGATTATCTTTAAAGTTTATAAATATTTTATTAAATTTATAGCTATTTTTAAATAAAAACATTAATAAACGTTTTAAGTATCTTTAGGTCTTCTGAAACTGTCTTTACTTTGCGTACATTTTGCATACATTTTTTATGTACTTTCTTATGTAAAAGGGGCAGAGCTCCATCTTATGTAAAAGGGGCAGAGCTCCATCTTATGTAAAAGGGGCAGAGCTCCATCTTATGTAAAAGGGGCAGAGCTCCATCTTATGTAAAAGGGGCAG
>Ga0123354_10003305_pt1 | contig 22176 bp, 18 predicted proteins | sample TergutLab28metaG_2_FD_97872 | JGI IMG/M metagenome (GOLD analysis project Ga0123354, IMG submission 97872) | Labiotermes labralis P4 segment gut microbial communities from Petit-Saut dam, French Guiana - Lab288 P4 | ecosystem: Host-associated > Arthropoda: Insects > Digestive system > Gut ... | reverse complement strand
TCTGAGGTACATCAGCTTATACTTTGTGTATTTATCTCAGTAATTAACCAACTTGATGCACAAAATTTTTTGTTTTACAATAAGTTTATTTCACGCCTCTACATGTTTCGAGCACATGTGCTCATCATCAGGAGGTCAAAATTGTATTATACAGCATCTGGTATTATCACAATTTTGACCTCCTGATGATGAGCACATGTGCTCGAAACATGTAGAGGCATGAAATAAACTTATTTTAAAACAAATAATTTTGTGCATCAAGTTGGTTAATTACTAAGATAAATATACTGAGATGCATGGTCAGCAAAACATACAAAAAAAACTATATTTGTGTGAATGTTCTTTTCTGTCCACACATATTATGTCTTGTCCATCTCAACCTTCTTCAGTTGATCACGTTAAAGAACATAAACACTGTGGTTGAGAACCTGAATGGTCAGTGTAACAAGTAAGAGAAAGCACAGTTGGCATCTGGGCTCTTCTGGGATATTACACAGCATACAGTGGTAATTCCTTACTCACATTTTGGGACAACCTATTGGTCCCATATTTAAGGGTCAAGAAATCCAAGAAGAGAGCCACAATGAAGCCAAGAATACAGAGTTGGGTATGGCAACACCAAAATTCCATCCGCCTCCCACCCTCATACCATAATGCACCAACATCCATCTCAATACTATCTCCTCATGTCCTTCTCGGGCATCCATATTTACCAAAATTATTTCCTTTATACATTGCTTGAGTCACTTGGAAGAATGCTTCCACTTTTCTGGCTTTCATAATATTTTCATGACATGGAATGTCCTACAGTCAACACCCAAATTAAACAATTACTCCTTGTTGGTCACCTGTGACTGCCTATTCCACATACAGCAGGGCTTGTTTTACAGGAATTTTCTTTGTGTGATTTCGTGCTTAACAAGACTTGAAAATTTACATCACTCTTTGAATTTATGCAATAATTTTTGGGTTAATGTGATTTGCCACTGACAATCTGTGGCTGCTCCTGTCTTGGGTTGGAGGCTAGCAGAAAATGACATCACTGTCATGCCATCAGTAATGTGTATGAATTGATTATGTTGGTGATAATAATAGTGCTGTCCACTTAGTTCTGCCTTCAACAGCATTGGCTTTTGTTATCAAAATGAGTGAGAAACGTAAATCTACATCACCTGGTGCAATTCAAGTGAAAAATCAGCGAGAAACAATCAGTAGTGAAGATAAATTAGATATGGTAAGCTCATTTGAAAAAGATTAATGAATTGCTGACTATGCCATAATGTTAGATTCACTCATATTAGTGTATATGCAATTTGTGATAATGCTGATAGAAGTAGAGAAAGTGTGAAGTCAGGTACTAAAGTGTTTGTGAAGCAAGACTACCACACTCCTATTGGAATGAACTGTGCCAAAACTATGCAGGTCTCTTACATTTTTACTGCATTAGAAATAAATATATTGTATATAAATGTACGTATACAATACACACACACACACTCTACAGTTCCATATGTTCGCTAATGGTACAGTCACACTATACAGGATTAGGCTTCCAATCCCCTAACCCCCAGGAAATGGGGGTTTTAAATGGGAATTTTGTTTGATGAGAGTGATTTTTTCAGGAACATGACCCTGGCATAAAACAAGACCTGCCCGTTCATGTATATGCAGATAGTGCCATATAGTGTCATTTCTGCTGTACCTTGTCATATTTCTTAATAACAAACTACACACTGCAAGCAATACATCAACCAACAAACACAGTTGTGGTAGATGTATTGGATGTATGAATATGCACAGTATGAGTAACATAAAATCCACAGTGGAAGGGTTTCCTTGATAGGTTGACAATTCTTTATCACATAAATATCTGATAGTGATTTAGAATGACAAACCTGTATGCAGACGCATGTGTACTTTGAGGCTCCCTTTTGTGGAGAACAGGCAACCACAGACATGGCAGGCAAACAGTTTCTGTCCACCATGTGTTTTAAGGTGACTGTCCAATGTTGACTTGACAGTGAAGCATTTATTACAACATGCACACTGGTATGGCCGCTCTCCTGTATGGATTCGAATGTGACGCACTAGGTCTGATGGCTTTCGGAAACTCTTCGGACAGTATTTGCATTGGTTTGGATGAATTGGCTCCATATTGTACTGCTGTTCAGGGTCCTAAGGGCAAATACACACTGCTTTATGCTATTCAGTTCCTTGTGCAGTTATGCTTTGATCTCTGCACTGGTCACATTGTACTGAAAAACATGATAGTTAATGAAGCCCTGAGCAGACCTTATAGTATTACTTCAGGATCTATCTGAAGAGTCTGCAAAATACATCAGAAACATCTGACAGGATACTAGCCATTACAACCACAACAATCAGTGATGAGTTATTTGACCCTCCTATACCAATTTCTCACATCATGTAATAAGTAATCACGTATGGTACGACAGTAAACATAACTCTGTAGAGATGTAGGATAAAGGATAAATGTTCCACTTAAACTATTGTACAATTTTCCTAGAAGGGCTGAGGAAAACTGATAATTTACGTCAAAAGAGCCAGTCTCTTTGTCAAGACTCAAATCTGGGACTTCAAAACTCTAATGCTATATATATATGTGCATTAACAGTTGATATAAGATTCTAATAGCACATGGATTCAATGCAGGAAGTTTGGAAAAAGTTTTAATGAAGTAAAATTAAGACCCAGCGAGGTAGTTCAAAACAAAATATTGGAACTACAGAATTTATGACATTTTTAGATGCCAAGGAACTGCATTATGTTACAGAACATGTATTATCTACTTTATTACAACTGGTTTTGAACAAGATTTGGTTTAGCATGAAATGTTCAATTTCAGAATTGTTTTTTGTATGAATGTTTTCAGCTGCAACTAATGAGGGAAAATGATCAACTAATCAACCAAATACCAACCAGTCAGTCATCATGTTACTGAATAATTCTACTACGAGTAGTATCAATAAAATAAGGCTTCTAACATTTGGAACAAGGCATGATTTTGCTTGCACTAAAGCCAGTACCTTCAGTTCACTAATACGGTCCTTCTCAGCAACAGAAGCAATCAGTACTTTTTCTGAGACAGTAGCTGCATTGTCTAGAGGTTGCTGAGCTAAAACCTGAGTTTCTTCAGCAGTCAGTCGGATAACAGCTGCACGACGGCGTCCACGTGGTGGCTGCAATGGATTAGTTGCTACCAGTTTCCCCTTTCTCTCTCTTGGTTCATGAAGTGTGATGTGTCTACGTAACAAGTGGTCAGTCCGGAACATTGCATTGCAGATAGAGCATTTCAATGGCCTACACAGACAGAAATCATTTACAGTAAACTCTCATAAAGTGGTCCTCAAATTTATTCTGCTCATGGTACATACAATTTTGATACCAAATTTTACAGCACACTTCGCAGGTCTGGACCTTTCAATAATTTTAAAACACATCAATAAAATCTCAAAGTAATTAACTTTACACACTTTACAAGGAAGTGAAAAAGACTCTGATGCTGAGAACTTTATTCTCTCTTCAATATACCACAGCACATGAAGAACAGATGGTACACATCAGACCTCCACATAGTTATCATTTACATTAAAAAAGCATTTATTTTACCATGGCATGAAGGCTTGCATCCCAGCACAAAATAAATTGGTGTCAAGTGTTTGTAGCCAGGAAGTGACAGCTTCCTTCATATTGGCATCTGTTGCAAATCACTTGACAGCCAGAGGCTGTTTAAGGGGACCAAAGATATGGAAATGGCAGGGTGCAAGATCAGAACTGCAGTGTGGGTAGTCCGTAACCTCCCAGACATAAAACTGTAACCAGTTGCAAGTATGATTGGCAGTATGGGGTGAAGTGATTTCCATCTGTTTGGACCCCTTAAGAATTACCTGTCTGGCAAGTGAAATGCAACAAATGTTGATGTGAAGCAAGTTGTCGATTTATGTGAACAGATATATACACACAAGCATGCATGTGTGTGAGGAAAATTGTGGACTGTTTTCTTAGTTCTATGACTCATTTTATGGCTCATAAGGAACATTCAAACATCCTTTCACCAATCTATAACATTTCTATTGAAACTTACTGTACCTTTCATCATTATGGACAATCATATGGCGTTTCAGAGACCCACTTGTTGTGAATCGGCAACCACATAAGTCACACCCAAAATCTCTACTGCCATCATGTGTTTTCATATGTGCCTAAAAGAAGATGGTTTTATACATAAAATATACATTTATATTTACATATTTATACAATATAATACAAATAAATGTGGATAAAAATAAGCAGAATCTTACTTGTAAACACCACACAAAACTTGTGGGAATAATATCTGAATAAATATTGTAAAATAAAATGGAAAACAGGTGAATGACATTTAAAAAGGTCAGAAATCAAAAAGAAAATAATTTCTGTTACAACTCTTCATAAATACCCTTAAACTTATCACAATACAGCACTTAAAATTAATGAGGTTTTAATGTATAAATTTTGTATTCTCAAAACAGATGCATACGAGTTCAAACAATTACTGCTTCTAGGTACTGCTTTATATCTGTAATTTCTGGGGAGTGATGAAATAAACATGAAGTCATACAACTAACTTTGTAAGTTACACATATCAAATAACACATAAGCTTAGTTTCAAGATATTTGCTGTAAAACTGCATCATGAGTGAGAACTCTATACAGTATTATTATATTTATATCCCACAATCTCATTTTCTCACCCTGAGCGCTCCGAAGGTAGTACACTTTCTTTCACATAATGTACAGCTTAAATTCTTTCCCACATGACTTCTTGCATGTTCTTTCAGATGATATGACTTCTTAAATGCACGGCTGCATTGTTTGCATCTGGAAGAGAGAGAGAAAAGACTGAAAACTTGTAACATGAATGGATATTTACACATTTCATAGAGTAAGAGACACAAATTACACAGGTCAACAGAGATATGCTAGCATAAAAGAAACCTACTTCCTAAATGAAGTATGACATGCTGATTCTAAATGAGCACAAAAACATTATTTATCATGTCACAGATTCGTGTACAGAATTTTGGGCCACAACAGTTTTCTTCACATGTATATGTTTTTCTTAAGTGTTCAATTTTTGTGACCCATAATTTGAACGTATGTTGTTTTACTAGTGAGAAAAAGTTTATTCTCCTTTAAATGACACAGTTATTTCAAATAAAATTTCATAAAAAATACTGTGCCAATAAGACTTAAGTTATGATTCAGTAACAGTGATGATGTATTTACATTTACATGGACAGCATTCACATAAACAAATGCCACAGTGTGGAGTGACCAAGCTATTTTGAACTGAATGAAGTCTGATTACTTACTGCACACATTGAAATGCGGGGAAGCAGAAAGTTCAGCAGAAGACAAGACACTGCAAGTTAAGTGACTGACTGATTCCGAGTTTGCATAATGACACATCGTCAACTACACAGGTTGTATAGGATTGAATTGGGGGATGACTTTGATGGGTTTGGAGGGAAGAGAAAGGAAATGGTCATGCCCTACTTTAAGCAGTACCCCTATATTTTCCTGAAACGACTGCAAAAATCCAGCTGGAATTATTGGTCAATGTACCATAAATCAAATTCCCGAATATAAAACACTTTCTGAATGAAAAGGTTAAAAATGTTTTACTAATGGTGATTTATATATATATGACTACTCCCCTGCTTACGAACAGAATATGTTCTGAATGTCCGCCCATAAGAGAGAGAGAAAGAAAAAATGTGGTGGAATATACACCCTCCAGCAGGTTGGGGGGTATCCAAATAATTGGTGTTTCTGTTTCAAAATAATAAGAACAAATGTTGTCCCCAGAACAGACAATTATGATAATCAACACTTTGTGCACACAATTACAAATTTGGTTTGAAATATAATTTTAATGACATTTCTGTAGTGGCGGGAAATGAAATTTTCTTCAACTGGTTGCACGTGGGATCATATTCAATGAGTGGCTGCAACAACTTATATTTTAAGATTCAGGATATCTACATACTTGAAGGGCCGTTCACCAGGTGGAGCATCTGCACTAAAAGGTCTTCCTGGAACATAGTTCTTATCCTTATCTGTTTCATCTGCTGCAACTGCTGCTGCAGCAGCAGCAGCAGCAGCAACTGGACCGTCCATTGGAGAAATTACTAAGAGTCCAGACTTTGAAGTAGGGGCAGATGCTATTGTAGCATCAGGTTCAGGCACTGCAGCCTCAGGTGGATGCAGAATGCTGGCCATGTTGGTGGTCATAGCAGAACCTGATCCCAGACCTTCTAACTCTAGGGCATCACTCTGGGGAACAGGAAAAAGCAAACAAATTAAGTCAACAGATATTTGTGACAGGTGACTGAATGAAGTAGTATGCTGGTTTCTCCAGTGACGGAACATGAAAAATCCTTGATGAAGAAGTATATCCATAGTCACAATAAAATGTTACATTCAAATAAAATCAGAATAAACCATTTTACTGTTATTTTTTGTACTGATGTGAAACAGGTCTCTTATCTTACTGGAAGTTCTGGAACAAGGTGCTCAGAAAAATGTATAGACAGAACAAAGAGATTTTGTATATTTTAGGAATTATAACTAAGACTAAAATCAGGGAAGTACAACTACCCATAATTCAGGTGAGGGAATACACTAAAGCATTATGGTAACAGAAGTAACCAATGGGAACTGGATTAAACTGACTCAGGACCAGCCCAGTGCATGGTTTTGTGTTAATGATGTTGACTGTATAAATTCTATTACCAGACAATGTCAGCTAGGTACACATATAGAGATACCTGCCTCTGTTTGGATATTAACTATGGTATGTTTGTAGCATTAGGTACACCCAATGGGTGTCTTCTCAAACAGACATGACATTGGTAAGTACTGTCTAACTGGAGGTTCTGTCCAGGCTTGGAAAACTTTTTCAGTAAACCTCCTCACTTGATATAGCAAAAGCTGCTGAAAATAGTATCCTCAATGATCCAAGCACTTAGACACAGATGTAACAAATTCTGCGACATGTCACCAAGTTTACTTTTCATCACTTATAGAAAAATATTCCATACTTTAATCTGTATATACTCAAGTGCATGTATTCTTTACACAATTTTTTTTATTTTCAAGTTTCTGCTGGGACAAATAACACATACTCAGATCTGAAGAACATAATAATATGAGCAATTGTTCAAAGTATGGAGTTGCTGAATGCCTAAATAAAGGGCTGGGCAAAATATCGGTAACTGTCTAGCTGCAAGGGTCACTGCAGTGTCTGCCCTAGTGTACCACTACCACTAAAATCCCAGTAGGAAGAGCTGCCAGTAGCCACTGAATAGGAGGCTGTGTGACATCAACAGCCAGCCTGGATGCTAGAGGCTTTAACTCTTTCGCACTGGAATTAAATGCTCTGTGTGATGTGCAGCACAACGGAATTTAAATGGTGGCTGCCTAATAAAGGCTACATCAGTCATTCGGCATTTCAGGCATCACACTGCATAGTGTGGATACATGATATTATGAGCCGAAGGGTTACAAGACTTTAGAAGCTACACAGACCAAAATCCACAATTTATTCTAGAAGAAGCTGAAGGAGCACAGATGGAGCCTCTAATTAGATTACATAACAGCATATTCATTAGTGTCTTATCTGAAAGAAATCGCCTACTGGCCAGTGCTTCACTCTGTGAAGTGGTAGTAGTAAGGCTGCAAATGAAGGAATGAACCCCTACCCCTCTTGTGTATGTGGTTACTAAAGAAAAGACACAAATCAGACTGATCATACAATGACATCACGATTTCATTTTTCTGTGGTGAACACTGAACTGAGGAAAATCTTAATTGCAGGAAATGTAACTCTGGCATTTGACTATTTGACTCAAAATCATGAAAATGAGCCTTAATTGACAGAAAACCTTAAATTAAGGATCATTCTAGGAAGGTGGACAGGGTCTACTACAATGCACATTTTAATTGATAGAAGAATACTCTCAAGCACAAAATACGATCATTTTCTTACCGGAAGAGTAATTGCTGAGAAAACACATGAATCAAAACCTGCTGAATCAAATGTGGTTCCAAACACATTACTGTTACTGGAAGGTTCTGCTGTGTTCTTATTTCTGCCATTGTTCTTAGGTCCTTCTGACAAAGTGCCTAATGCTGAGGCATCAGGCTGAGCTGATGGAGAAGAAGTGGCCCCAAGAGTACGTGCTAAATCTTCTGTTGTGGTAGACTCAACTTCACTGTCACTGCCTCCAACTTCGACTCTTACGGCCAGGTCACTGGATGCTTGCCCAACACTTACAAGATCCGATGTTACATTTGCAGAAGTACCAAAAATTTGCTCGTTCAATGTACGTTCAATTTCACGAATATTTTCCTGAAATATACATTTTCTTACATTAGGATAAAAGTACAATTAAAATGTATATAATATTTCATATATTACACATTATTTCACAGTCTAATGAAAGGCAGCAGTAATTATATGTGACAAAGGTGCTACTTTTCACTTCTTGACAAAAATAGAACCTTAAAAGAAATCAATTTTTTTAATTCTTGGTTAGTTTTATTAAGGAAAAGTGTAACTAGTCCCAGAAACCTGCATGCACACAAACACATTCACCAACTACCTGTGTCAAGGTATGCTGGCCGGCAAGACTCGGCAATGTAATAGTCCCTGTAGCATCAGCATGCAAAGTGTGTGTTACCATTGTTGGAGCTGTTACAGGATCACTGCTATCATCCAGAGGACCTGGATGGGAGAAAAAAATGCTCAAAAAACATGCAATACAACACGTTATTATGCTACAATCTGAAAGATACGTTAAAAATAAATCCCAGTACAATTTTTCAAAAAACATTTTTGAGGTACAATTTGAAGGTATATACCATTATTTTCTAAATTACAATAGTGGAGCTAGGATTCTACCATCAGTATAGTGAGTGGGCTATGAGCTGGACATCTGAGGAATTGCAGTTTGATTCCCTGCACGGACAAGAGATGTCACTTTTTGAAAGTGTTCAGATCTGCTCTGAGGCACCCTCAGCCTCCTATTTAATGGATAATTGGGGCATTTTTTTTGGGGTAAAGCAAACAGGGCATGAAGTAGACCACTCATCTACATCCAGTGCTAAGGTAAAATAATTAGTGGAGCTACATTGCCTGTCTTCCACATGTCCTCATGGTGTGCACAAGGGCAACTTTGCTATGTGAAGTGCACATCACTTTCACTATAATGCAGACAACATACTTACCAGACGTAAGTGTATGAACAAGTGTGTTCTGGGCAAATGTTGATTCTTCTTGCTCCTGCTGCTCTGTGGTTGATGCCACATGAAAAGGCTGATCTGAAAATGCTTGGGCAAAATCTGGACCCAAACCTTCAGGAGGGAAGTTTGTACTTTCTGTCACAACAGCAGGACCCTGTCCATTTACTGGTATAGTGTTGAGTATATTACTTCCATCTTCTTTAGCTGTTTGTTGTGCAACCTTGAATTTGTAAAAAAGAGAAAGTACTGACATTCAAAGTGTAAGAACAGCACACAACCATATAACCCTCTGATGCATGCAACACAGTATGACATAGTAAAATATATGTCTTATGGCATGTTGAAAAATACTATGGTGTATAAGCACGGATAATTTACTCATTTATCAACTGGTATGATAACATTAGAATACAATGAATTAAGGTGGTGTAGCTATTAATTTAACAAGGCATTGTAAAGGCGTTGAAGAAAACCCTGTACCATGTTATTAGTTTGAAAGAAAACTGTTGTACCCACCTGTACAGCCAGTTCATGCTTATGTATTTTGATGTGTTTGCGGCAGTTGACAGATGTTTTGAATGTCTTATGACAGTATGGACACATGAAAGGTCTCAAGTCACTGTGTGTACCCATATGACGTTTTAAGCTTCCATTTGTAGAGAACATGTTACTACATTCAGGGCACTTGTAAGATTTTACACCTTCGTGTGTACGCTGGTGAGCTTTCAGTACCCCATTTGATATGAAGTGCCTGTTAAAACAACATCACTTTAATGTGTACACAGAAAAATAACTTTTATTTTAAAAATGATGATGATTATGACAACTAAAATGCAATCTGAGATTACAAATGGCAGGCTAAAATCTCCAAGGATGAGACAGGCAACCAGTGTACTAAAGTACAGGAAGTATATGGATTGAGAAGGAAAATATATACATAGGTACATACATAAATTCCATGGATCCATAAGTGTGTTGAAAAGACAACAGGATGTGGAACAGGTCATAAATACACAAATATGAGGCAACAGTGGTAAGTGGTGGTTTGTCATCCTTTGACTTATCCATAGTTAGAGGAAAGGTGCAGACTGAAACAGAATATAATACAAAAAACAGTTGGACGTTGTATCTGTTGGGGTCAGTGCTACAAAAGAGGAGCCACTGTTCGAGAAGGCTTTTTCAAGTGACTGACAGGATTGAAATTTTATGTAATATACTTAAAAGTATGAACTGATGTAGAAGATATGTAAAAGTATGATGGCGCACACACACACACACATGAGGTAAAGAGTATGTAAGATTAATGTTACCTGTCACATAGGTTGCACTTGTATGGGCGTTCACCAGTGTGCATACGGATGTGCTGTTTGAGATGACTTAATTTACGGAATGCTGCATTGCACACATTACATGTGTATGGACGATCCAGACTCACAGTGTTACCAGGAAGGAAAACAGTACTGTTTCGGGACACGGCTTGCACAAATCCTGTAACAGTTAACCTCAGTCTGCTGTTTCATTTATACGGCTTGTACATATGAAAAGATAGCACATTCATCTTACATAAAGCTTACTTAGGGTTATTATGGGCTGCTGTACCATGTGCAGACATTGTGTTCATCAGTGCGAATGACAAACATGAATAAGGATAGAATTATGAATGGAGGAAAACGTGATTCCTCTGAGAATTATCAAGTTGTTAAAGAAATGAATGAGGGATGAGAAATGAACAAATATTCAAAGGGCAGAATAGTTCAAAGACTGTAAACAGAAATAGACAGAAGCACAGAGCTCATGTGAGATCAAAGAACAAAGAAAATGTTGTCACAATATAACACACCTAGGCACTGCTCATTTAATGACATAAAAGTTATATCAAATATTCTGAACTGTGGGTGTTTAAGCACTGGTCGTGTAAAAACTTACCATTATTTGTGATAATAATTGGTTCCTGCAGAGCAACTTCTGGTAACACAGGAAGAGTGGGTTTCTGTCTCACCACTTTCCGCCTTGAAACCCTTTCTTCTGTAGTTCCACCATTTTCTTTGGTATGAGATAACATGTGAGCCTTTTGATGACCTGTGGTTCGGAATGTCTTGTCACAGAGCTGACATGCAAATGGTTTTGTACCTGTATGCATCCTGGTGGAAAACAAAGTCACAATGAAACATTTACACAAATTCAATTTGAAGAAATGCATCTTCAAACCTTCCTGCTCAAATGTTTCACTCATATAAAGTCAAGTTGGTGCCTCTAAAAACATTCACAGAAGGAAGGCAGTTTTCTGTTTCTGTGGCACTTTTCATAGCCAGCTGGAGTTCAACAACTGACTTTTGTGTTCTGCTGGGTTTAAGAGTTTGTAGTTAGGTTATTTCTCCACATATATCAGTAGATGATTGTTCTACACAAGTCTGTCACGTATGGAACCAGGACAAACAAAAATTACCTCAACATGTTAAAGAGGAACAAAAGAGATAAAAGGTGCTTCACATTTCTGAGCATTACAGTTGCCAGTAGAGAGAGTATCTTCCAACAAAAGGGCATGTTGCAAAAGTATTCTCCAATGTTACTACTTTCTTGCAAGATAGGCAACAAAATTTCTACAAAATCTGCCAACAACAAAGTATGTTATGCTAGCTGAAAAAATTGCATTGCAGTATGCCCTGCTACAAATTAGCTGGCCATTGTAGATACACAGGCAACAGACTGCTCAATATGAACGTATTACCATCTTTATGAATAGTCATTGTTTTATTTTTACACAAAAAGGAAACACTCACTGCCATTGTTGGATGGCTCCAATTAACATGCAGACATATCTACAAATTTCTGATCTACTCCACTGTGATAAAAATTTCCCCTTCCACAGTATTTTACTTTGTCATAGTACTACTGTTATGCTGGTAGACAACAGTGATGGAAATAAATATTCTAATTGATGTTTAGTTTGCTAGTGGGTATTGTGTTAAAATGACTTCTTCAGGTATTGCAATGTGATTCACAACACAGATACAGCAGAAATAATAGCTGTTTGAATTCTGGATTTAACATAAACTTAGCAACTCACACTACGTATCTGATACTGACAATGAGATATCAACTTGCTAGTAGTAAATATTGTATCAAATAACAGGAAACCAGCTGGGGATGATAATTGTGTTACAAGATTACCGTATGTGAACTTTAAGACTGCTTGCAGAAGAAAATTTCTTCAAGCATATATAACACACATGATCCCGGACACCAGTGTGTGTACGGATGTGGGCAGTCAGGGTGGACTTAACAGCAAAGGACCGGAAGCAATGAGTGCACTGTAACAGAAAGACCTGAATGTAATTCTGCCAAATTCATATCAGTACAACATATGAGACAGCAGTTCCAAACCTTCATTTCCAGCAACAAGATGTGACAGATATCTTCCACTCCACACATAATAATTATACAATACTGCTGTGATGTATCTTTTGGAAATAGACAGTGGACTTTCCTCCATGTCAACAACATGACTTGTTCTTATTAAATAACATAAAAGGTACAGATGTCCCTGTCCATGCGATGAGGGCATATAGCAGAAATCGAGACATAGCTCTATCCACTTCTAACCTCTGTACTAGATAGAGGTGAGCAGTTAGCTTCACACCCTAGCCACTTTACCCCCACAAAAAACCCTGGCATTGATTTAACAGAGGGGTGGGTGGATGCCAGAGCCAGTAGAGATATTTTGAGTAAGAGGAAAATCTCTTGCCCCTATTGCAATTTGAACCCTGGATCAACCAGCCCATAGCATAGTTGTTATAGTGACAACACTACCACAGCTCCCCTTATGGAATTAGGTGTTGGTATATTCTCTATACTAGATATAGTGTTTACACAATCAACATAGAGCAAAATTGGTCATCACCTGTGTTTGACTTTCATGAAGTATGTCATTTCAGTTAAAAGTTTTAGTGTGAATAGACATACAGACAATTGTAGCTTAGTGCCTTAATGCATATTCTAATATGAATGATCATGCTGTACAAATTTATGGCATTAGGCCTGAATCTCATGTAATTTAAACACTTCAATGAGTACCATTTCAGGTGTCAACACACGATTTTAATTCTTACTGTAGAATAATGGTTCATCATAAATGAGATATATATGCTGTATGGTAAGGTTAACACAAATATTAACACATATTTTATGGAACTTAAATTCAGGTCTTTGAACCAAATGTCCAGTTACCTTGTATGGACGTTCATGTGTGTGTATTCTGATATGCCTAACTAGATCTGATGGTTTCTTGAATTCCTTAGAACAGTATGAACACTGATGCCATCGAACTGTCCCCACACGACGTTGCCGAATGATGTATCTCCTGCATTCATAAGACAAAATTTACAACATATACACCACTAGACAAAATAATATGAACTCTGACCCAAAAGTTCTTGGATTTACAAAAAGAAAACTCAAATACTTATGAGAAAGAAAGTAAATATGTAATTTTTAACACAAGTTTCTTCTACAAGTACACACATCTGCAATTTGTGCTGCTGACAGACAACACTGCATGACATGTTCTCTTTAATCAAATGCAGTGTTGTACCATATTTTGTTTAACACCTTTCAGACATCTAAAATTACGTTCTTTCAAACAGAACTTCAGTTAGCTGAAGAGGAAGAGGTAATGTGGATGAAGTGAGCTAGGGGAGATATGCAGACTGAATGACATGCAACCCCAGTCACAGCTCCTTTGTTGATAGGGTGCCTGAGGTAATTGCCTTACAGCAAATTTCAATTAACTGTTTCAGTATGTATGCATATTTGAAACATTGCAAGAACGTAGATGAAATACTAAAACCTACCAAAAAAAAAAGTATTTTCTGGTCAGCTAGTAAGTTCAAATCAAATAATTCTGTTTCATTTAACTGCCATTCTCATACTGTGTGAGAAGTAAGAACATAACAAACAGATGGAAATTAATGGAATTAGAATTAAAATGCTGATGACAGGGTAAATACAATTTTTAACAAAACAGGTGTATTTAGTTTCATGACAGAGAGAATTAAAAAAAAAATGTGATAAATTCATGTGGTGGATCAGATGTGTCAAAGATGAAGGCAGACAGGAAGTCTTTCAAATATAATTTTGTACAAAACCCCAAGACATCAGTACTTCAACATTTTAGGATTACAGACATTAAACAGATTATGGGAGTGAAGGGAAATACAGATGATGCAACTGAAATAAAATGGTCAATACAATACAGACATTAGTAACAAGTGTCTGACCCAAGCTAGATGAACAAAATGTGGAACTGGGAAGACGTATGGAAACACGACCAATGGGATTGAAAGAAGCAACAGGCCTTTGGAATGAAGAACGGTGGGCGGGTGGTTAGATGGATGGAAGGATGGGTGGTTAGATGGATGGATGGGTGGTTGGATGGATGGATGGATGGAAGGGTGGGTGGATGGATGGGTGGGTGGTTAGATGGATGGATGGGTGGTTGGATGGTTGGGTGTGTGGATGGATGGATGGGTGGATGGATGGGCGGTTGGGTGGGTGGGTGGTTGGGTGGATAGATGGATGGGTGGATGATTGGATGGATGGCTGGATGGGTGGGTGGGTGGGAGGGTGGATGGAAGGATGGAGGGAGAGACAGAGAAGACTGGAATGTGAGAACTGGCATTACCTGCACAAGAAGTAGCATGCACAATTAAAAGACAACACAGGTAATGAAACTCAATCAGAGCAATGGACATTGGATAAAACTTGCATCTTAATATGACAGCATCAATTATGATAAAACTGTATTCTTTGGCAATGCTGTTTAAAACCATGCTTGGGTTGTTTGTTCCTGTTCTTTAGTGAACTTTCATAACAGAAGAGGCTCTGTGATGGTCTGGTTATCTATTCAAGGAATTCAATCCCTTTAGCATCTAGAAAACCTTTACAAAAGAAGAAGCCTTGACTTGAATAAGCTGTAATGCCAAGGAAAAGTGTAACAAGGAGAAGGAGGAAGACAAGACTAAGAATAAGAAGTAAGAAAAGCAGGGTTAAAATGTGTACCTCACAGTTCCATCAAGTCCTCTGTCAGCAAGTGTGATATAACTAGTAGTGCTGGTGTCCTTGTGTTGGCGAACTGTTCCACTCTCATCTTTGACACCATCCTTCATTTTGCTTTCCTGCTTAGAAGCACCATCTCGCAGTCCTGCAGGCAAAGGGTTGTTCATAGTGAGACTTAACGATCTCCATGCCACACAGCAACATTTCAACAGCTGATGGTCAGTAAAATACTTCACAATTCCCTGCAGTGAAGCTATCCACAGCTTTATCATGGTTTTGACACAATCCCACCACTGGACCAAACCCTGCACTATATTTTCATAACCTACTTTTCTACAAGACAATTATTCTCAAGCAGAGACACCTGTCATTCTCCTAAATTAAAACAACAACAAAAATAAAAATCCATAAATTGAAGTTGTTATCAAGTTTTGTTTTCTTTACAATAGATCTTACAGAAGTAGGGTGGCAAACTGTGAAGTGAATTCTTATAGCTCAGGATAAGCTCTTGTGAAAAGGGCAATAAACCTTTGGATTCCATTAAAGACATGTGATATGACAACTGTGTGTCTACTAAGTTGGAATTTAACGCATGGATTCAGTGAATTCATTAGTTATTAAGCTTTACTGTGTCCTTGAATGTATTCACCTATTTTTTATTTTATTTTTACCCTGAATAAACTGAGTACCTAAATGCTTTTTAACATGTCATATGATAAAGGCCCTTATATCCTTGAGAACATCAACATCGTATTGTCATTTAAACACAAATGCAGCCATGAAAAATATTTTGATCACATTTAAGAGCCAGAAGCAAATTTACTGGCCACATAAAACATGTACGTTTGTAACTGTAAAACGAAACATGTATTGATGGTTATAACTTAAGAACAAAGTCTTCTGCAACATGATGCTGTGTTGACTAGGAAACAATTTCCAACTTTCTGGAAGAGCTTGCTGCCTCTGAAATGTTGGTAATTTGGGTAATTATTTACGAAGTGGCAAGTGTAATATCACAGAAGACATGCATTTTCATCAACATCACTGTAGGAACCTCAAATCTCACAAGACTGTTGTTAATTTCTTCTTCCTATGGCGCTACGGCCCTTTCAGTTTGGCCTTGGCTTCCCCTAAAATTGATGCCCATTCCTCTCTAGGCAATGCTTTCGTTCTCCATCGCCGGCATCCTTTACATGGTTTCTGAACAATAAATTTTGTAGGATGGGGTTGTCAGCCTCATGCCCAACTCCCAGCTATCCTGGAGGACCAATGTTTTCTGTCAGGGTTGTCTGTTGTTAATTTATAATTAAATAAAAGTGGGATGCAAATGCACTGTATAACTATAGCAAATCACATACAGACACACATTCAAGGTGAAGGGTGGCTAAAAATTAGCAATGCATTCACAGAAGACAAGAAAAAATGTGTCTCAAGGCTGTAAAATGCTATGAACAAGAAAACTATTTATTTTTCAAGACTGTTGGTGGATGTACTTGTAAATTGCAGGTCTAAAGCACATATACTGTACATCCACTTCTGATCAAATCTGAGCTACTGTGTGTCCTTGACTGCTAAATGTTCAACATTTGTTGAGCACAAATATAATTAAGTATATGAATAAACCTTTGAACTGGGAGAAAGGTTTAAGAAATATTACATGTTGAAGCAAACAGTGTTGGTACATCTTAAATTTCATTCTACTAAAAGCTGTGTATATTGGAAATACAACAGTTATGCCCTCAATTACCAATATATATGATTATTTTTTAACTGCAATTGGGCTGACACCTGGTAGCAGTAGTACAGTACACATTTACAAACAAACAATACATAGAACAACACAATCGACACAAACAATACATAGTACAACACATTTAACTAAATGGGAAGAGTGTGGGCCGTGCCCCGTCTTTGCGAGTTATACCCTGGCATTTGCTTTACAACTGAGGAAAAAGCATGGACAAACCTCAGTCAGGGTAGCCAAAGAATGCCAGTTGGCACAATGAAAACAGAATATACAGAACAGAGCATACATAACAATAAGAATACATAACTTACAGAATTAAACAAAAGTATACAAAACATGCAGCCATATTAGTGATTATATATCTATATATATAAAACCACTAACTTGAAGGTGCTCATCATCAGCTTTCTGGAGAAAATGCTTCACTCTTATGGACAGGAACAGAAAACAGCAATGAAAGGTTATGGACACAACATTTTAGAAGAAAAAATTAATTATGTGAGCAAACAATACATCACCTTGAACAGCAGGCTGATCCTTTCCAGACAGGCCACTATTGACCAAGGCTTGCTGCAGGATATCTGCATCACTTGGTTGGTCAAGTATCTTGGTTTTGTCTCCTGCTACATCTGCTTCCAGTTCTGCTAACTGTGACAACACAGCTCGCACATTCACCATGTGGGATGCATCAGAGGTGTCCGTTCCTTCAGTCTAATGAAAGCATATTCAGAAAATGTTGTAACACTTCATAACTGAATGTGTGCACTTACATAATATACTGAATTCTAATTGGAAGAATGTCGCATTTTCCCACTTATTCGGAGGGTGTTACCTGTTCTTACAGTTGTCATAAATCAATAAGTAAAAAATTATGACAGCAAGCTAATGAAACTAATTGGACTGCAAATGTTTCACAGAAATAGAAGGGGGAAGAAAAATGTTTTGTTATATCATAATCTTTATAACAGATCAGGAAATTTCAAACTGGTTGTAACATTTGTAATGGTTTTGGAAGTGAAGAGTTACATTCAAGGATGTCTCCACTGCTTTGGGACCTGACACCATGTCCCAGAAGACTGAAGATCTGAATTACGCTGCTGTAAAAACATTAAGGAGTCACAACATTAAGGGTTCTGACTGTGGTACATGGTAACAGTCATGACTGATGTTTGGACAATGTCCATTGCCCAAAGCTTAAAAAAAAAACAGCAAAATATAAACAAGTAGATTCTTACTGTTTGGTGACTATGGTGGAAAATATCTAGAAAATCTATGGTTAACATTTAAAGGACAAAAAATATGTGACAACACTTGTCCAAACATGGTAATTCATTGCACATTGTGCATATCAGCCAAAAGACTGTGATTTTTATGAAATTGCCTGACTGCTGAGTTTGGCCGCATATGTGGCAGTGTCATACACAGTGTAACCAGCAGTATTAAAAAAAAATTATAAAAAATCAGGGCATATGACACTGCTGTACTCTATAACAAATTGTGTTCCCTATATCAAATGTGCAATTGAAATATATCACTTTACTAACCTCATTTTCTCACACAAAGTACAATACAAAAGATTACTGTCTTCTTGCAAGTAACACCACACTGTTTGGTTGCTGGCTTCCAACATTTTGGACAAATCTGCCACCTCCATTTCAGGGTAGAAGAGCTTTTTACTGTTACTGTGCACTTCCAAGCACAAAGATGATAACAACAGTGACTGGCAGTATGAGTATGAATGATGGATGAATTAATTGTAAAAAATGAGGAGGGAAAAAATTCTTGCCTATTTTAAGGTTGCATTAAACCATTTTAAGGAGAAAGTCAGGAAAACCACTCCAGTCACGATAGCTGGGCTGTAGGCTGTAGGTTGAGACTCCCAAAATATTAAAGCAGAGTGTCTAACTAAAACAGTACAAGGCTTGGTGTCAAAAGGTAAATACTTTCTGGAATGTTTTAAAATAATAATAATAATAAAAAAAAACTTGCATGACGATTGAGGGGTGGAAGGAATGACGGAAATACGAACATTGAGAATTCCACAACAAGAAAAATGATTTGTGTATTCTGAGTTTCTAAGGAAGAGGTTCATGGAAAACTGAAGTTTGGGAAACCTTGACACACAATGCTTCTCTTCGACTACAGTCTTACCTTCTGCGAAGCATCACCACAGTGCATTCGACTCATATGTGCGTTCAGGCTTCCCAGTTTTTTAAACACACATGGGCACTCCATGCATTTATAGACCTGTTCCCCTGAGTTTGGAATTGTATGAACTCGTACTATGTGAGCACGGAGGTTACCTGGAAGGGAAGTTAACCCATGCAATAACAAATTAACTTCAGTGATGATCTTGGGATATTAAGTCAGAATCAAGGTACTAACAAACAAATTCCTAAAAACAAAAGTGAATCCTTAGCACATCTACTCTCATTCCACAAATGAAGGTAGAGAACAGTTCTACCAAAGGGTACAACAGAACAAAATTCCTTATGTTATTCTGCCTCCTAAAGAAGGAAACAGGCTAGTTTCCAAAATGCTGTGGTTTGGAATATGGGGGACAAAGGACATGTCCAAAATATCACCCAAACAAACAAACAAAATTCTTATGTCTTTGACCTACCACTTGGCGGCAGTTATTTAAGGAGGAGGACATGGAGAGAATAAGTATTAGAATACGGGGTCACATGTGTTTTGGGCTGATTTTGGTTATATGCATTGAAATTACAGGGTGGAAAGAGGGGGGAGGGGGTATCATTCCTTACAATTTGTTATGTAGTAAGTAACTTCATGAATCAGACAGCTGTGCAGTAACTGGAAAAAGTACTTTAATTCTTGACATAACCAAGAAGAATGCCACAGAAGAATACAACACCTTTAGAACAATTCAACCATGTCCTGATATGTAACCATCATCATGAATCTTCTGGCTACTACACTGTAACACAAGGCGCTTCCTTACCTTTTTGACTGAAAGCAGCTGAACAAAATTCACAGTGGAATGGTTTAATACCATTGTGTTTGGACATATGAATCTGTAGAGAGCCTTTCTGGTTGAAAGCCCTTGAGCATAATTGGCACTAAAATAAGAAACAACACAAGCTTTTACACAGTTTCGGTTAAATTATTAAAAGAAAATTAGAAAGAAACATTTACTTCCGTAGCTGTGTCTTTATACAAAGAAATGTGTAGCACTGATGACACACATCCCAAGTGACTGGATTGTTCATTGGCTATTTAATGATACTGTAATAACTTAAAGAATTTTTTAGTGTTCTATGAAACAGAGAATCATTATGAACAGAAAAAGGACAAGGAAGCAAGCAGGGGAGGAAACTGCAGTTTGATGTTCTAATGGTATTCCCTTCACATTTCACCCTGATGATACTGGATTCATTATTTTAATTATAGAGTATGTTTCAAAAACATGTGAATGACTACAGGTGTTTTTATTCCTTAAGTTACATAAGAAGTAGTAATTAATCAGTATCATAACAGGGTACAGGTACTAAGTTTTTGGTGCATGTGTTCTGGTGTGCACCTTGTGGTGTGTACTCAATCTCCTGCCAAGTAGCGTTTCCAAATTTATTAATGCTACAGCTTTGCCATGTTCCTACAGTTAACAAAGTGTTTCTGGCCATGACAGAAAGTAAAGACATTCCCTGACATACCCTCACAACCAGCCTAATTCTTTCAGGAGACCTCAGGTGCTAAGGGTTTACTACACCATAATCCCCTGATTTTGAACTTCCTGAAATCCCAATTCAGAGAGACTGATTTTACATCAACAACTCTTTAAAAAGATGGTTACTTCAATTTAATTCACAATAACATAAATAATCAAGGATACGGATACAATGTGACAAAACTACCCTCTCTCCCCAAATATGGTGTTGGCCACTTATGTCTCAAGAACTTGGTTAACATGTGACACTTCCATAGGAAGAATATTTAGTCACTAAGCTGAAAATAATAATATACACAGGCAGGTATTTGGACATAAAAGTTCGAATAAAATTAACAATACTCCAGCCAATCTTACTGACTCTAAAACATAAGCCCTTCAATCTTGTATGAACACTTAATTCAGAAAATATACAGTATGTAAGAAAACTTCAGTGTTATCATGTAGCATCTGTATCTGCTTTCTTTCTTTCATTCACAAGAATAAAAGAAGATACAAGCAAAAAACACTCGGATCACCATACCTTATATGGCCTCTCACCCGTGTGGATCCTCTTATGTCGGACCAACTGGCTAGGTTTCTGGAAGCACTTGTGACATGTATCACACTTATGGACAAAGGTGCTTCGATCTATGTTCCGTTTATGACTCTTGTGTGACAGTGAAGCTTTTACCTGAAATAAACAAGAACTGGTTACTGATGAACACAATGTTGGCCATTTAACATAATAAGCCACACAATTCACACTACATATGCACTTGGGATCTTTCCAAGACTTCTTGACTTTCTGCTTGGTTTTTATAATCAAAAACCAAAAGACTGCATTCAATAAAGCCCCCTATTATCCATCAAAATTTGGATGACCAGAGCCAAATACCACATCTCATCATGAAATTCATGCTTTCTCACTTTCAATTATAAAATTAAGAAAAAATTAGACCCCACATACTTTAAGAGTCCTATTCTTGCACACAAAGAGAATGACAAATATAACATGACAACACCAAAGTCTGGAGAGTGGATAGGAGAATGCAGCAAATGTAAGCATGAAGAATGAGTGGAAAAATACCACATTCAGTGTGGTTCACTAGCACTGTTTGTTGTTTGTCACACATCCTGTGATGTGTGACATGATCAAGAATATATTTGTGAAACTGGCAAATGATGTTTCACTTTGCTAAAACCTACTACTTGTACAGTCTTTAATTAATATGTATTACTGAAGATAACAAAGATTAACAAATAAGCCATAAATTAAGAGTTTAAATAAAAGAAAAAGCTATCAGCATTATGTTTCATTCAACCCCAAAGAGAACCTCCAAGATGCTTGAGGAAGCTATGTTACTCTTACAGACAAGTCGAGTAGGCAGTGGTAATTTTC
>Ga0123354_10003304_pt1 | contig 22177 bp, 24 predicted proteins | sample TergutLab28metaG_2_FD_97872 | JGI IMG/M metagenome (GOLD analysis project Ga0123354, IMG submission 97872) | Labiotermes labralis P4 segment gut microbial communities from Petit-Saut dam, French Guiana - Lab288 P4 | ecosystem: Host-associated > Arthropoda: Insects > Digestive system > Gut ... | reverse complement strand
TGAGTTTTTAAAAGATAATTGATGGATGTAGGGTGTCAAAAACAGGGGTGTATTTATGTGGTTGTTGTTTTTCCTGTGGGGGGGGGGGGGGGGGGGATGTTTGCCAGTTTTCATATTTAGATACAGCCATGATGATGACTGAAACACTAGATCTTATTACAACCAAACTTCCACCTCCCACCTCCACAAAGAAAGCCTTCATAGTTAGTAGGAAAGTAATGTACAATTGCATTAAAAAGATTTATATAGATAAATACATTTCACTACAAGAACTGTCTGTACTACCAATGGTATGAACTATCACGCCTCCAAATCTTTTAAGAGCAATACAAAGATACTCATTTCCATTATAACCTTTCTATCATACACTGTTTGGTACATAAAATTACCTTCAACCCTCAGAATAATTTCAGTTTACACTTCAAATACACTCAAAATACTTTATTCCTTATTATTGACATCACGCCACTCAACCTCATGAAATGTTTTCTCCCTTTTCAGACTAGCACAAAATCTCCCTTTTCAGACTAGCACAGAACTGAAAACTGCCGCCTTCTGGGGTGTGCGATCATGTAGTCTAATAGAAGCCTAACAACATATCACACAAAATTCAAGCATCCATCATGAGGGTAGATGATCTACCCATGCATTAGGCATGAAAATATAAGCATACAATCACATATCATATCTAACTAACACAACAAGCCCAATATGTAATGATTATAAATAAAGAAGTGTTGATCTTAGGAAGAACTAACCTAACAAGAACATTAGGAACTTCTTGATCTGGCTCCAGTGCATTGGATTTAGAGTCTTTGGCTGCCTGTTTATCCGTGCCAGTTGTGATCTGCATGCTTGTATCCTCTTTCGTGCCACCTTCCTCAGAGCCACTGTCACCTTCTTCTTCTTCATCAGAACATTCCTCCAGTCTCACTCTGCAATGCTTATCACTCTCACAGAGACTCTGTTTACCTGGAATAGTATCGCTTACTTACGATGAATATGAAAAATACTTCAAACCCAAAATGTATAAACAAAAAATATGGCACAAACTGACTTTTTTTTAATTATAGAAATGGTTATTAAGGAAATATAAGTCATAAATGTGTGTGTGTGAAATGGTGACAACAGTATGCTTAGCTGGCCACTGGCCAGCACACAGGCTGGCATAAATGATGCAAAGGCCTGGCTAGCTGGCTGGCAGAGTGGAGCTATTCCCATCCTGCATCACATCACACAGTGCATAATGGTTGTTTAGGAAATATTATGATTTCTAATGGGAAAGTGTTTCCATTACAACAGTACACCAAACAAGTCTGTATAGGAACATACATCCACTAATCATGTGAGAATCAATGGAAACATTAAATTTGCATTATTTTTATAAAACATTTGGTTTGCATTATTATTACTTCTAGGAATACATTACCTCTGTATTACAGAGGTATGCCGTACCACCAACATTAAAAGAAAAAACGGGAAATTCATTAATAATAATGTGTTTGTTTCACTCTTTAATATGAATTTAAAAGAAATGTAAGTGACAAGAATGTTAACCAAGCCTGTCAACAAATGTATCTCAGTGAAACACAATTTCCTTTTACTTCAGCCATTACAGTCACATGATTAATTATTTGTTAATCTTCTTAACCCTAAGACAGTCTTCTAATGGAACACATTTTCCTAACAGTTAAAATCAGGAGAAAATTATGCAAACAGTTTATAAAGAGCCAATGTTCTCATAATTCAAAACAATACAGACACATACCCTGAACACATTTCTTGACCTTTGTCCGCTTCTTGAACATCTTCCTCCTTTTCTTCTTAAGTTTCACTGGAATTTCTTCTGTGCCAGATTTTTCTGCATCTGCATCAGCCTCATTATCACTACAGGTCTGCCTTTTACCTCCAGGATATTTGGAATTGGGCAAAATATCAAGCTTTCTACAAAATGACTTCGTGTTTTCATTTGGTTTGACACTTGAACGCAACCTGCGACACACATCAGGGAAAAGTCAATGTTTACTTACACATGCCCTTACCTCAAAGTGCAAAGAGAGCTTTTCACAACAATATAAGTAAAAAAAAAAAAAAAGGGGCCTGTTTTTATTACAAAATCAGTAATAAGTGCAACAACAACCATGACAAAAATAAAACTTTGCAAGGAACAACCTACTATGAAACATGAGGGTTCATGACTAGTACAACAAAAACTGATCATTGAGCCGTATTCTGAAAGGTAAAGTTGTACATGCTATAAAGGGACATCCAGGAAGGGGAGATATGGCTCCACTCATTCTTAACTTCACCACTAGATGGCTGTGAGTGGTCAGCCTCTTGTCCCAGCTGCTTTACTCCTGGGAAAAGAGCTGTCCAATAACCACTGAACAGCAGGCCGAGTGGGCCCCAAAACAGGTCTGGACACTTTAGAGAAGAGAAAATCTCTTCCCCCTCCTGGGATTCAAACCCCAGACCGCCCAGCCTGCAGCCCAGCCAGTACGACGACTATGGTATCCCATATGCTGTACTGCATCCTAAGCCAGTTCAAAACACTCCATGTACTAATAACACAAGGACTAAATTCACTTGTAACAATTTATGTATATTCTCTCTTTGGAAATATAGAGACAGAAAGAACATACGTGCATCTATGTGCGACGAACAGAGAGACAGATGCCTGTGATAACAATGGGTCCTTCAGACAGAGCCCAGACCCCACCACAGAACATTTCATATATATACATGATGTAAGAAAAGAGCCAGCATCTGAAATGATGCATATTTCAACTAAAATAGGATGCTGGAAAGCAATCGATTGCTGTGTCAGTATAATACTTCACCACAAATTTTCACACCCCCCCCCCCCCCCTTATTTCATGGTACCTGGTCTTCCCACAGCAGTCAAGAGTTGACATGGTTGTTCAAGAAATTACAAGTAGTTACGGAACCCCAAGAATCACTGCTTTGATTTCAATAGTTCAATGTGGACTCTATCCTAACTGAAACTATATATAGGTATACCCAACAGAACATCTCCCTGGGTAATATTTTCCTAATAGAGCGCCTCTTTGTTTTTAATATCCAATCTTCATAAAATGTACTTGTCTCTTAATACACGTTTTTCAGTCCATGTTTATGTATAAAAAAACTTATATTAACATCCCAAAAACACAATTCATTTTTAACAAAAAGATGTGCAGGAAAAGTACTGAGTTACATCCAAAAATTGTACGTTACTGCATACAAAGCAACTGTTTGTTAACCCTTTGGCGCCGGAATTAAATCTTTGACGCTGGAATTAAATCCCCACCCCCACCGTCCACTTTAATGGCCATTCGGCCATTTAAAGGGCTCACTGCACGACATATATATATATATATATATATATATATATATATATATGTCGTTTGGCAGCTAAAGGTTAACAACAACAGTGTCTGCTGATTGGCAAGTAATGTTTTATGCATTACACAACCTGACAGTTTGCTACTTATATATAGGCATTTTACAGTGTTTAATGACTTTTAGGAAACTGGTTGGGGGTTTTAGGTTGATGTTGTAATGCCTCATAACTCTTCCCATTTAAAATAATGGGAAATAGGCTTCTGGCTAGCGTTTTCACACAGAATGACTCATTTTCAGGAACAGATTACTAACATTAAGTGCGAGATGGCTGTACAGTAAAAGTTGTGACATCTGGCACCTCTGGGACCAAAAGGTTGCCAGATATCATAATTTTCTAGATATCAGAATATTATGCAGAATGTGTATCTTACTGTACCCTAGCAACCCCATGGTTAGGCTAACCATTTAATTTGTCCTCTAATATCCTGTCTCGTTTTCCTTGCTGCACTGTCTACTCCCTCTTTGTCACTTTTACATAATATGGTGTCTACATAATTTTTTAAAAAAAAAAAAAAATACTACTGGCTGAACTCTTGGAATTTATGCTGTGTGCATGTGCCGACAGACGACAGAATAGTCAACTGTAACAGGCCACTAGTCAATTTCTCGTAAACAGAGCTTTCTGAATCATCCAATGCCAGGTACTTCAGCCTCTACAGACAATTATGTAGTTATCTTACTGCACAGAAGTAGCTACAGATTTTAGAATGTCAATTATCTGTTGAATTCACCAATTTTAAGTACAACCATGTTCAATGTTATGCTTACTCCTGTTTGTGTTGTGCTGTTGACTTGGGAACACCAAGACACAATTCCTTAGTGTCACCTTCACTATGCTCATCCTTTTCTTCATCCTCCTCTTCCTCTTCTTCTTCTTCCTCCTCCTCCTCCTCCTCTTCTTCTACGTCCAAATCCTCAACTTTGACACTGCCTAAAATTTCATGTTTTATCGTACTGTAATATATTTACAGCAACAAAAACACTTTTCAAAATTCTAGAGGCCTGCAATTAACTTCAAACTTATGATTTCTTCAGTACTGCCCATAACTAATATTACATACAATGCCCACATAAAACTGTGCCATCCTAGTTCAGACACATTCAATTCATGAAGGAACCACAGAGTAAAGTGCTCAATGTTTCATGCAGAACAAAAAGAAATTACATTTTCCAGCATAACAAGGCAGGATGTGCCATAGCTCCAATGATTTAGAAGCTGGCTTCTTACCAGGTTCAGTTCAAAGGTGGAGTATATTGCATTCACAGACACAGTGGTACTAGGGTAACCTTTTCTCTGAATGTTCCAGCTCCCAAAATTGATCGTCATTATTCCAAATCCTTCCTTTTTTGAAGTTTCATGTCTGACCCAGAACTTGGCTGGATTCAACGTAAAGAAGTTTCAAATATCCAAAATTTTAAATACAAACAATAAGACTGATCCTGAACGGAAATTTGAGCACGCCATAGCTGATACTAGGATTTGCACTTACCATCAGAACTGCCAGCATCTGCCACATCATGATGTACATGCTTCTTATGTTTCCTTGCCTGTTTGCATGGTGTAGGGCCCTCACTAGTTTCACTAGGTGTCTTGTGGGCATCACTCTGCTGTGAACTATCTGCCTGAAATCAAATAACACAATGTTCTATCAAATCAAAGAGCATAATTTTAATATCAAACATACAAAATTCTTGATTCCTAGAGAGATTATGAATATAATATCCAATAACAGAAAAATGTGGATGAATCACAGAAGATGCAAAATACAGCCAAGCCTTACTTTAAGGTGTTATCCCACCAGTCAAACGGCTTACAAAAACCGTAAGAAATCTATGTCACAACAGACTCCAGGGTAAGACTGTGGCATGAGAGCAATACTAGCATAATTTAAATCTTCAGTTATGAAATAACCTATGGTAACATTTTAAACAAATATGTGATTTTTATTTTTTTTTGAGAAGATACATCCCCATTGTGTTTTCAACTGCAGATATATATTCTCAAAATATAAAAATATAAACAAATAAAAAGGTAAAGTTCACCCTAGAACAACCCGTGAAGGTCCAGAAGGGGATAAAAAAGCCAACATGTTTTGGTTATTCAAGCCATCAACAGGCCTTTTTGAGAACATGAAAAAGACACTAAAACTGCAATAAGCATGACATCACCACACACACACATACACACATATATATATTGTATTATTACACTGTAAATGTGGAGATATCTTAAACATTTTCTACATAAAAAGCCTCGATAATAAAGTCTGTTAATGTGTAACTTGAAGATAGAAAGGGTTATTTGATATTTACCTTTAAGTTAAACATTTATACATTTTCTTATCAAGGTTTCGTGTGTAAAAAATCTTTAAGAAATTTTCTTTGGAAACATTTGCAATGTACTATTACATTGCAAATGTGCAGATCTCATACCTATTGCAGTATTAGTATCTTTTTACTGTTCTCACGATGAGGTCTGGTGATGGCTTAACAGCCAAAACATGTTGACTGTTTTATCCCGTTATATGTTAGGAATATGACTGATTTTGAGAAAATACATTTGAAATTTCTGTTCAGAAAATTCTGGAAGTATGTAAAATATCAAAATTGCAACTGCATGAAATCTGCATTTACCTCCTTTTTAATTTGATAGTGATAATGAGTCACTGGAGTAAGGCATCATGTGGAAAAGGGAAATACACTACATTTACCCGAATATAAGACAAGAAGTTTTTTTCTAATTCACCATTTGAAAAATGGTGTGTCACCTTATAATCATGCACAAAGTTAAACACATTCTGTATAAGTATTTGTGTAGCAGCATCTTACCTTTGCATAAATGTGGTAATAACTGTACATACAAATTCCATACAGATATTTTTTAACAAATCAAAAATTGCAAAAATTGTGATGGTGTAACAGCAGCAGCAATGACAATGTAAGTGACAATAATGACATCTACAACTATCACCACCACCACACAAACCACCAACCACCACCCCCAACAATGATGACAATGACAACATATAGTAATAGTGGTGGTGGTGGTGGTGATAGTAGTAGTAGTAGTAGTAGTAGTAGCAGCAGCAGAAGCAGCAGCAGCAGTGTTTACAAATAAAAAATATGCCTGTACTGAGATTAAACTAAGATTCAATCACATGACTACGCACACAAGCATCCAGCAAGCAGCACAATAATGTGTGAGTTAATTTCATTTCATTGTTGGATCTTAATTTACCATAACTAGAATATAACACAGGACACACAGAACTCAGAGTTTGTGCAACAGGAATGTAGGTATGAAAAGTTCTACTGAGAAACCCCCTGTTGGGGTTGTATGACTAGAACAATAGCAGTGTGTATGGTAACATTTTACTGGTAATATATGTCATTCACTAACAGAATACCAAATTACCTGTTCATCCTCTGAATTAGTGGCTTCCATACTGACACTATTCTCACTACTACTCATCTCATGATGTCTTCCTTTCAGACCAATCATGGAAGTTTTACCAAGACCTAGAAATGGAGCTTCAGTAGTTATTTGGCTATAGGTACCACCACTGGTCCATATGAACTTGATGAGTGCCGATGCAAGATACAAGCTCTGAAAAAAAAAATTATATAATAGGCTATAATTGTAATGATTATTTTTAAAATACAATTAATTTACAACTCCCATGCATTATTACCCAATGGATCTGACATGGCTTACACTTCTACCCTGATCATGGAGGCATGAGGTTCCTCCGAAATGTCAGTAAATTTCTACAAGGCTGCACAGTCTCTCAACCCAGAAGACAGCTGCCTTCATCATTATGATAATCTCAAATCTCACTCAGTTGTAATACTTATGAATCAATTTCAAAAGCTCTTAACTAGGATGTAATACTTAACAAACGGAATTTAAGAAACACCTAAGTTTGATATTACTCTCTGAATCTATGGACTGTAGTAAATATAGAGGCATATCACTTTCGCCAACTACATACAAAATGTTATCCAACATTCTGCCATCTAGGTTAATTCCATATGCAGTGGAAACGATTAAAGGTAAAGCAATCCCATTACAGGTCTGGACATGCCCCGAGGGTTCCAGGAGGTTGAGGCTACCAGATTTCAAGACAGACAGCACATAAAGGTGGTAAGGTAGTCAGCCCTACACACCAGCCGCTGTTACCCCCCCACGAAATATTCCTGGTACTCGGATGAGTCGACCCCAGGGCTGCAGTGCGGCCGGAAGGATTATGTCAATGAAAAAATCCAATGACACCACCAGGAATCAAACCCGCAACCTTCCGGCTTGCAGCGGTACTTCAACCAACTGCGCCACCATGTGCCCCCAGAGGAAATTATTAGGGATTACCAATGTGGATTTCAATGCAATAGGTCAACTAATGATTATATACACTGCATTTGTCAAATACTTGAGGAAAAAACAAAAACGAAGCAGTGCATCAGCTCTTTACAGACTTCAAGAAAGCTTATGATTCAGTTAGGAGGAAGGTCTTGTATAATATTCTCGAGTTTGGTATCCCCATGAAACTGGTAAGGCTAATAAAAGTGTGTCAGACTGAAACATATAGCAGAGTCTGGGTAGGCAAGAATCTGTCTTACATGTTTCCTATTAGGAATGGTTTGAATCAAGGAGATGTTTATCACCATTCTTGTTCAACTTTTCTTTAGAGTATGCCATTAGGAGGGTTCAGGTAAACCAGGATGGCATGAAACTAAATGGTACACATCGGCTTCTGCATTATGCTGGTGATAAGGTGTTGGGAGGAAGTGTACATACTACAAAGGAAAATGCAGAAGCTTTGGTAGTGGCTAGTAAGGACAATGGACCAGAAGGAAATGTGGATAAACTAGTACGTGGTTATGTCTCGAGATCGGAATGTAGGATGAAGTCACAATATAAAGATTGAAAATAGTTCCTTTGAAAGGGTGGAAGAGTTCAAATATTTGGGAACTACCATAACAAATCAAAATTATATTCAGGAAGAAATTAAGAGCAGATTGAAGTCAGGGAATGCTTGCTATTATTCAATGCAGAATCTTTTGTCTTCCAGTGTGCTATCCAAAAAATTTAACGATTAAGATATACAGCACTATAATTTTGCCTGTTGTTTTGTATAGGTGTGAAACTTGGTTGCTCACATTGAGCGAGGAACGTAGGCTGAGGGTGTTAAGAGAGGTGTTGAGGAGAATGTTTGGGCCTAAGGGGGATGAGGTAATAGGGGAGTGGAAAAAACTACAAAATGAGGAGCTTAATGATCTGTACTCCTCACCCAATATTGTGCGGATGATAAAATCGAGAATGGGGTGGGTGAAGCATGTAGCATGTATGGGGAAGAGGAGAGGCATATACAGGGTTTTGGTGGGGAAACCTGAAGGAAAGAGGCCACTTAGGAGAACCAGGCATAGATGGGAGGATATTTAGATCTTCAGGAAGTGGAATGTGTGGGTATGAACTGGATCGAACTAGCTCAAGATAGGGACAGGTGGCGGGCACTTGTGACTGCAGTTATGAACCTTTGGGTTCCATAAAATGTGGGGGATTTCTTGACTAGCTGACAACCTGTTAGCTTCTCAAGAAGTAAATAAGTGAGTAAGTATATCCCTCTTCTATAAAGAATGTACCACAAAACTGTGGGACAGTGTGTTTAAATTCAAGAGAATATGGCACTGAAATATGAAAATTAAACAGAACAAGAATATTATAGTGATACAGTTCGCTTGTTTTGAGTAATGATGGTTCTATAAATGTAGCATCATGAATGGTCCACCTTTTTTTTTTGTCTGCACACTGCCAGCAATAAGTGAAAAAGACCAGATGACACATAAATACGTACAACACAGCACAAGAAAATAGTGAACTGCATGTCCATTCAGCAACACAATGGACAGAAATCACACATCTCTGTTTCAACTAAGAGTGATACACATTAACCCAGCATTTTGCACACAAAACATATTGACAGATTTTGTCTCTGTATCATACTAAACAGCAATTATGCTCAAAATGTGATGTATTATTTGGATTATCATTGCTCTCTGGTGGATTAAAAACAATTAATAATCTGAAGCTGTTAAATGCTACAACTCACCTGTTCTGTATGGTCCTTTGGTTCCAGCTTGCACAGTAAGCCATATAAATGCAGTACTGGACCAGCTTCCAAATTCTTAATAAGAGGAGGCAGAAGATCATGGACTTGCTTACTGCAGTGTTTCAGCTGTGCAGCTTGCCAAATAATATCTGTGTGTTCATTTGTTATTTTACATTCCATTGCCAAAAAACTTAATATTACATGGCTCTGTTTGATTACCTGGAGAATATAGAACAGACTAACTTTCCAACTGGGACACAGTGGTTTACATTTCATGATATTATGGTGCTTAGATACAATTGAAATAAATCTGTATCTAACTTCTATACCACCACAATGTTTTAAGGTTCTGATACAGCAAAACACATTACCAACAAGCAGCAGTTAACATAATGGTGACTGGTGACACACAATAATACAAGCAGGTGCAACAGTTTTCTGTAATTTGTCAGATATGTGCCAGTAATATGTCATCCACTTACTGAGCTTCTGTACATTCCTAGGTTGTTCATTACCTCATTTACTGAACCCCTTTTCCATGATCTCTGATCATTTAGTCAGTCTGATCATATAAAACAACAGAAGGCTTAACAAAACATCACCACCACCATTCAACATCATCGTCATCTACAATACAATACTTTTGATATCTGATTACATAACTTCCACACAATTAATCACTTAAAAAAAAACCCTGTGGTTAATTCATGCACCACCAATATATTAAATTCCCTATTTACTGTCTGTTAATACTTACCTCTACGTGAAGATTTGGACCAAATATATGTGATATTATTTGATTTTCAATCAACCAATTTGCTAAGTTCTGGCCCACATTTTCAACTTCTATGATGCTTTCATTGTTGCACAGTTCATTGAACATGCTAATATGGCTGTTAATTTGTGCAATTCCAGCTAAGCGCATTGTCAGAGTTGAACTCGTAAAATATTTAAATGCTAAATCCAAACCATCTTTATCAAACGTTAATGGTGAATCTAGAGGATCCTTTACGGCACTCCACATAAAGTCTGAAAAAAAGAGAGAACAAAACTGCTGATACCTTAACCAATACCACTAACCCTCATATTCTGGGAAAGACCTTTGAATATTTGTATGTTTTCATGGGGTTTTCTGTTTGGCTGCTGAAATACCCCACATCACACACACTTAACTTCTCAGCGGAATTACGTTTAATGGGAAACGTGAATCTGATTTAGTGCAGATATATGGCAGAGAACAAAGGTATCAACTAGTAAAAAAAAATTATAAAGGAATAAATAGAATGTACATCAGCAAGGGCCTAATCCAGGCTGATAAATGAGCCAATTTAACATCCTTTGAATAGTTACGCCAATGCAAAAGCATATGAGTAACTGGATGGAAAAATCAAAAGCTAGAAACTCACAAGACATATTCTGGACTAAAGTGCATGCACTTCCTACCTCATATACAAAAAAATAAAAAGAAAACTATTATTTCTCACCTGCCATGGTCTTGATTCCTGGCATGCGGAGGTCCTTATCTGCCAGGTTACACATGTATCTCAACACTTTTGATCGAAGTGGAACAAACAACTGCATGATTGAACGGAAGTTAAGCCACAGTTTTAGGTTACAAACAATTGCGATTATGGCATGAGCTATGGAGACAGGAAGAGTGTCTGGACTTTGACGGTCAAAACAGAAAGTCATTGCATGCACTCCACCACTCTTGCAGAACAAACACACATTACGCAATAGGTAAACTGGAATTTCAGGATCATGAAGATCACAGAAAACATTCAAATTTCCAGCCTCTTGAGGAGTTATCTCCTCCAGCTTGGACTGAACGCTATGTTTGTAGGCAACATACAACGGAAAGTTCAGAAGAAACACCTTTGACAGAAAGTGTAATAATTTTTCCTTTTCTTGCATGCTCCACACTTCCTCTTCCTCTTCTTCTTCCTCCTCCTCTTCCTCCTCTTCTTCTTCCTCCTCTTCTTCATCTGCTTTCCCTCTTCCATTATCCTTATTAATCTTCACTGATTGATTTTCACTGACCTTTCCTATACCACTTTTATAACTTTCACCACTATTACTCTCATTCTGGTCACTTTTCTTTTCCAAATCATTTTTATCCTTGTTGTCAGTTTCTGCTACAGCTTTACTACTGTCAGAACAATCTGAAGCAATGATGGCTTTCAATTCTTCTGACTTATCATCTCCCACAGCACCTTTCACATGTGTGTTATCACTACCTTTATTACTGTCTGAACAATGTTCATTACTTAACTCTCTATCATTTTTCACCAATGATTTAGCTTTAACCAAGTCCTCTCGTAGCTCTTTCAATTGACATACTGCCAGGCACAATATACTCTGAGTTATCAAGTTAAACCTTTCAAAGTTCTTTGGATCACGAAAACAGCACATACACTGTCTGAAAATAAACATAAATATATCAGTAAAGAACATGAAACACTACTAGAAGCAATATCAGTTATAACCAAGAAAATAACTTGCAAGTACTCATACTTCATGACATTTGTGAATACTGAATGCCACATCCATATCCACTACTACTATATATGAGCCACAAAAACAGGCCTGCAGCAGTCTAGTAGAACCAGGGTGGTGCAATTCAGCATATGTCAGACTAATATTCTTAAACAAAAAAACAGCTGTGTACCAAATAGCAACATATCACTATTACAAGCTTCTGACTTCATTGTGTGGCAATACACTTGCTGGAATTGTTTATGGATGAATTCATAGTAAACATATTTATCAAGGTTGTGTATGAGCTATGACAGTATGTACAACAGTAGCTTACACAATTAATTGCAAAAAAACCCTGGAACAACACTGTGGGAACATTTACTGTAGTCAGAAACAGCCGTCTGACATGGCCCAACTCAAGAGCCACGTATCACACCAGCTCTCCCAACCAGAGCAGCACCACAACTCAGAAAGAGCCCTTCTACTAACCAACCAACCAACCAACCAAAGAGCTAACTTGGGGGGGGGAACTTGTGCAAGTGCAAGCCAACATCCCTAGGTCTGTTTAGCCAATCCTGTGTTTTGCCGCTTCGCTGGACTTAGTAAGAGACACCTAAAACTATAACTGGGATTGAGCTTACGCTAATGAGTTTCCTGTCGTGGTTGATGATCTTGACATGGACAAATTGAGGACTGTTGCTCAAGGGGCAAGGGGCAACAGACCTCTATGGGGGGGGGGGGTGACCTTTGGCTGGAAGGCTGAGTTCTGAAACCAGATTCGTCATGTATACAATTAAATTAGTGGTGAAAAGCAGGCACTTAGGTGAAGCCACCAAGCCTGAGGGGAGTGCAGGCCATGTCTCGACTCTGCACATTATAACCTGGCATTAGCCTTACTATTGAGGAAAAAAAACAGAAAAACCCCAGTCCAGGTAGTTGAAAAGTAAGAGATGGGCACGATTCATTATGTCGATATGAGTACCTTTACACAGGTATTACCACCAAGTCTGCTGATCCCCATCTACCTAGGGACGCTTGGTAGAACTGGGTCAACCCTCGGTCAGCAAAGGTATCTGCCGAGATGCCGAAATAAGGGGTTCCCCACACCAGTTATCGTGGAGTCGAATCTCTTGGTTAGAGATTTCATGTGGTCGGCAAAGAATGGAACTTACAAATCCTCGTGAATTTGCCCGTTACCATCATACCAAAGTGCACTGGTAGCAATGCGAAGACACTTCGACTGAAGCACCTGCAGTTTCCTGATATGGGTACCAGTGGCAGATCTCCACTTAGGGCACACGTAGTCCATCGCTGGACAGATAAGCTGCTTATACAGCAGGACTCTGTTCCCAATGGAGACCACCTCTCTTTGGGTGACGACACACCACTCCCAGTCTCCGAGCCACTTTCTCACTCGATTGATATCAGTCGACCAGGTCAGAAGCATAACAGGGAGTGCCCCTAGATAATGGATGGTATTGATGCAAGTGAATGGCTCTATGAAGAGCTGCACTGGTTTGGGTTTTGGGATGTGCTTATTGGTCTTAGCGAAGAGCATCCCAGTACTCTTTGTGAAGTTGATAGCGACCCTCTATTCTCACTGTCTCCAATCTAGATCTCTGAGATAACCAGGTAGCTGATGAGCAGAGCCAGCTGGCAGGACTTGGCTACGATAGCTGCGTGGTACGCATAGACAGCCAACTCAAAGTGTCGTTGACATAAAGACTGGAGGGGACGGGGGAAATTATTCCAACCCGAGACATGCCAGCATGCATACCACAACCAGTGGATGTGGTCGATTGGAAGAACGTTTTGAATGTCTGACCAAACAAGTAGGAAAAATGAGTTTTACGAGGTACATGGGGAAATTAAGGATTGTTAGTTTACAGAGGAGGCCACTGCCCGCACAGCATCAAAGGCCTTAACCATATCCAGGAACACCACACCTGTTAGCACCTTCTCACCAAAGCTACTGGACGCCCTTTCAAAAAGATGTGCTAGGTGTAGCGCTGTGCTAAGTTTGGGACTAAACCCAAACTGCTCATCGCGCAGAAGCCCACACCCACATACTTTACTTAGAAACCTACTGTGCAGGATCTTTCAAACAGCTTACCAATAGTATCTAGTATACTTATAGGTCGATCAGTCGAGGGCTACGCCGGGTCCTTCACAGTTTCAAGATGGAGATCATGCGGGCACATGATTCCAAGTAGGTGGGAAGTACTGCATTCAAAAATCGCGTTAAATACTTTTACAGGAAGGTATACAACACTATGTAGCAGATGCTTAAGGGGCCTATTCGGAATACCGTTTGGGCCTGGTACGTGGCCAACCTTGAGAACCCAGATGGCACTTGAACCTCCACTGGACTAGTTAATTCAGGCTCGCTTGTGGGAGCAAAGGAGTATGCTTGCATCGGTTCGTCAACCATCCCAATGGCTGCTGGTTCTGACAGGTCTTTACTGGTTACAACTGGGCCTCCAGACTGTCAGCCTGGGCTTCAGCTTTCTCAGAATCTGACAGAACAAGTCCCATTGGTGAGGCCATGGGAGGGGGTGAGGGAGTAGGAACTCACATCACCTGTCTAGTCATCTTCCACACAGACTAGTCATCCAGATCAAGGCTTTCCAGGCCGGAGCTCCACTGGTTGTTTCTCCACTCATTGAGCCGGTTGGTCACCAACCTCTACAGGTGGTTGACCTCAGTTTTTAGAGTGGGGCCCTACTGACTTGCCACTGCCTCCTTAGACAGTTCTTCTGGCATATTTAATCCTGAATACAAGCCAGTGTCTGGGGCTGTGGGTCATCACACAGCCAACTCTTGGGAGCAGACTCAGCCAACGCCTTTGAAATAGCGCTGGACAGCTCCTATGCAGTGTTTATTTCCACCACATGCTGTGGGCCTAGGTTGAATGGAAATCCATCCTCCAGGCAGGCCTGGAATTAGGCCCAGTCGGTCTGTTTGAAATCGGAAGGTTGAGAAAGGATTATCAGCACCGCGTGTCAATCAGCACTGGTAAGTGATCTGAACTCAGTAGGGAAATGTGGTCCTATACACTGGGGTGACTACGTCTTTTGTGACTATGTCTAGGACATTGGGTGGTGGCAGAATTCTACAGAACACTGGTTGGGGTATCCAGCCCATAAATCAAACAGGAATTTTCACAGGTGTAACCACACAGGAGGCTGCCCCTTGTGGTTGCCTAGGATTCCAGTCCAAATGCTTGGCACTGAGATCCGCCGCTATCAGTATGGGGTAACCGCCGCTGAAGGAGGAAGACAGGTCCAAGTTGACAATGGGCCGCGAAGGCAAGAGGTAGACTGCTAGGATTTTCACTGGTCCACTGGCCAACATGACATATATGGCAGTTTCCTCCAAGCGCATCAGACCATGGACAGGTATAGCATAGTGATCTATACTTAGGTGGACAGATAGCTGTTCTGCCTTCCTTTATTAACCAGTGTGTGGGGTGGCAGATATAGTTCGCAAAACAAAAGACTTCTCCTAGTCTGAGGCGTGTCTCATTTAAGAGACGTATGTCAACATCGTGTTAACCAAGGAAATGATCCAGTTCCAACTTCCTGCCGTGGACACTGTCAGCATTCCAGCAGGCCAACCACATGGCTTTAACCTGGTTTGTCCAATGAAGTCGTGCTGCCATACTCAGCCATGAAGAGTACAACTATTTTGATGACAGCCCGCAAGCTAGCTGGCCCAGAAGGGGTGGTGGGGGCGGTGGGTTTGGGTTACGAAGACTTTAAGTCTTCGCAGTTTTCTTTGACAGGGGCATGTTTAGGGCACAGACTTTGTAGTATTTCCTGCATTCCTGGTGCTGGCCACTTGACTCTGTACAGGACCTTCAGTGACAGGGAAGGGAATGGGTTGTGGATCAGGTGGGGAAGTAGTCTTAACATGGCTGCCACGCAAGACAAAGTTCCAAACAGGTCCCAGGGTTTCCTGCACAGAGGAGGGACACATCTGACTCGCCTTCAGCATGGAAGGACGGCTGGATGCGCCACTCCCCTTAATAGCTGCTCACTTTGCAAGTGCCACCTTCGTTTTCTCTTCACACAGCCTCGATAGTTGGCCATGTGATTTACCTGGCAGCTGCAGCACTTAGGCTGCTGCACTGGGGTACAGCACTCCCCAGAAAGGTCTCACCACAAGCAACATACCAGAGTGCATATCTGCAGTTGAGGTGCATGTGGCCAAAGCGCTGGCTGCGCTTGCACTGAAAAGGGCCCTTAGGGGTGATGTACATCTCCACCAAGATTTGCAGGCCACACATGTCAGAGAATGCACCTTCAACACTTTGCATCCCTGCGCTACCGACACTACAAGGTTCGGGGTTAGGTGGCAGGCTTTGGAAGTGTTCTGGTACTGGTGCCCAGAGCAGAGATGAAAGACTCCTTGGACACTAAAAAACAGAGCTTCCAGTTCCTCCTGGATGACATCCTCAGGCATCTGTCTCCCAAGATTCTTGAAGAGGAGACGCACACAGCGATCCTCTGGGAGAAAGGTGTGAGAACTCACACCCTTTCTCTCATCAAGGGTTCGCAGGGCAATGGCCATGGCTCTGAAGCCATCAGCGGTCCATGGGACAATCAAAACCCCTCCCCCTTAATCTGGGCTGAGACCGCTGCGGCATAACCCCCTCAATCAAATCAGGAAGACATGAGTACCCCTGACCCCTGAGACATAAATGGGGGACTTATTTTGTCACTCGCCTGTGGAAGCAACACTTTTAAAGACCATTTAGGCATTTAAAGTGATGCCTCCATGCATGCCATACAGCAGCCTGGACATGTCTCAAAAAGACTTCGGCCTAACAGCCTCAGATGAGGCAGCAGGTCCAGAGATGTCCAAACCTTTGGCTAAGGGCCTGTGCACCTGGCTGGCCCTTCTACACGGCAGTACACTGGTAGTCGCTTGCCCCATCGCTGTGACATGCTACGCTCACATGCCAATCACAGAGCAGCCAGTTCAGCTGTTGCATCAGATAAAAGGTGAGGAATTCCAAACACATTCACTCAGTCATTCATTACAAAGGAGTAAACAGTTGTGTCAAAGGAGTAACAGTTCAGTTGTCTCTCCATGTACCACTGCAGCCATGCGTCTTCAATCGACAGCAATACAACCATGCATATGCTGGGAAGAATTAGCAACCGCAACCCAGGTAGCACTTGAGGCAATAACACCAATATGCTGTCGGCACCTCAGCACACTCCATATGACAGCACAGCAGTCCGTGTGCTACACACACGAAAGTAGCAGTATCACAAGCGGTCATACAAACTAGAACAGCAGTTCCTGTATACCTGTTGACTACTATAATAAATCTGAGAGGAAATTGGCTTGGTGTATGAATGAAAAAATAATACCAACCCTGCCATAAACACCACACCATATGGACTCTAAGAGAGCCCTGCATATAAGATGAATGCCTCCCCCTTCCCCCCTCACAATCTTAATTTTAGGAAAAAATACTTATAAAAAAGACATTTAATTTTGTGCATAACAGTAAGGCAAACCTCAATTTATCAAACAATTAATCTGGAAAATATCTAGTTTTATGTTAAGGTAAATGTGATAATACTGCTTAAATTCAAAGTCTGTTATTACACCATACTAACAATACATGTATTTTAATAAAATCCATCTGTTCCATATTCTAAGGCCTAACTTCTTATATTTAAAGGCTTTTATGTGTTATAACCATAATAAAATGTAAAAAAACATTCCTTTTTATCACTGATATAAAAGAAGACAGTAGATACTGACACCATAAATATCCACACAAATGTAAATAGTTGTGTGATACAACCCCTGCATCTAGATATGATGCTGCTCACATAATGGCATAATTCATTCTCCATCAGATTCAAAATTTTCCCGTCTGCTTCCAAAAGCACAGGTTGCAGAGATAATTACAGAAGTATATTCCAGAATCCACATGTTAGTATAAAATCCTCACAACCAGAAAGTAATAATTTCTATTAAATCATAATGGTTTTCATTTACATATAATCTTGCAATGTGTAACACCTGGCAGTCATGCAAAAAAGTTGAATTTCAACTGAACATTCTTTCTCTGTAACCTAAGAGAAACACAACACCAGAATACAAACAGCTGCAATGTACACTGGAACGATTAAAGACCCAATAATTTTTTGATACATAGCCATCAACAAATAACAAAGTATGTGACTTGAAGTAAAACAGACATGAAAAATGAGTGATATGTATGAAACCTTTGAACTGGATTGAGGTAGCTGATATTTTTAGTTTCAGAGTGAAAAGTATGTGAACCCCCCCCCAAAAGTACTCATATAACTTAAAATCAGTATTACTCCCTTTGCCTTTTACTTTCATTACTTGGCACAATTAATTTTAACTGCTTATAAATCCTTAGGTTTAATTTTAAATCAGTTTCATTAACTTTACTGTTTATTAAAATAATTAAATTTAAAAAATACATATGAATCACGTACATCCTAATTCACATGAGCTGGTGAAGCCTATACTGTATGCGGTTGATCTACGAGGACAAGCCTTGTATGGAGAAACATAACATGAGACATTTACAAAAATATGTTTTCAAAATGTTACAAGTGACCACATACAGTTTACAGCAAACCTTTCTCAGACTTACCACAAGCTCTAAAATTTAAAAGAAACAACAAATTTCTTGAAAAAGTTACACAACAGCCACAACATGGAACCACAAAAATATTTTACAATAAACATATCTAAAACTGCAGATGGATTAAACAATCTAAACATACGAGGGTGAGTCAAATGAAAACCTCAAATATTTATGGTAATATTTAAGGTTTTCATTTGACTCTCCCTCGTAAGTACACTTTTCCACAAACATAAAGAAAATGAATTACAATATTAGCCCCAGGCAGTTCTGAAAGTATGTTGACATGTAATTTACCTTCTCAGCCATAATGTCACACACAGGAATGATTTAAATTGATAGATTTAACAGTGAATTTGCTTAATATCTATGCAATCTGGACTTATATTCTATTAGCAATGGTAAGTTCTGTAACAACTCTGCAACACTTTTCTAGCCTTCTAGGGAAGTGAGATGTCACCTATTTAATTGCTTCCTTTAATGTAGTTACCAATATGAAACAGTTGGCCATTTTTCCTGCAGCTAGATTTATTATTGCAATCTTCATATCAATATTACTGTGTTCTGGCAAGTACATAACAGCATCCCTTGAACTGTTCTCATTCCATTACCAGATCCATGTCATCCTGCTATCACACACTTTAAAAGTTTAAAAATTGGTGTAAAATTTTTGGTAGCAAAAATCTCTGTCTTCCCTAAAATACATATCAGCAGGCCAAATTCTAACTTTTAAAATACACTACTGTTCGCACCAAAATAATAAAAATCAAATTTTCTTGGTAACAGATTGGTACAATGTATCAATTGAAGTAAAACAGACATGAAAAATGAGTGATATGTATGAAACCTTTGAACTGGATTGAGGTAATTGGTATGTTTAGTTTCAGAGTGAAAATATACCTCTACACAGCTTCAAGTGTTTTTCAGCTACTTACAAGTAAATTACCTCATCACAGTCAGCAGCCAATGTTTCTGTTAATTTTATTTAACCATTTTTAAATGTTAATGTTTCTCACATAAACCTAACCCCCAAATACAAAACTGTAACATTTTAACTATCCTTCTGTGTGCTTTGATAGCTGATAGGCCAACTTATGATTTTTGTGATATATGCTGAAGTTCCCATGGTACATCCCAGTACTAACAATGTTTATGTTGACAAACTACACTACAAATACTTACCTCTGAGACCATGACTGAATATATATAAAAACTGTTTCCACTTCATCTTTTCGAAGAACTGGCCGTTCATCTGATTCTTTAGAAACTTTTCCCTCATCTGTATCAAAGCAGACATAACATAAAAATTCAGAATCATTTTACGTGTACTTAAAAACAAACACAGAATGCAGAACAAAATCATATTAAAAAACATTTAGCAAAACACACACGCCCACAGTTAAGAAAATAATACTATCATCCCCTGCAAGTGGGTAAATGCATTTCTAGACCTGTGATCATAAGTGATTATCATGTTGTGACACTTCAAGTAAATCTACTTCCTCAAGCAAACAATTACTGCCATTACTCAAAAACTGCTACCAACTGTATGCATTTCTAGTCCTTTACTAGCAGTCCTTTCACCAGCATATTTTATACAAATATAATAAAGCCTTCATCAGCCGGCATGCATGCAGAACTGCTCTCAGATCCTCATAGATTATCTGGTAATGACAGCTTTGTGTTGGGTGGCAATAACACTAATGACAAGACTTCCCCCTTGTGAAATTGGCTTATTCCTTATTGTCACAAACTCTGGAAACCACAGACTGTTAGACAAACACTGTAATGCACATCCCCAAAAGGCTGCACTAATACACAAATGTACAGAATTTGAAAATGTGAAAGCAACAAGTTTCACAATATATCTCAATGATCTTAAGCACAGCCTAATCCCAAAGAACACCTGACTAAATTTTCCTACATAACAAACTCAATGGCAAGTACCAAAATTAATGACACAGGTTCATTAGCATCTGTTCAGTAATTATGGAAATGGAACATGCGGATGGACAGCCATTATTTTCCAATATGCTTTCGTTTTTGCACCTTATACAAAGACTGCATATAAACGTTATATTAACACACTCATGGCATGTGCAATCTCTGGTTAACCATACGTATTGCGGCCAATATTTATAAACCGATTAATTTAAAAATGTGGAGGTAAAATTCTCCCTGTACATGCCATGAAGGCACATGGGAGAGAGGAGGTATGTGTCCGCATATTCTTAACCACGACAGCAGACAGTGATGAGTGGTTAGCTCCACACCCTGACTGATTTATCTCGGAGGAAAGAATCCTTGGTTACAAACTGAACAGTGGGCTGGGCAGCCAAGTCAAAATAACAATTATGATATCACAGATCCTAACCCAAATAGACAACACTGCGCTGTATACACATGTAAAGTTCACCCTATAACAGGCATGAAGTATACTCCCCATAAACTTATGATTCAATCCCTGGACAACCCAGCCTATAGTGAATTCCTATAATGACTAAACTCTCCCAGCCCACGTGTCAGCATGCATACAATGACCAAACATAAAGTAGCACACTTTCATGGTTCATGATCATACAACAGCACTGCTAAGTTAGAAAAGCTATTTGTAAAGGGCTCATGTCAGAGGCCTTTTAGCCAATCATACATAAGCTAACTCCTGGGAATAAATAAATACTGCTGTGGTAATTCACAATCAATTCTGATATCACTTCACTCATACTACACATAATCACTGCATTTTTATGCAATCCAAACTCAAAAGCTGTATCCATAAAACCTAAACTCTGTCTCCAAAACTCAGTATGAAGCAAATTTTCACGTCTTAAAAGTGGGGAAAACCTAAAATTGAGAAACCTTAATCTGATGAAAATTATACATTACATATATGGGGTTTTGGCCAAGACTACAAAAAACACAAACCTAAAATGCGAGCAAATTTTAAATTGAGAAACCTTAAACTGGGACTCTGCTGTATATCAAATTTGTTCAATATATAATCTTTAGATCCCTGTGGGCTTGAAGTATGTACACCTTTTCACAATATCAACACTTTCGATGGCAAACAGAATTGCTGTTCCTTCAATACTGATTCCAGTCAAGCGAACAGGTAAACATCTGCTATGGCAGAGCATGAAGGAATGCTCTAGTGTTATTGCATGGTTCTTTGCTAAGAGATCCTTTACCAAAATGGACTGGTGTGCTGGAGCACTGTTGTGAAGAAGAAACCAACTGTTGGTTCTACATATTCCTTCTGACCCCATCCCTACAGTAACGAAAGATGTCAATGTGCATTTCTTTATTCACAGTTTTACAATTTCCCTCTTCCAGCAAATTCCATAATTATACCAGTGAATTCCAGAAACTTTTTGAAGCTACTTCAAAGATCTGTGTGACCATTATTCATATAATATAATTATAATGAAAATAACCACAATCATAAGCATGGCACAGAACAATGTTTGCAACAAGAATAAACCTTACAAAAGAGAGAGAGAGAGAGAGAGAGAGAGAGAGAGAGAGAGAAAACCAAATCAAACAT
>Ga0123354_10003303_pt1 | contig 22178 bp, 12 predicted proteins | sample TergutLab28metaG_2_FD_97872 | JGI IMG/M metagenome (GOLD analysis project Ga0123354, IMG submission 97872) | Labiotermes labralis P4 segment gut microbial communities from Petit-Saut dam, French Guiana - Lab288 P4 | ecosystem: Host-associated > Arthropoda: Insects > Digestive system > Gut ... | reverse complement strand
AGGAAAAATTTTTAAAAAAAAATTTGAAAAAAAAATAAAAATACAAATTTAGGTTGAACAATGTTTTTTTTTTTTTTTTTTTTAAATTTGCAGTTTATGAGATAATGTGGACAAATAATTTAGAGACGACAGGCCACAGATGACAATATGGCGCATGCGCATTTCATGATAGAATCCTAAGACTGCACTCACGCGCTCAGAGTATGTAACATTTACTGATTTTCCACTGCAACAGTAATTTTACGAACACGCTTCAATGTCACGCTATACGCACAATGCCCGTCTTGTTCTAGTATCAAAGTATCCAGTCTCAGTACTTTGTCTTGATAAAATAACCCCATAAACGAGATATGTACGGTATAACCGATTTAGAAGACTAACGTATGCATTAATTTCTGTTTTATTACCAACCTCACCTTGTTACGGCATGATGATCAGGTACGCCCACGAGTAAATGTTACGTCAGTAATAGAGAAAACGCCACTGCCCACTTCCGGAACAAGTGGTCGCCGTGAAAGCTTTCATGTGGTGTGAACGACAAGTCAGTCCAACAACTTTGTTGAGATAAGGATGGTCGCTGTCTGGAGTGTGATCCCGTACAGTCTGTCATAAGTACAACCATTTTTCAGAGAATCCTGCCGCCCCCATTATCAGGGTGATGCAGGCAGCATGCTGTGAAACGTGGTTGTGCTTCTTCCACTCTAAACGCCGTCAAATCTCAGAACACAGCAATCTTCAGTCACGGCTGTGGCAAACTGGAATCTCACTTTGTTACAACATTAATTTGGATTTTAATTTTTCGTTTCATCCGTTAAATGCTTCGATAGCCGTAAGTAACCAATGCAGATGATATTAAGGCAGCAAATGGCCAGCTCGTTCCCAAACTGAGTTTGAGATCGTATTTTCTAAATACAATTTTTTTCTTTTAAACAACTGTAATAATTCTCACCAAATTTCGAAATAGTTCGCGAACTGAAGCAAAAGGATTTTACTTCTGCCAGTGGCAGTATAATCCTACAGAAATTTAGCCTTCACTTTCATGATAATCGTTACCGCGGAACAGCTTCAGAAATTATTTTCCTAAAAGACGTACCGTTTGGTATTTGTAATGGTGACAAAATGTGTTTGTCTCTGAAGTAACTACGGAGTCATTAAATTATATTTCCATAAACTTCTTTCTTCAAAGTCTAAGGTAAACTTTCTTTTTTTTAAGGCCAATTCTTTATTTCCAGTCATGCGCTCAGAAAACTAGCTTCATACATTTTATAAAACTTGGCTTAACAGAGCTCAAAGTGGAAAAAAACGAAATGTAATTGGCCTCCTGTATGCATGTCAAGAAGTAAAATATATTACATTGTACTACACAAAAATAAGTTATTAATATCAGACACATTGCTGTACTATGACCGAGTAGATTTTAAGAGGTTAGGAAATTGAAGTTGTATGTATGAAACCATTTTAATATAGCCGTATTGTAGTGGGACTCGTAATGAAAACTTCAGTCTTCTTCAGTGCCCCAGTAGAGGCTTCATGCTGCACTGCTTTTCCTCCCAAGGAAAGAAACCTGCGTAACTGATATGAAATATTGCGGTCTGCAACGCTGCTTTTGTACTATTTTATCACCTTTACCTCATTGGCAAAAAAAACTTTGCAGTGCCCACTATTCCAGCAAAATATGTCGGATTGTCAACGGGCAATTAAAAGAAAATTTAGCCATAAAAACATCCCTAAGGACGAAAGAACACTAATGTAAAATTGTAATTAAAATAATGGTCGAATTACACTTCAAACTTTAAATCATTATAACACGAGAGGGAATGGAATCGTGTTTTATTATTTTCTTTATTTTTATTTTGTATCTTGGAAACATTTGGGTTGGAAGTAATTTTCTTTCATATTACCGTTTCACTGTGGTTTCTGTTGTTCTGGTGCAATATTAAGATATCAGATTTGGTTGAGAAATTACGTAAGACTTCGCACAGTCAGTATACACTGTCTCAACTGTGAGCCATGGGTAACAGTACTTCTTCTCGAACAGCCCATAAATCTCTTGTGCACAGCCAACCCTCATTTTGTCGAGGAACAATTATTGTAGCACAACGGCCAAGTTACTCTGTACAAATTTTGTTACATATTCGAAAGTGAAGGGAAATTTATTACAGTGCACTCCACGAAAGGCTGTGGGTAAAGGTAAAGGTAAAGTTCGCCCTGTAACAGGCTATGAAGGCCCGGAGGGGGGAGTACTCGATTCTTTTTTTTAAACTAGGCGTTAGATGGGGTGGGTGGTTAACACCAGGCTCTAGTCCTTTTAAGCTCAGGAAAGAGACCCGGTACAAATTTTACAGGTGGCTGGGTGGGCCGCAGGAGCGTTCTGGACGGGTGCGGAAAATCTCGTTTCCACCGAGATTCGATCCCCGAGCCGTCCAACCCGTAGAGTCTCGAAGGTGTACGGGTAGTGGATTTTAAACATCTAAGATTTTAAACATCTCGGTAACATACTATTAACCTTTTAAAGCCTACTGGTGTCGTGATGCACCAACAGTTTTAATACTGAAGAACTGTATTCTCTGTCCAAACTGTATTTATGTGTTTTGTATTTATCGCAGAACAAACACGAACTTCTGCCCCATACGACATAACTGATTGGTTTTTATAACCGAGATGAGAAGTATTTACTGCGCGGTACGAACTGGTTCTTTCAATGAAGAAGACTACGCTTCGTCTTTAAATGGTTAATTTACGTAACATTCTTGTACTCAGCCAAGCGAAAGAACTTGCCTCACCCCACACATACGTAGCGTTGGTCTCATAATTTCTCGGTGCAATATGGATTGGATTTGTACTAGCGTACTTCAGTAATAATGTATGTTTACCAATGACTCTGCTCAGCAAGTCCGATCCATATTTGAGCTTACGTCTGAAAACATCTACCTTATGCAAATGCAGTGTAGTTTAGGCCTGTGTATACAGCACTTCAAGAACTACCACCTACCTTATGCAAATGCAGTATAGTTTAGGCCTGTGTACACAGCACTTCAAGAACTACCACCTACCTTATGCAAATGCAGTATAGTTTAGGCCTGTGTACACAGCACTTCAAGAACTGCCATAAAATTGTGGCGATTCGTTTCGTTTATTAAAATTTCTGGTTTTGTTCAGATTTTTTGTAATGGACCAGTATTTTATAGTTTACTCAAGGACTACATTAATTGAATTTAACTCAAATTCCATACTCTCTTAAAATTTCAGAGGTAAATAAATTATTTACACATTCTCAAAGCGAGTAACTTACATCTGCCATTGCATTTTGATTAAGAAATTATTACCATAGCCATTAACTCCAGAGTAACACAAGCTTGCTAATAGAGATAACTTCGTTACTCTTGTCATTGCACAGTTATTTCCATGTGTGGAATATTGAAATGTGTACTGTAAATGATGCCGTACTATCTAAACTCGTCATTGAACGTAAAGATTACCAGCAAATACCAAGTAATATCTGCCATGTCATGGAATTTGCGACTTGCGAACTTCAAAGCAAACGTCTTTAAATTCATTTCACATCGTTCGTAGTTAAGTTCAAATTTCGCAACCGATAACTTCGATGTTATTTGACGTTTGAAGTTTCCATTTTAATTGCTGTTTGATGCGTCGTTGTCTTCTGGGCACATCACCATACTGAAGCGTACAGCTACTACTAAGTCATCGGAGGAATTGTCAAAGCAGGAAACAGTTTCATTTGAAAAGCTAGAAGAACCATTTCGAGAATTAAAAATACTACCAACTTTTCGGACAATTGAAGGAAGAGGTAGCACGTTTCACCAAACCGTTGGTCACATTTTCATTCCTAGACGCTGTACTATGCGGACAGCACGATGCAAGTCGCTGTACACTTGTACCCACGCTGTGGAGACACAAACATCTCATTATGTTGTTGCCATTAATTTCGCCGCAGTCATGTGATGATGGTGGTGGTGGTGGTGATGATGTGCTGAATGATGACCCATGACGTAACTGCTAACATCACCAGTTGAACCTGGTGCTACGGGTGTCGGGGGCGGTGGGAATCCAAATATCTGATGATTGTTAAGTTGGTGATGGTGATGGTTTGTGGTGGTGAAGCTCGAGTAGACCCCAGTTCCTGTTGTTGTCGAAGCAGATGTTGTAGTTCCTACCGTCTTGTTGAACTGATGATTTTCTGAGGGTTCTGACTTGATGGTGGGGGCTAGAAGGGACGTATGGCCCAAGTATGGGCGAGAGTCGTCCAGGGATGACTTTGACGGGTGGGTAGTGCTACTACCCCCATCATCGGACTGTGTGTGTCTTGAGCTGACTTTGGACTCTGAATACAGAAACATAATCGTAAGCAACTATGTCGGAACATGCACGCATATTGTTTTGAATTTATGTTATAAGCTTGTGTGCCTTTCAGCCTACTTCCTCCCCTTAGGGAGATTAATAGTCTTGGGAGGTAATCAACTGGGCGGATTTTCACGAAATGTGAAATAAATATTTGCCATTATAAGCAACCCCAAGCCTAGTTTTTTTTTTACAATAAGTAGTAATAGCATGGCGGTAATAATAATTTGAGACATGAGAGAAATAGTACAGTACAACTTAATATAAGCGATCACTGTACAGGCCTGGACGGGCCCTGAGGGTTGCAGGAGGTTGAGGTTCCCATACTGCATGACAGTCGACACATGAAGGTGGTAGGATTGTCAGACCAACGCACTAGCCGCCTTTACCTGCCAGGAAATATTCCGGGTACTCATTTCGCAACTGCATGTAATGGACTGAAATTTATGTAATATTAGATGTAACTTCGATAAATATATAACATTTGTTGGGACATTTATTTTAGAATGTAAAACAGAACAAATTGGCAGTTTTAATTCACATAATTTGAGCGAAGAATATGAAATGTTGTAGGAATGTTATACAGTTTCTTGCAAATTGTGAATTCATTACTATTTACAAGCTAAATTTACAAACACGTCAAATTTAGCACCTCTGCGGTAATATTGTGGCACATTTTACCCAATAAGAATGTGTATTTTAATAGTAAACTCTTCTTAAATATAACTTATACTACCACGTCTGCGACATTAACGATGCTTATGCGATAATACTCTACTCTAACATATTTACAATAGAAAGTAATTGTGGACCAAGTAAGGTTGTATGCTAAGAACAGTAGCTGACGAGTCCAGCATTCTAACCCTGGAGCTAAACTGCACTTTATTATTGGTTTTTCTTGATTAGCCGCGCGACCATTAAGTTCTGCAGAGAGAATCTGCTCCACAGTTACTCAATGTTATGCATATTGCATGCAGTTGTATTCTACGCACAAGGTTTGTTTCCAGCTACCGCACAAAGCTAGTTTTTACGCTCCTACGTAATTCGGCAACTTATCCCCCATCTTCATGGATCTATTATAATATTATTCGGACCTAGGCAGCCTGTCGTACTATACATCAATTGACCTTTGTATAAAGGTAATGTATATATATATATATATATATGCTTACCATTTATCGATATGTGATACGTTGCTTGTGTTTTTATAGTACTATGGCTTCCTGATAAAGGTTACAGTAGGTAGACGAAACATGTAAGAGCGTAAAAACTAGCTTTGTGCAATAGTTGGAAATAAAAGTTTGTGTCTGTTCCACAGAGTTTAGTGCTTAAACACATACAAATTACAAAGTACAGAATTAGACTTGCGTAATAGAAGTCGGTTGTAGTAATGTTTTTTGTTTCTTTTCGATAAACAACGGAGAGTGTAAGACAGGTAAGACGCTGTTTGTGGTGACGAAAGCGAATAATTTCGCGAATTCGTATGACGTTTTGAGCAGGAATAACTGCGGCGAGTACAGGTTCATGGCCTGTTGCGACACATTAATTCGTTATGTAGTCAATCACGAGGAGTAAAGAAATGTAGTATTTACAAGTCTAGACCACATAAGAAATATTCTGTGTCACGTGTGAGTGAACGATATGATAGATCTGTGGGTATCATACCAGAGCTAGCCAGATCTTCCTGCGCCTTCTCCCCAGAAGCACCTCCGCTACTGACAGTCTTTTCTTTCTTGGGTTTACGCTTTCTCGTTTGAATGCCGTCTTTCCGCATGGCCAGCGGACGATTCACACCGTGCAGTTTGAAGTACAGACCGCACGCATTACACACGGGTTCACCTTCGTTGTTGCGACGCCATAGCGTCGTGGTGCGAGTCCCGCAGTTGGTGCAGCACAGACCCAGGCGTCTTGTGGCAGTCTGTAATTATTCAACCATGATATTGGTGTAACCTACAGATCATGTTACACAAAGCTCTTGTCGAAAGTCAGTATATTTTAATAAAATGTGATATGAACTGCGTTCTTTTGGGCTATTACGCAGCGAGTAGTAGAATTACCACCACTCGCTGCGTAATAACCCAGAAGAACGCAGTTCTCATCCACTTCGTGGCAGAAGCCTAAAATCAAGCAGTTGTGAAGGGAGTTATTCCATGAAATACATGATACAAGATACTTGTCCGTCAAGTTCAGGAAGGAAGTGTTTTTTTTTTAGTTTCACTCTGCACACGAAAAGTGGTTGATGGAAACAATAGTTTTATGATGTTTAAAGATTGTTCTTTAGGGATTATACAGAACTGCATGAGACAATATATCGCATATAGTAAGTAGGTGGTGAAAGATTTGGAAGGAAGAGGTAGTGACCTGTTTGCAGGTACTCTGCTGGTATTCTTCTGGAGAGACTGGGGGAATTCATGAGAAGTATGAGCCGCAGTGTTAAGTATTCTAGTCTAGAGCATTGCCACCATTCCCACTTCTTCAGGGTGAGAATGAAGAAAGATGGTACCCCAGTTAGGTATAAAGATAAGGGGCTATAATCCAATCAGTGTGCAGTTTATACGATTAAGATTATTGCTGAGTATATTTAGCCGTTTAGAAACACTCCTAAGTAGAGATTCCAAATTTATTTTTCATTGATCGAGAAAAGTTTTAAACTGGCTAAGCCAGCCGGAACATAAAGATTTCTGCTTCTGAGGTAAAGAATTTGAGGAAATTATTTCAAATCTACATACGTCTTCATGGCATGATGCTTAAGAAAACAGACAATCTCAGGTGTTTACTTATGAATTAATTGAATTTTGACGAATAAAGCAAAGGGTTTAAAGATCACATTTGCTTACGCAAGAAATAGACTACCTTAATGTGTAATGTTATGAGAAAGCGAATACGTGCTCTCATCTCTCGTTAAACGAGCACTTTGTTCCGAGTTTTCGCTACAACCAGCAACACATACACACAGCCTGTTTTTTATAAAAGAGTCAATTCCCCCAACTAATATGATCCCTAAGTAGCTCGTCTACAAGCATGCTGAATCACTTTTCTCTCGTACTTCTTCGCTGATGTCCATTGGAATATATACCAATCGACACGACCTAAAATCCCAGAGGACTTGATTCTTCAGCAACTCAACTGTGAGACACTGAAAACTCGCAATATTAGAGTGGCTTCCTCACCGTCAAACAGCACCCGGCTTCTCCTGTCCGTAAATCAGGGTGCAATAGTGACTTTCAAGGCCCACTCTTTACAGTTGGTCTTGAAATATTACGATTCAGAATTTGACCATAAAAGAAAGCCAACAATAAAATAATTGTGGAAGAAATAGAATATAAAATTTACAATAAACAATAGAGTTTTAACCTTGGACAGGTTAAATACAAATATGACAGAATTATTTAAGCGTTGCTACAAAATATTTTGCATGATTATTGGCCTTGACAAAGCCATGGAAGACATACAGAAAAAAATTGGCATCCTGGTGTTTGAAGTTGCGTTCGAAGAATTTGACAAATAGGAAGTTCGTGAAATTTTAATCTTTCACATGGAAAATTATCGAAGAAGTCGCTGGACACGACAAGCATAAAAATATTGAATCTGTTGAAGAAGACGCTGTAGTCGTGACAATATTAGATACCAGAGCCGTTTGCACGTGACCAAAAAGTGAGGAGAGCAATAGTAATTTTTGACGAAAATGGCCTAAACTAAGAAAGAAGTTTCGGTTATAACCTAATCTAAATATTTACCTTTCCTGGTACTTAAAATTTTGCAAAACGAAAAAAAAACTGCCAAAAAAACCATGCTTCAATTCCTTTCGTCTACAAACAACTTCGCCTCCATATCTATAAAAAAAAATTGTACTAAGGTGTGGATGTTGATGCATCTTAGGGCGAAGAATGGAAGCCCCTTCAAAAACTGTCAAGAGATGGTGGCTGCCGGCCACCATCACCACCTCATCGAAGTGATGCGCACTTCTCGTTTTGTTAGAAACAAGATTTGTTACCTAACTCTCAAGATGTAACAAGACAAATTTTTACAACTATATTTTTATTAACTCTGCATGTTTATTCCTCATGTAGAGTTCAAAAACATTTTGTTTCTCCATTTTCACCAAATGTGCTCCATAATAATTATAATATCTTGCATAAAAACTTTGTTAATTTTACGTCTTATTACATAATTTGTACGTACTTAGAAAATGATGGTGCCAAACTGCTGAAAGTTTGAGAAACGTACCTAAACCAAACTACTACTGCCACCGGGTGTCAATCCAATTGCATTTAACAAATATATCTATCTGTACCCAATCAGGAGCACATGAAACGAATCCGATTACTTCGTGCATTTCCATCGGAATTTTTCTTCTTCTTAGGAGTCTTCGCCTACGAGCAGAAATTTGGAACAGAGTGTGCTCATACACCGACAAATTACTCTGTGTGAAGCTACTCACCAGCCTCTTGGACGGTTTTATAAGCGGACGGTTCATTCCATTCATCTTGTGGTACAGCCCGCACGCGTTGCACAGGTAATGACCAGTCCCGTCCCGACGCCATAGTGGTGTCGAGATGGCGCCACAGTTGACACATTCGCGTCCTTCCCCGAACTGAAATTCCATTGCTCCATCTGGAAGTAGGCAAAGTGTTGCACACGTACAGTAGGATTTAACAGACTTAAGCATTTCACTGTATTACCCCAAACAGTTCCAGAAACTTCAGACTCCTGTTTTCAGAACAGGAAGACTCAAGATCACCAGAACAAAACTCTTACATATAATATTTCTTTTAATAACAAAATCATAGTAGGATCATTTGCTGTAGGCTACTCAACAGTTTTTAATGGCGTTGCGATTTTGCCTACTTCACCTATCTCGATGTCCATTAGTTGTACTTGTAGTCCCTTTGTGGCAGTGCTAATCACATGACGGATTTATGTTGCAATTTTTATTCTTCCTTGAATATAAGCTGTGTCTAATAAAAAAAAATCTCAGACGAAAGTTACGGTTCTGTTTTAGCTTCATTTGAAGCAGGGTCAGTAAAGACCAAAACTAAATTAATTTGATGCTTTTTAATATAGACATCGAATATTAAAGGGAAAATACATAATTAGTTGTCCACAACTCTTTTTACGGGCGTTCACAAAATTACAAAAAAGCTACTATTAGCTTCATCGTGTCTGCCTGTCTGTCTGCCTGTCCGCATAAAACAACTCGACTTCCACTGGACAGATTTTCATGAAATTTGATATTTCAGGATCTCTCGAAAATCTTTCAAGAAAATTTGAGTTTCATTAAAATCTGAAAAAATAACAGGTACTTTGCATGAAGGCCTTTTTACATTTGTAATAATGTCTTGCCTTAAAGTGAGAAGTGTAAACACAAAATTTGTAGACAGAATAAAAACACATCCTATGTTTAAATTTTTTTTCGAAAATAAATGACATTTACGAGGTAACGTGGAAAAATTTGGCAGTCAGACAGGCCACATATAACAATGTAATACGGCGCTGAAAAGATGCACTTTGCAGGCTGGATGACTAAGGCAAGAACACAGGTACAAGCTGATAATATTGAATATTTACTGGTTTTCTACGGCATCAGTTTTTACCCGAAATCGCCACATGTTATATTGGGTTTTACGTACGTTGTCTTGTTCACACTTTCAGATATCGACTCGTACTCTTTTAAGTTTCGTTCACAGTTTCGTCCATCATCAAATAATACACTAAAATTATCTTGAAGAAATACTATAAAAACAGTCAATATATTTTTAATTATAGGACAAGATGGTCGGAATTGTGGTTGAAACATTTATCAAGAATTGATATTTAAATACAAAATAGAGTTTTGAAAGACTAATTGTGAGTTTTCCCTTTATGTGCGCATTCACAACGAGGTATATAAACATAAATTTCAAACTGAATATTAAATTTAATTTCGATTGGTACTGTATTTCTAGAGGTGAAACATGGGTACTGGTAGACACGACAACTCATAAAATTTAATTTTGTATGCTTAATGGCAAGGAATCTTATAGATTAAAAGTTCCTATGTCCTTTGTCAGGCTTTTTCTTGGGCGTGAGTATAAACAAATTAGGAAATAAGGCGTAACTTCATAACATTGCTGCCTTTGCTCCGCTAGTCCATCACATTTTCATTACGTGAATGCTAGCTTCATTTTTTATAAATAGCGTCAAATAGTAGGGGTGGACAAGCAAGATTTTCCCGTAAAAAATGTGATAAAAATTAGGTCAGTGGTCGTCGAGTTATGAGATGATAAACCAGAAGATACCTCTTAATTTGATTATCACGAAAACCATAAGACTCACAAAAGAATAATACGGAGAATCAAAATGTGCTTCATTTTGCTGTACAACTTTTGTTTGCAATATTTTTTGTTCCAAAAATTTACGTAGCGAGTTGCGCTCGAGATGACCGCAGAAAAGCAGAGAGGTCTTCATGAAAAATATTGGTTATTGTTGTCTGGTTGTTACAAAATTGTAAAAGGGTTCACAGAGCTTAGTAAAAACTTTCAAATACAATATTGTATTAATATCTTCGAGGGATTTCGGAGTTGCCACGCGTGAACCTGTAGACGGAGAGATATGACGAAGACACTAGACGCATTTTTGTATCTATCATTTTGAGCCCATAAAAAGTAATTACGTTTTGTTCTTCACAATAATTTTAATTACTAAGCTGCATGGTCATCTCTTCAGCCCATCAGTCGTAGCCTCATACTGTCGTGCCAGTACATGTGATTGACAAAAATTTAAAAATTTTCAAGAAGGTTTGTATAAAATGCATTTGTTAATTTTCGTACTCCTTGCAATTAATCATACCGAATGGCAAACTTCCTGTCATCTAGGGTGAGGATGATGTGACAACGGCCCCTGATTATGGAGACATAGTGTAAGCGATAGAGATGTATATTTTGTATCACACACCACTAGAATCTGGAATGAATAGTAGCAAGTATTTAGTGATTGTGATAAAATTATTTCTATATAAAACGCAATTTACCTAGTGCCATGCCTACTATTCGGCACAAATTAGTATAAAATATTTAATTGTATTACTATGCCTTATATTTCCTAAAAAATACTCGAATCATAATAAGTTCGCAAATAGATACGAAGGGCTGCTGTTAAATAAAGATACTAGTTTTGTATAGTACTTTATTAATTAAATTATTTATTTACATGTTATCTCTTTCACAATAATTTTCATTAAAACTTAAACACTGCTGCGTACCAACGTTCCAGGCCTCGAGGTATCCCCTGAAATCCTTTCATGATACTGTTTCATGTAACACTACCGTCGTCTTCCAGCACCTCACATGAAACACTCAAGGTTTCGGTGGCACTCTTCTGTAGTTTCACATGTTTCTAGGATTTTTTATTTAGCATAGGCTAATAGGGGCAAGTTGGGGCCGTTTATAAAAATGATTACTTGATACTACGTCAACGTAACGGAGCGTGGTGTGACAAGCGGCTGGGGGAGGTTGCAGCAGGAACATATATATATATATATATATATATATATATATATATTTACGTTGGTGTTCAAGTGTCACGGACAGGAACTGCGCGCGCACAATCTCGTGGTTTAATGGATACACATCGGCTTTACGTTTAGAATTTTTGCTCTGGGTATGAACTGACTCTTTGGTTGCATGAAATTTTGTGTCAGATGAGATAAGGAGTCTTTCTCCAAAATTTTTATACCTACGTGTAGGCCTAGGGCTGATCTAGCGTTACTCGGTGAAAATTTCACTCTTCGTAGATTTGTGCGACTTCCCGACCTTCTGAAGTGTTTCCGACATATGGTGCCTTTAAATTTCCACCCGCTGCCTGCTGGTTAAAACTGTGTGTGATATTAAACAAGAGCATGTTTTCAAGGAGAATACTGTTGTTTATTTTTGACAAATTCTGTAGTCACACATAAATGTGAAAGTATTCTTTCTGTCAAGCCAGTAATGTAAAATGTTTTACATCAAAAGGTTACATTCTGTGAGAGCAGCACGACAAATATTTGTAAACACAGAATTGCAGAGAAAGAAGGCGAAAGATTGATATATGTTCGGTGTTCTGGAGATGAATTAGGTGGTAGAATGTTGCTAATAAAACCGTGTACTTGGAAAGTGAGGCAAAGTTCGTAACCGTTTTTGTCACTGGGAGAGCTCGTGTTGTCTTACCGTAGGGAGACGTCCTTTGAAACCCGGTGCTGTCGTAGGCCCTCCATGATGACATCATCATTGCGTTTTGAGCGTAAAATGGACTTGAGAGGGGTGTCTGGTGATGTGGTGCTCCGGCACCCAGGTGATGGTGATGATGGTGATGATGGGGATTGGCCGTCACGTAACCGTCAGTTCCCCCCGGCTGATGGTGCCAAGAACTGGGGCTGTTGGCGGATCCCCCCACAAAGTGGTGGTGGGAGTTTGTTGTGTGTCCTCCCGGGGGGCTGTACTGCGGATGATGATGGTGGTGCTGGGGCAGTCCTCCCATCACGGCACGGTTGGAGGGGACATAGACAGGGTGTTGATGGTGAGCAGCGTTGCCCACAGCTGCGGCGACCCCCAGATAGGTCCCGCCGTTACTGCTACCGTTGGGCGGGGAGGAGTCGGCGAAGCTGACGGCGCCCGGCGCCCCGTTCGTCTGGAACATGTTGTCACCCTCCTCACTCCATCATCTGCAAGAAGAACCATACTGGCATCTCCATTCAAACCGAAGTGAATAAAAATTAATTGGTGTAGTTGAAATTTAGAAAATCGTGCACATAAATGAACATAGATAAATAAAAGAAATGTAATTTTAATTCTTTAGACCATTCTGTCTTCAGCTTCCTGTATTCATGTGGATGCCACTCGCTATGTGATGAATGAAAAACTCGTATCGAAATCCTGCTGTTACCATGGCTAGCCGGAACGAAAAGCAGTACCAAATATTAGTAGCCTGCAGTCCTAAACTGCATTAATCAGAAACATATTAATCTTCGCTGCAATCGAACACTCATTTCACTTTATCGTACTACTGAGTGTGAAATGTGTAGTCCGAAATTAATTGTACAAGAAGCACGATTTAAAAATTGTACGTGAGGTGAAATGGAGCGGTAGGAAATTTAAATCGGGTTTAGCCAAATGAGAGGGGTAGTGAAGTGTAGTGAAGTGTAGATGGGTAAAGTTTAAATGTGAAGAAATGAAGTGTTGACAAGTGTAGTGAAGTGGAGTGAAGGTTTTAGGAACAGGGTGTCTCTCTTTATTAGAAGATATACATACCGTATGAAGTTTTACTGCTTCTTTCATATTCTTTTGGTTCTATTTTGTATCATTGTATATACGGTTTTATGTTTTGGATGCTTCTATTTAATTTTGTATATTACGTATTCTTATTGTTACGTGTATGTATTCTTATCGTTATGTGTGTTCCATTCTAGGTATTATGTTTCATTGTGTTGTTCTGTGTATTGCTTGTGTGTAAATGTGTACTTTACTACTGCCACCTGGTATCAAACCAATTGCAGTTAACAAATTTATCACATGCATGATATATCAATATGCAGGTTAAAATATTCCGTGTACACGTCCTGAAGATATATAGGGAGGGAGGGATTTATAGCGCCACTCATTTTTAACCTTGGCACTACATACAGGGTGAGTGGTCAGCCTCACACACACACACACACACACACAGGCAGCTTAACCTCCAGGAGAAATGCACCCGAGATGCACTGAATAGGTGGCTGAGTGGACCTTGGAGCTGGTCTGCGCTTTTGGAGAAGAGAAAAATTTCTTGTCCCTAACGAGATTCGAAATCCGGCTTGTCCATTCCGTAGCCTGTTCTCTATAATGACAAAGTTATTCCGCCATGATATTTTATTGCAAGTTTTTATACGTTTTTGTCCAGTTCTCGTGTTGGTACAAAAATGTATCATACTGTGATACAAGTTATTCCTTCACCCGACTGCTTAAGTCAGTGGTCTGTTTTTTTTCAACCATCGTCATGAGTTTTGGCCGCCAGGTTTTGCTTCAGCGTTGGACAGACGAAGAAGCATCTGGAAGATTGCAGATTTAAAACTGACAACCACGTGAAAACAGCAGCAAACAGACGGTTCATAGTGTATGACACGAGCTGTTATGAACAAAAGACAGTGAAATCCATCTTGTGTATTTTCAAAACTAAGAGAGACCAGGAAGACGGTACCGTAGAAGTAGTACATCCAGAGTATACGGAAGATTCATGAGTCACTTCAAGATTCCCTTAAACTTACTAACGGAAAGAATATGTCATTTCGAAGGTAATTCTATGTTTACAGGTTTGTTAGAGGTCAAGAAAATGTACGTCCTAATTAAATGTCGTTGCCGATCCCGGTGGCTATGCAGTCTTATTACAGGTCTGTAGCCGCTTAATTGCTGGGACGGCGGGTTGGAATCCCGCAGAGGGGATGGATATTCGTGTCATGTGTTTGTTGTGTGTTGTATAAGTAGCATCATCTGCGGCCTGCTGATCCCTTGTTTAGAGGAGTCCTGCCGTGTGTGTGTGTGTGTGTGTGTGTGTGTGTGTGTGTGTGTGATCTAGAAACCTCTAATATGAGGCAGCCTAGGATCGAGTAGGGCCGTAGCGCCACGGAAAAAAAAATATTTACCATCCATGTGACATCATGCCATATATATTATGGTAGATTAGTACCAGAATTTTAGATAAACGTACTATCCTACCTTCCTCTTCATAGCTGAAGATGGAATACGTCCCTCCAAAACTTTGGTACTTACCTACTGCACTACGCAGCGTAATATTCAAGAATCTGGTAAGCTCTATGGTCACTGCTGTGAGTAATTCAAATCTCACATGTTTACAGATTAATCATTTGGGCGTAATATCAGCAGATGACATTTAGACTACACGTTCCACATTTCAATAAATACTCTTGAACGAACTTCTATCACCATCAATATACCAATAACCTAGACCTATATTCCTGGTTTTAAATAGGGGATTAGTGTTGCCATTAATAGTTGGAGGGGTGAAAAAACAACGCGAACTTGGCAAGAATGCGACCTCTTGGTGTTTGTATCTACAATGCACTGCTTCGCGAAAACAAGGCCGACTACCTTCAACTGACGGACTTCCCCATCCATTACCTTAAGTCTTGAGCTGAAATGGGCGATTTGACAACAGATCAAAATTATGGTGGGCTGATCCTGTACAGCACACGTCTTTCGAAATCTTCATGTCAAAGAATATTTAAGCTTACACCGCCAACATGTCACGCCCATTAAGGTGCAGTAGGCATAACAGATTCGGGTAGGACGGGAAAATTCGACATATTTAGGAAAACGACGCTCTAAGAGAAACCAGACGAAGCTCAACTTATTTCTTTTTTTATTTCAGATACAAAGGTTTTTCAAATATCTATTAGATATAGACCTATTTCACGTAAGTAAATTGTCGTATGCCGATCCCCGTAGCCGCGCGGTCTTATATGTGGGTCTGCAGCCGCTAGCTTGCTGGGATTGCGGGTTCGAATCCCGCCGGGGCTTGGATATCTGTCTCTTGCGAGTATTATGTGTTGTCTGATAGAGGTCTTTGCGACGGGCCATTCACTTGTCCAGAGGAGTCCTTCTGAGTGTGGTGTGTCTGAGTGCGAGTGTCTGAGTATTATCTCAAAACCTGAAAAATGAAGAGGCCTAGGCCCACTAGGACTCTCGAGCCATGATAAAACAATCATTCTGTATAAAACCTACTCTTCTCGCAGCTTTGACGTAGCCAAATTTGGCACGTACACTGTGGTAAATTTGGTAATAGAAGGTATTAGACTCTTCTCACCTCACACTCCCAACTGCCCTCAAGACAGCATAAACATTTTAGTATTAAAACAGAATAGCATTACAGGTTTATATTTTAAAGCTGTTTCATGTCAAGACGAATCTTAAAATATGGAAGTAACTAAATGGTACTAAGTTGCAAGTTGCACTGTAAACAGCATCAAGATATGTCGATGCCTTATGATATAGCATTAAAAAGAGCAGTGGAAGTAAGTGCAACTCAAGCTAATTCTACTTCTGAGGAATAGAACACGTCAGTAGGTCACAAGTTTGCCGGTGTTTACGAACTTGCTCCCAAGTGCAAGGTGAGAAGTAATACTACTGAAATATTTCAGTACAGGCTGTGAGCATGTAGTTGAAGCAAACGGCAAGCACGGCTTCAAGTCCGTCCTTTCTTTACACTGCATGTCAATATTATGTTCAGTATCAACATGAAGTTGAGTGAGATGAATCTGAAAACAAAGGCGACGCCAGAAGACAGTTTACTCCCGCTTGGAGCAAGTTACCTACTTGTTCTATCAAATGCCTGATCTCTAAGCAGGTCAAAATTCTCATCAGAACAACATTTTGGACAACCTTGCTTGGCATACCGACGACGCCCCTTCGTCCCTAATTGTGACTCTGCTCATAGAGGCCTAGTCTGGCTATAAGTAACCATAATCAATATTTAATTAATTTAATTGTAGTGCTCTGTTTATGTACAAGATTCCAATACTTGGGCCTGTAGAATCAGAAGAGTCTGTCAGTATGTCAAACACAACCTCAAATTTTGTGTTACTCATACAGAGCATTTCCTTACATTCGTTATATTAACCAACAAAATGCACTAAGCAAAATTTAGTGCATTTTGTTGGTTAATATATTGAACGAGAATAATTTAAAATATGTATACCTTCGCTGTGTTTTGTTGTAAAATATTTCGAACAAAATTCACTGTATGTTTTTAATGTATCTCCATAAAAAATTTAAAACCCATAGTTCCAAAGGTTAGGAAACACAGTCTGTGCGTCGGCCGAAATTTGAAAACGGGCACCTACCGAAGAAAATTCTTCGTGCTTTACCGCTAGAACAAGATTGCTGGGACATATGTATCTATTAAACTAATGAAAAATAGAAAAATTGGGTGCTCTAGTTCATTTACTTATTATCTTCAAATATTAGTATAATACAGTATTGCTTACACACTCGTGTTTTTTAATATTTTTAGAGCATATGAAAGCATAGGCCTATATTCACACAAAAATATACTATTGTCCGTCATTCTACAGCAAACTTTTCACTTAGCACGTATATCACGACCGCTCAGTAAGTGCATCGTAAGCGGACAGCATTGTAGAAAATGTCAGGACTTCGTTCTAACAGCAAGGTTATTCCACTTATAAAACTCTTTATCGCAAATGGAACACTTGGGTAAAGAGATTTTTAATTAATTAATCTTTAACGCACATTTTTATTGTTGTTTATTTATTAAACGACCTTATTATACCTTACACGAGTATTAACCCTTTAAAGACGAAACTTTTCTTTGTCCAATTCCACCACATGTCCTTGTGGACTTCGTGGTCCTTCCTCCTGGGCATGGGAGGAGTGTAACCGACTTCTGAGTTTGGGACCCGAATGAGGCGCAGTTACGTTGTCCCGATGATGTGAGTGGTGATATGGGAGGATGTAGTGCCAGGAGGGCCCTTAAGCCTAAATTCTACCAACCTACGCAAACCATGGTCACCGCGGGAACCCTCCCCTTCAGTGAAAATTTCCACGGTAGAGCCGGGAATAGAGCCCGGGACGTCATGTAGTCAGAGACTCTGACCACTAGACCACGAGCCTGGTCTTAAAGACGAAACTACCTGTGTTGTATAAGGACTCAGTCCGTACCACGCTGTAAACAATCCGCACTTCGGTTATAAAAACCAAACTGTTAATGTCGTACAAGGCAAAATAGCTGTTTGTTCTGAGAACACATAAACGGAATGTAATCACCATGTGAAATTTTTAAATGTTAAACCTAGTGGTAAGTAAAGTTGCTGGCAGCCTTTAAAAGGTTAATGTACGTTTTCGCTACTGAACATGCCTAATTGTTATGAACTGTTGAGCCTCAACTCGCGATACACCTATATGAAAATCGACATTGTTTATGTGAATTATAAGAAAACATAAACTGCAACTGCAGAATGTTTATTGTATTAAGTCTGATTTTTTTTAGAGGGGGAGGGGGGATTATTCAGACGATATGTTCTTAACTGAGGTACACTGATACATATATTGGGTACTTGTAGACCCATTCCTAAGTTTATGAAAAGATACTAAGATTTTCGTCGTATCTGTCTGTCCGTCCGTCCGTCCGTCCGTATGGAACAACTCAGCTCCCACTGGACATATTTTCATTACTTTTATATTTGAGTATTTTTCGAAAATCTGTCGATAAAGTACAAGTTTCAATAAAATCCGACAAAAATAACGTGTACTCCCTCCATGAAGCCCAGTTTACATTTATGATCCCGTCTCGTTCATTTGTTCTTAGATTGAGAAATGTTTCAGATAAAAGTTGTAGACAAAATCAAAACATATGTTTTATGTTCAATAACTTTTTTTTCTCGGAAATCGTGCCCTTATCAGAGAGGGTGGAAAAAATTTTGTAGATCTGGACAGACCACGGATGACAATATGACGCATGCGCATTACGTGTTTGAAACTGAGTTAAGGATAGAGATACACACGAACATAACATTCAATACTCTTATTGCTTTTCCACGACAACAGTTGTTATTGAAGGTGCCCCAGTGTTTACGTAGTACGTATATGGTGTGTGTTGTTACAGACTTTGTGTGTATTACGTATGTGATTTGTATAGAATTTTAGGGCTACTAGGTTTTACTTGTTCGGTATATAATAGGAAGAGTCCTGTTTGAGAGGCTGGCGTGTTTTGAACCAGCAGTTTGTTCATAAGAAAATGTACTAAAACCTGTTCTGAGCTAGATGACTCATGTTCCTACCCTCACATCCTACTTACTTACATTACTTTTCAATACTACCTTCTGGACGGTCCGGGGGTCGAATCCCTGTGGGGGCGAAATATTTCGCACCCGTCCAGACCAGCCCTGGGGCCCAGCCAACCTCATATGCAATGGGTACCGGGTCTTTTTCGGGGGTAAAGCGGCCGGGGCTTAGCGTTGACCACCTACTCCATCTAGCGTCGAGGTTAATGAAAGAGTAGAGCTATATATCTACTCCCCCTCTGGGCCTTCATGGCCTGTTCTAGGGTGAAATTTACTCTACTTTACTTTATTTTACTTTACTTTACTTTACTTTAAATATACCTTCCCTTGTGCACCCAAGTTGTATCTTCGCTTCAAATTTCAACAAATATTTTTCATAAATTTCTCATTCACTCTCCCCCGCCCAACCAAACATTTTTCATTCGATGAACCTAGTATTAGACCTGTTTGACCCACAGTAAAAATATGAAGTTCCTGTTCATGCAACTGCCTTTATCCTTCTGTGAAGTCCTTCCGGTCCTTTTGAAATTAATAACAGTTCCGAAGTGTCACGTAATTTAATTTGAATGTAGACCTCCTTCTACTTCCGCTAATCACCACATTTCTTGAATGAGGCGTCAGGTACATTAATAGGTAAAGTGAGCAAGGGAAGTGGCTAGAACAAGCCACGACAAATGCAGCGACAGCAACAAGAACGGAAACCTCGAAGGGGCTTGGGACACTTGAAATTTTTGATACAGAGTCACAGACTAAGTCCTTTCTCACTTTCACAAAATATCGTCAAATACGTTTTGATTAGAAAAATATAAATATATTCTTTGAAAATTGTAAAATAACATTTATATAATAACATTACCAACACAACTATTGGCGTTTGAGAATTGGACTTTACTAAAACAACATAAAAAGTGGAGAGAGCGGAGATGAAAGCCTTGAAGTCAGTTGCAAGATACGCCTATATTATGGGACTGTAAAACTTATGAGATAGGAAAAGAATTACATATAAAATTTAAATTAATTTATTGTGGATTACAGGTGCAGGTGAGCAGGATATTTATGAAAAATGAAAGATACAACGTATTCTCAGGCAGTGTGTAAATACGCTCCGAACGGTAGACGAAATTTGGTCGGCTAAATAAAAGATGGATAGACCAATGCCTGTGAAAACGGAACCAGTCTGAATTGTTTGTGCTGTTTGCTTATGATAATGATCAAATTAAAATTGCATTCTTTGTCACTTCGTAATGATTTTCTCTTTAGCAATGTTCACGGAACGTTATCGATTTTTTATGTTTTCGTTTACCTAATATCGACTCGCCAGAAAGAGCTTCATGTCATTATGTCAAAAGTTTGGTTTTAGTTACTGGATAAAAATGGTACTTCATAGGAAAGTTGCTATGCCTCTGCCAGCCACAAGGTTTGGAATTCAAAAGGATCTTCTGTGTATTTGAACATTCCTGGTGCAGGACTTGCACTGTCGTGGAGTGTTCACCCTAAGTTATGTGGAAGGGGTGAAACTGAGCACGTGACTTCGAGGGGAAAGTGACGAATGGGGGAGGTTTAAACAACTACGTCTTGTGCCTCTAACTACTCAAATGAAGCTGTCCCATGAACGAATGAGTAATGATGTCTCCAGTTTCCTTAAAATGATTCCGAGCTCTAAACTCCACACAACTTGAATAGTGGGAAGTGCTGATCTGAAGGCTGGATTACTATGCGCCTTATCGCATTTGGGGTTCTGAGATGGGCGAAATCTGTAGCACGTGTATGGAACATGCAAACTTTGATGCAAATATCTCAAAGTAATGTAGCCCGGAGACTTAGGATTTCATAGAAACATAATATTAAAATGGGTCTTGGAGCAGTGTGGTATAAAAATAAAATTAATTTAACTACCTCCAGGTTTTAAGTAGTGGGTCGTGTTTGTCATTATCGTCGGAAACCCTCAGGCTTCACAAAAAAAAAGGAACTGTCTTGACCAGATCAGAATCAGTTACTCAAGGCTACCTTGTAGTGTTAGCGAAGTAAGGAAGTAAGTTTCAGAAGGTTGTCCCTGTCCATACCATGAAGACATATGGGTATTAGAGGTATATATTTGACTAATCACTTTCCTTACAAAGTGATGAGCCAAATATATACCTCTAATACCCATAATATGTCTTCATGGTATGGACAGGGACGACCTTCTGAAACTTACTTCCTTACTTCGCCAACACTACAAGGTAGGCTTCAGAAGCTGAATTGACCACGTATTGATGGATAGGAGATGGCATTAGAGTGTACTGGGTTTGCGAAGGTTTAGGGGAGCTAATTGTGATACAGATCACTATCTGGTGATTACAAAGGTTAGGGAAAGATTATCAGTGGGTAAACAGGCCGCACAGAGGTTTGATAGGCAAAGATTTAACTTGAGGAAGCTAAATGAGCCAGAGGTTAGGGAACAGTATCAGATTGAGTTTACACACAGGTTTGCAGCTTTGGAGAACTTGCACGATGACGAGGACGTAAATAGGACTTGGGAGAACATTAAAGAGAGTATCCAAACCTCAGCGATAGAGAGTCTGTGTCTGCACGAATTGAAGCAGAATAAACCCTGGTTTGACGAAGAATGTTTAAGTTTTTTGGATCAAAGGAAGCGGGTTAAAATGCAGTGGATACAGGATCCAAGTCAAAACAATGTAGTTAATTTGAACAATTTTACATTCATTGTTCCGTGCATCATTGTAATTGTTTAAAAAATAACCAACACGATGTCACTTGTGGACTATCATTTATTTTCATGGGTAGTCGTCATTCACTCTCTACATGTTTCGAGCTTTCGGGAAACTCATCATCAGGAGATCATTTTTCTGTACAGTCAGCCTCTGGTATAGTGTGTAATCTTTGCTGTAGCAGAACACGTAGGAGAACGGGAGGGCTACAGCAAAGATTACACACTATACCAGAGGCTGACTGTACAGAAAAATGATCTCCTGATGATGAGCTTCCCGAAAGCTCGAAACATGTAGAGAGT
>Ga0123354_10003302_pt1 | contig 22179 bp, 10 predicted proteins | sample TergutLab28metaG_2_FD_97872 | JGI IMG/M metagenome (GOLD analysis project Ga0123354, IMG submission 97872) | Labiotermes labralis P4 segment gut microbial communities from Petit-Saut dam, French Guiana - Lab288 P4 | ecosystem: Host-associated > Arthropoda: Insects > Digestive system > Gut ... | reverse complement strand
TAAACATGGTATATACTCTCCTTTTTTTTCTCTTCAAAATGCAGTTTGTTTCATAATTCTAACGTATTTGGTTCCTGTATTATTCACATTTTATATACAGGGTGTGCTAAAATTAAAAAAATATTTCCGGCGCCGAAAGGTTAATCAACAGCATTTCTCCCTCAGTTTTTCCCAAGTATGGTTTTATTGTCACTATAAAATAAAATACAGGCCAGTTTCACCCTAGAACAAGCCACGAAAGCCCAGAGGGGGAGTAGAGGTATAGCTCTACCCTTTCTTTAACCTCGAGGCTAGATTGGTATGAGTGGTCAACGCCACGTACCAGCCGCCTTACCGCCTGAAAACAGACCCGTTACTGTCACTATATCTAGGACAATTATGGTGTTCTAAATACATGTACGGCTTAAGAAAAGAATTGTAGTCCAGTGAGGTAAAATTGCGTGGATTAGACTTCCCCATTTGGACAGCGGTGCTGATTAGGGTCCAGATCTATTGTGATGTCACTCTATCATTGTTCATGCACGCATATGAACAAGGCGACACAATGTATACGTTAATTTCATTGCAAAAGACAAGTAACATTATAATGATATTCACAAACGAACATGAATACACACCTTTCCTTTGTTCACATTCCCGCGTGGCTTCAATACTCCAGCGCAGTTTGGTGACTCCAATGGTAAGAGAGTCGGTTTCACCTTCCTCAGGATTTCCTGGATAGTAGCAAAGCATCACTTCCAGCTGGCTACTCCTCTCTTCTATCTGCATAACAAGTACACTATGTTAAATGAGAAATGAGTATAAGATGTAAGTCTCAGAACGCAAAGGAAAGACAGACATTTGGCATCCCGATTTGTCGATATGAGCAAAATATTAATATTATTGCATGGCGGAATAAATCACAAAAACAAAAATTGCGCATTGAAATTTTATTTAGAGCTGTTTTTAAGAAGGGAGAAGCGAAATACTAAAGGAGTGTGAAGATATAAGTTCAATGATTAAAGAATAAAAATTTACATAATGCGAGTTTCCAAAGTGCTTCACTCTTTAACACGATCAGGACAAACTGTATTTCGACACTTCTCATCCTTCGTGGATAATATATCCAAATAAGATATGCGAAAAATGAGAGGTCGAGCTCTTTTAGATTAAGAGAAAGCTCGTTATCACGAAGATTAAATTCATTCATGACAAACTGTGAAGAACAGAAGATAAGCAAAATGCTTAACAGAAAATAAAGACCTTGACCGTGCATCGTGATAAATTCTTATAATAAAATCAACTAGATGCACTAATTTCTCTAATTTATTTTTGGAATAAAACTCTACATGTTTCGGACGGTTTCTCTGTCCACCATCAGGAGTTTTTCACTGTACACACAGCAATGGTATATGTCATACAGGTTTGTTGACAGCTTGCGAGCAGGATCAGGACAGAACTGACTCCGTTCTGATCTTGCTTGCAAACTGTCAGCAAACCTGTGTGACATACACCATTACTGTGTGTACAATGAAAAACTCCTGATGGTGGACAGAGGAACTGTCCGAAACATGTAGAGTTTTATTCCAAAAATAAATTTGAGAAATTAGTACATCTAGTCGATTTTATTATAAGAATTTATCACGATGCACGGTCACCTGAACGTCAAAATCCATAAAACTGCACGGAAAATAAATAAAAATTATAAGGAACAAGCAACAAATCAAGGCAAAAGACAAGGCCGTTACTTTCTTCCAGTTACTTCAAAGTTTTTCTTGAAGACCTTCTGAGAGAATGGAAAGTCAGAATTTTTCGGCAGAATAAGAAAAAAAGACAGTAAATTAATATATTATTTTTGGCAAAAGCTCAAATTATATTAGGTATGATACAGATAGGATGAGGATTATAGAGTTTATAAATTTTATTTAACAGTATTAGTGAAGTGTGTTGTGTTTCTTGAAAATTTTTACTGAGAAAACCCTTGCTATGACTGTCAACTACAAGCTCTCGGTTTGAAGGGAATTATTTCTTACTTATTCACAATAATAAAGCGGATTAAATATATCAATTAATTACCCCACAACGTGATACAACATATACATTAGAAAGACTCATATAACTAACTTAAGAAATAAGGCACGTATGTAATATCTTACAACAAGACAAGAAACACAGAGAAATTTGAAAAGAGGAAGACACACTAAGCTTTCTTATGTGCAAGTAAACATTGGACGATGAAATCACAATAAGTACATAGCAGACAGTCAGCAGAGATAAAACGTTGAAGAACAATTAAATGTACACTGGACATTAATGATAACTGAAAACACAAAAGGCACAAAATAAAATGGGGTAAACATAGATACAACTGGACTGCTAGCTGACAGGAATGATAGATGAAGGAAGGTCGAAACAGATACTGCAGCATGAAAAAAGAAAAATTGAAGCGGAATTCAGAAAAGTCTTGAAAAATGGTATTGGTATGAAATCGAAACAGCCTTCATTGTCCCTACAACGAAGTGAAGAAGAGAAACCTTTAGAGTAATAACGTGGGAGAGAATGGACTGGGTTTTTGTCGTTCGGTTTAGCTGTGCAAGCCTGCATATTAATGAAGCTTCAGGCTACAAAATATGAGTAAAATTTCTTGATTAGCCGACAGTGTATTGTCATCTCAAGACGGGTTCTACCCCACGGGTTTAATTATTGATTTAATTAGTTAGTTAGTTGACTTACTTTCTGTTTCACACCTGCAATTCCGCTAGATATTTCTGCAGTTTTTTTCCATATTTCTGGAGTCTCGAACTCCTCTTTGCTCCCGTAGTCCAATGAATTGGCTTTATGTGTGAACAAAGTGTGATCCAAAGGCCACGTGACAGCACCAAGTGCTCTTTTCTTCTTCTTGAAGTCTTCAGCGTAAATTGTAAAGACCAGAAAATTGCTTGCCCTGAGTACTTCGCTCAGGGGTTTGCCTGTCTTACCGACTGGAATGTTGGCAATTTCAAAGTTGAAATTTTGATTATAAACTGGCCATGATTCTGGTTTAGATCCTGTTTCAAATTTATCTTTCCCGGGAAATAATTTGACCTGAAGAAAAGAAAAAACACACTCCGTAAATGTTACTGATACTTCCCACAAAAATTTCCAAATTGAATATAATAGTATAAACAACCAACTAGATGTAACAATGACAATTTATTAGTAAATTGTCATTGTTACATCTAGTTGGTTGTTTATACTATTGTATCAGAGATGCACGGTCACACAAACATCAAAATCCACTTTTAAATTTATAGACAATTGAAAACTAACAACTCTTGTGTCTTACAGATCTGATTAGAACAGACTCTTTCAACAGAAATTTTAATACATTAGTACAGTACATGTAGCACATTCGTCATTATACGCAACTCAACAGAAGTGATCCCCCTTTTTTTTTAAATCATTAATAAAAATAAGAATTAAATTAATTGTACGAAATGAAAATGAGAGCAGATGTTCATAATATTACTGTGTTTAACCCTTTAAACTCCGAGTTAAATTCCATCTGCCATTTGCTGACATTATTAGGAGCTCACCATATTCTCCACGTTATCAGGTTAAATGTTAATTAAGCACAACACCATGACGACCGATTGGAGTGGCGGTATGGCTCCATTCATTTTTAACCGAAATAGAACAGTCAGTCAGTAGTGACCAGGGTATGGGATAAACGACAAAGGTTCGGTTCCCGGAAGGGGTTTCTCTTCGATACCAAGTCCAGTTCGGCTGTGGGGCCAAAAGGACTTCCTATCCAATAAGTATCAGAGGGCAGGGGTAGAGTCTCTTTCGCTGGAGGTAAAGCAACTGAGAGGCCTCAAGCTCCGTATTTGAGGTACAAACCTTAATTGTGTAACCGATTAAAGGTGTCATCCCCACTTTAGCAGGTAGGTGTCTGGCACCCAGTACCAACACCTGCAGCTTGGTTGTGCCCATCTTGTAGCCCACTCTGAACCCCACAGTAGGTACAATATCCAGTGAGTCGTCTTTCGGGATCCGCGTTACAGATTCTTTCTTTGTGCTGCCCTTGAAGCCAATTGCATTCTTTATTGAAGTAATTGCACTGACCGCCATTACTGAAGTTGAGCGTAGACCATGAAACCTATTTAGCTGACTGGCTGTCAGTAACAACGAATGAACGTCGCGCTTGTCTGCTTGTCTCGATGATATGAGTGTCCACTTCGCAGTCCTGGAACTGAAGAAGAAAGTAAGACTGCTTTCAAAAACTTTGGGGCTATCCAGTTCCTTTGCCCTTTGACACTTTACTACTAGAGAGGGGAGTATAAGTTCTGTCAAACTGGAATGGCGGTAGACTATTACCTGTCAGACACATTTACCACTGCTTTAATTTAGCGTCTGTCTAACAATATAGGGCTAATCTTAGTAATTAACCAACTTAAGGCAAAAATTCTTGTTTTATAATGAGTTTTATTGTATGCCTCTACCTCCTGATGATGAGCACAACAGTGCTCGAAACATGTAGAGTCATATAAAAAACTCATTATAAAAAAAATTTGTTCTGTAAGTTGGTTAATAGAGTCATATAAAAAACTCATTATAAAAAAAATTGTGCTGTAAGTTGGTTAATTACGAAGATTATACTGAGATGTACGGTCAGTAAAACATAAAAAATATAGGGCTGGTCACAAACGTTACACTTCCGAGCGGGTGTAGTAACGAAGTTCTAGACTTGTGTTGGAGAAAAGTCCGATCCGAGGTTAGGCCGAATCATCGGCCTTCTTGACACAGATTTTTCGTAGTTTTTTTGCAGTCTTTCCATGCAAGTTCAGGAATAATTTTTTATGCAATTTCAGGAACAATTTTTTGTTTTGGCCGCTATCGCTTCCTTCATCAATCGAAGTAATAACCGATGTCATATAACCTAAGTCATTGATAGCATCGTAAAGCAAACCACAAACTGATATATTTAGTTGTTAAGTTCTACATAAATATTATAGTAATATAACCTATAATGTGTACCTCCGAAAGCGGACCAGTTCAAGGAAAAAGCAACCATGAAATTGCAATTTAAAATTAAAGTACTCTGTGTAAACCGCCAGAAGCAAGAAATATATGTATTGCATTAGATAGCTCTCTAAAGTAGCTTATAGGTTTTAGAAATATAATCAAAGTGAGTGAATCACTTTTTGAGGTTATGTCTATCACATTTTTATAAAGAAGAGCCATGTTACCGGTAACTTCATGTAGCGGATAAGTAGACGTAAATTCAAGAATGCAGACAGTGTCATTCTGATCTCTTCATGCGCCATAAAGTGGTGTGGCTGCAGAATTGCTTTTCAGATATGCCCGTCTGACTCATCACAGCAGTATCTCAAAATACTTTGAACCGTGTTTCTTCAAATATTTGTACATTTATCGTAAACCTCTTTGTATTACGCCACAGAGTTCCTCTAAAAGTATTCCAGGTAAGTCTGATGGTGACAATCTCAAGTGAAGGCCACTTTTACTCCCATTGGCACTATTTTTCATATGCTTGCGTCTTGCTATAGGTGGAAAAATATGTCAAAGTAACCAGCTACATGCAGTAAAATCCTTATTACAAAGCTCTTGAAGAAATTTCCTACTGTCGACGGAATTCGAATGTACATTGCTGAGTTCACAAGTCCCCTATATTGGATCTTAGCTTCATGTAGTTCAATCCAGTCTGCCATCATACTCCATTTCTTTGGAATTTACTTTAATATTATCTTCCCACAGAAGCCTAGGTCTGCAAGTGTTCTCTCTTCCTTTCAGGGTTTCCGGCTAATATGTTGGATACATATGTCTCGTCCATCTCACCTTCCTTGACTTCGTCACCCTCGTTATATATCAGGAAGTTACGGATTATGAAGTCTTTCAATGTGCACTTTTCTCTTCTGTGTTTTTACTCGCTATCTTCTGGGTCCAAAGAGTCTTCTCAGCATTTTATTTTCAAACACTCCCAATATTTGTTCTCCTTTAAAAGCGACACACCAAGTTACATACTATTAAAAAATAAGTGGTTTTGTTCTTAAACGTTTTGAAAATTGACAATTCAGTTATACTTGACGAGGCAGTCTGCAAGACTTCACCGACTAGGTTTGTTTTATCTAGAATTATCTTCATGATGGTGATATTTGCATCTACATGGAACTTTGTACGTCTTGTTGAGGCTACAGTTAAGATAAACTTACATTAAGCAGAATGAGCTTAAAGTGCTGATAAATCAAAGTAAAGAACAGATTTAAGATACAAAGAGCCAGGTACAGCAATCCCTGTACAGGTCAGGACAGGGACTGACAGTTCCAGGAGGGTGAGGTTCCCAGATTTCAAGACAATTGGCACATGACTGTGGTAAGGTTGTCAGCCCTACGGACCGGCCTCCTTTACCCCCACGAAATATTCCTGGTACTCATTTATGTTAAAGGCTTGGTAGTTCGGCCGGAAAGATCATGTCAATGCAAAATTCCAACGACACAATCGGGAATCTTGGTCAATGATATGAAATACTTCAAATTAACTCTCAAGACATTTTTATATCGCCATTCGTTTTGTTCAATTGAAGAATACTTTGAATATAATCAGGACAAGGACATGTTAATCCTACTATATGGACTGTGATTTTTAAATATGTTTATTTTACCATCTTATGCAATCTTATAATATCTTGTATATAATGTTAATTTATGTATGGTATTACTGTTGTTGACAAGTATTCTTTTTAACCTGATATTAGTTATACCAATCAGCATATTGCCTGAAGATGCTTATTGTACGTGACCTTTTCCATTTACATGATTTGTACCTAAATGGGATGTATGGAAATAAATTTAAATAAATAAATCGAACCGCCAGTAGCGCAGCGCCTCAACCAACTGCGTCACCTCGTTTCCACAGTCTAACTTACGAACAGGTGTTTAGAACGTATACTGTTCATAACTCGGGGAATACCTGTATTTGTTTAACAAACAGATCTGAAATGAAATTCAATACTTACTCGCACACAGATAAATCGAATTAGTAGCCGGCACATGTCACACTTTGATGTTCTCAGCTGCTACATGAACAAGGCCTTTCTGCCACTTCAGCCAGCCACGATCTTGATTATCTCTGTCACATGAGCAGAATATCAAGGAGATAATCGTGTTGCAAATATGACGTCACTTATCGTATAAAAAACTCCGCCTATAGTAATTGTGTGCTGTATACTGTACTGTCTCAGTTACAGACACTAAGTAATGATACGTAAAGCATTTTATTGTCTTATAAGTGTCTGGAGATTGAAATATGTCGGTCAAAAGGGCGAGATTTTTTTTATCTTACAGCCAGCTGTGTTAATTAAAAATGAGGTCTTGGACATATGAGAAAACGGGTGAGAACAGCACATGCTAGTTTAATGCTAAAAACCTTCTTTCGGGATTGCTTTACTTCTTGGCACAAATCTGTTACTTCCTCGATATTTCCAACGACACTTTCCACACAAATTATACCGTCTTTAGATAACCTAAAATAATTGCTGTGTACATTAAATTCGCTGTAGATTAACAAATAATTAAAGAATGATCATTGGCATAATTTTTAGTGTTATATAACGACACTGTCATTTGATGAGACATAGCGTCGGCTGCAGGTGGATGAATGAGCATGGAGCAACGGTGGAATGATACTGACAGGGGAAAACCGAAGTAGTTGGAGAAAATTTGTCCTAGTGCCTTATTTTCCATCATGTATGCAGGCACGCTATTGAACCCGGGCCTCCGCTGTGAGACCCCGGCGTCTAAGAGCATGAGCCACGTACTAGCATAATACCTGGAAGTCTGTCGTTGGTCACTGCGAAAATTGTGTTCTGGAAAGTGACGCCGTGTAGGTAGGTAACAACTTTCCTGAAGGTACTTGGTGCATATACCTTCAGCATAAAAGATAAGGCTCAAGTGCCTGAAGATGAAGGCAGCATTTTTATCTAGGAAGTGTGTCATCCCCGTTGTGTGTGTGAAATTAGGAAAAGATATGTAGTCAAACACAACTTAATCACTTAGGTGTATTTAATGACTGTGATGGAAACAACTACATGTTTCGGCCTGTATTGGCCATCATCAGGTTGTCTAGGGAACTTAAGGGCTAGCTATATGTATCTCTACACCACGCGCGCGCGCATGCATATAGCTAGCCCTTAAGTTCCCTAGACAACCTGATGATGGCCAATACAGGCCGAAACATGTAGTTGTTTCCATCACAGTCATTAAATACTCCTAAGTGATTAAGTTGTGTTTGACTACATACCTTTTCCTAGGCAGCATTTTCCTTTGACAACGTCGGCACTTTTCTAACACGCTACAAATCATTTTTTCCAGTGGTGGGTATTAATAAATATATAGATTACATTTTCGCCTACACAAAATTATAATAAAAATGTTTAAATGTCACAAAATACAGTACCAACTTGACTGGGGCTGGGCTATTCAAGTTAGGCCATATTTATGACCCCAAATTTGGAGACCATATAGCTGCGAACCATCTGTGACATGGTATCAATAACTACATATGTTGTCAGATTTACATGAAATTTGGTGTAGGAGTCCTTTACAGAAAACTGTAGAGCAAGATAAGTTTTGCGAAAATCAGCTCAGTGACAATCATACTTCACTTAAGTGCATAAATGAATTTCTACCAACACTTTGTACACTCCTTCAACGCTTTGAGAGAAATTAAATGTGACAAAATCTCCTACCAGTAACATTAAACTGTTATGAGTTTCCCACTAGAATCCAGAATAACTCTTACTCTAAAATTGACAATATTTTTATTGATACATTTAAATTTAGTAACTTCACAGTGTATCTGAGTATAAACAGGCTATCTGATCATGACGCTCAAAGTATAATGCTGCATAAAGTCCTTGAGCAGAACAGCAATACATACTTCTACTCTAACTGAAAAATAGACAAATTATCAATTATTGACTTTATTACCAAATTAAGCTATGAATCATGGGAAGATTTATTAACTGAAAATGATGTAAACACTATCTTTAACAATTTTCTGAATATGTACCTAAGAATATTTCACTCCAGCTTTCCTCTCAAAAAAGTACATCACAAATACTGCAAGAAAGCATGGTTAACCCCAGGAATTAAGATTTCATGTATAAACAAAAGGAAGCTTTATTTAATTCAAAGAAATAGTAATGACCCTAATTTGACAATATACTACAAGAGATACTGTAGGATCCTAACAAATGTCATTAAACTAGCCAAAAAAAGATATTATAACAACATTCTAACCTGTTCTAACAATAAAACCAAAACTACCTGGAATATTATAAAAAACACTTCATATATAAAGCCAAATTCACAAAACATAACCTCAATTAATGTAGATGGTAACGTATCCTTTGACGGTCAAATTATTGTTGAGACTTTCCACAAATATTTTGTATCAGTTGCTCAAAATGTACATGTAAATAATCACAATGCAAATCCTCCATCTAATCATGAAAATCCCATAACATACCTATCCAAGGCATTTAATCAACTATTCCCTACTATCAATCTCAAAGAAGTGTCATCCAAAGAAATAGAAGACATAACGAAGTCACTCAAAATAAAAAATTCACACGGATATGATAGAATAACAAAAAATTTTTAAAACTGAGTATGCATTACATTTCTTCCCCACTAACTTACATTTGTAACAGAACGTTATCTTCTGGTATTTTCCCAACAAGACTAAAATTCGCTGAAGTCAAGCCTATATTTAAAGAAGGAGATAAAAATGATACATCTAATTACAGACCTGTTTCTCTGCTCACATCACTCTCAAAAATTTATGAAAGGGTTATATATAATAGATTATATCATCATATCAATACTAATCACATACTCGTTAATGAACAATTTGGCTTCAGGCATGCATCATAAACAGACACTGCAACCTATACACTGACCAAGAATATACTGACAGCATTAAACAATAAATTATTAGTTGGCGGTATTTTCTGCGACCTTCAAAAGGCATTTCAATGTGTCAACCATGACATCCTGCTGTCTAAAATAGAGTTTTATGGTGTTTCTGGGAAAGCTAATAATCTAATCAAATCCTACCTACAAGATATCAGAGAGTCTAGGTAGACTTTAATTCAAGAAAATATCACTCCAAATGTGAATCTGTTACAGATGGCGTTCCACAAGGATCCATACTCGGTCCCCTGCTTTTTCTTTTATATATTAATGACTTACCAAACATAATATCTGATACAGGTAACCCAGTGTTGTATGCAGATGACACTAGTTCGATAATTACAAATGCCAATTGACAAATGTTTGAATAAGACATAAATACTGCTATATTACAATTAAACAGATGGTTTAAGAGTAATCTACTACTATTAAATCTGGAAAAAACCTACTGCCTTCAATTCTGAACTATAAATAAAAATGCAACTGACCTACACATATCATACGATAATAAACAGATCTCCAGTATACATAGCACAACATTTTTGGGATTGGTAATGATAATAATTTATCATGGCATTGCCATATTGATCAAATGATACCAAAACTAAACAAAACATCCTATGTAATCAGATCCCTGAAACCATTGTTGTCTTTTGAGACATTAAAAATGGTCTATTTCTCAATAGTCCATTCTATTATATCATAAGGTATCATATTCTGGGGTTTATCAACACATAGTAAAATCATATTTAAAATCCAAAAAAGAATGATAAGGATTATTACGAACTAGGGTAATAAGGATTCTTGCCGAGACTTATTTAAAAAATTAAATATTCTCCCTCTCCAGTCCCAATACATATTTTCTCTTCTCATGTTTGTTGTTGAGAATAAAAACTAATTCAAAACCAACTGAGATGTTCATAGTTTTAATACAAGATCTCATTATGATTTACATATTCCTGCAGCAAACTTGACAGTATTCCAAAACGAAGTGTGGTATTCTGGTACCAAAATCTATAACTATCTTCCTCCTACCATTAAACAACTATCATATGATATTTCTAAATTTAAAGCGACCATGAAAAGATTTCTCAATAAAAACTCTTTTTATACATTGGAGAAGTATTATAGCTGGAAATAGAGATCTTGTTTTCTTACCATTACATCCTGGCAATACCATACACCATTGCACTGCTGCTAAATTATTGTATAACTCAAAACACTTAAGCTTTTACATGCAAGTCACATATGTTGTAAATAGTTATACTATTAACAATGGTCCCCTAAGGCGGATCAATGAATTGAGTTGTTTTGATGGATAATAAGCAAACTCTAACAGAATATGTTACTATTAAATTGTGACAACTCTATTGTCCAGAGAAGATTTAAGATTTAAGGGTATCATATCTTTTGTGCATGCAGTCAAACAGATGATATAGTATAATCATATGAGGGAAATGGAGCAGGGTCCTTAAGCTTCTGTGTCTTTACTTCTCATGTTTTTGGAACCTAAATATCTTGTGTTTTTATTTCTTGTGCTTTTAGAATTTACTGTAATACATACCTTATTATGTAATGACCTTATGTACATATAACACTATCAATATGACAAACTCTATATCCTAGAGTTTGTTTGACCTTGTAAATGGATTGACAGAATGCATAATAAATGAATGAATCAATGAATGAATGAATGGATGAATAAGAATCATCAAACTGAGGGCCATAGTTTACTCTAGGGCATAAAAGCCATACTTTCCACTTCTATTCTTTTTTGGGTGAAATATGGTATACGAGACTGGCACATAATGTTGTTAGGCATGTGTGAGTTTAATGAAAATTTCAAAGCATAATTGTTGTGTACATAAATCAAAATCATAAAAACAACATTTTATATAATAAGTAAATCTCCAGGGTATGCTCCCAGATCTCCAATATACCTCCCTTACCTCTTACACAAATTTCTAAAATACACAAGTAACAATCTAATGGTACATACAACCAACAACAGACACAAGAATGAGTTTGACAGGACCGGTCTGGACCATTTTAGGATAGGATGGTGCCATATAACATATTGTGACAGGATGCACAGACAGGGTCACAGCCCTTTCTCTAATTGATTCTTACTTTGAAAATGATTTACTATTCCTACTTTCACTATAATGACTTATGGTCTAATATTGTAAAAGAAGATTATCAGAATACATGATGGGCTGCAGAATTAGAGACTCATGCAGAAAATTGTTTCTTAACTTGGAAATCTTACCCTTCCCTTCTCAATATATTCTTTCCCTTCTATTGTTCATGATAAGAAACAAGAACCAGTTCCAGGTAAACTCCAAGATACATCAAATTAACACTAGACAGTATGGAAACTTACACCAACCCTCTGTATATGCGACAAAATACCAGAAGGCAGTACACTGTATAGGTGTTAAGGTGTTTAACATGCTTCCCTTTTACATATAAGCAGAGTCCGATAATCCAAAAAAATTTAAAGCATTGTTACAAAAATACTTACGTGAAAATTCCTTGTGTTCCCTGGATGAATATTTTGAAAGTTAAATTTTGACATATGATCTGAATTGACACATGAGGGCTTTGGGACACATGTTCCTTCTCGTTACTTACAAGTCTGTATTATAAATATGTCAGTATATATCCAACCACTATCTGTAACGAAGGAAAATTTCCTGCTTAAAGAGTACTGCTAATTGCTTCTGACTTACCCCACTACTTTTATTTTTACTTTTACTATTAATTTTTATTTTTATCCTTATTACATTTTATTACACTAAACATTTCATATTGTCCTATTTTAGTATATTTATCATACTAAATAACCATGCGATTGTTGTACACACTTGTGTTGATGTCACCCCTTAATCCCAACAAATACGATGATTTCCATATCTGTATGGATTATGTAACCCTGTAAGAATTTACAGAAGGAAAATAAATGAGATATGATGTGATATATATATATATATATGATATGATATTCTGTTCAGGATGACATAACCTAACAACGACAATTATAAGGGAGTTTGATTACACTCGCAAATTGAATATGAGGCGCTGACTGGACATTTATCAAAACCAATAAGACAAATTACTTTTAACACTTAGGTGCCACTTAAGTCTGATAATTCTGAAAAATACTATTTGTTTTAAATTGCCTAAAAAATTTTGTAAAATAGTATAATATTAGACCGCCTTTGTGGTCTAGTGGTCAGAGTTTCTGGCTACAGATACAGAGGTCCCGGGTTCGATCCCCGGCGCTATCAGATTTTCTGAGGAGTAGTGGGTCTGGAACGGGATCCACTCAGCCTCGTGAGGTCAATTGAGGAGCTACTTGAATGAAAAAAGTAGCGGCTCCACATCTAGAAAACAGAGATTAACGGCTGTGCGGACCCGTTGCGCTGACCACGTGACACCCCTCTATCCACAAAAGTTGGCACTAACTTCGCCGACCGGTATAGTTCGCGTGCGGACTAAGGCCACGGAGTTTTAGTATAATATTACTCAGGTCTACAGGATCTTATCTGTTTAGCTGTTATATGAAGAACACAAAATATTGTGCAGCAATGAACATAACACATAAATACAAATGTGTCAGTCAATAATACAACAATTTATTTTATATACAATAAAAATAGTGTATTGTCAGGGCGACATGCTTCGACCTTCACTGGGTCATCTTCAGGCCCTCTGAGAAACAGATCCAAGAGCTATCTAAGTTTCAATGTATTGTGGGATCCCAAATGCTTACAGATTATATTATAGGAATGTAAAATACATGAGTTTGTATATATTAGGATCTAAGTAACAATCTTAGCTTTAAAAAGTTAAAAGCTAAGTCTATTACTTAGATCCTAATAGATACAAACTCATGTATTTTACATTCCTATAATATAATCTGTAAGCATTTGGGATCCCACAATGCATTGAAATATAAATAGCTCTTGGACATGTTTCTCAGAGGGCCTGAAGATGAACCAGTGAAGGTCGAAACATGTCGCCCTGACAATATACTATTGTTATTGTATATAAAATAAATTGTTGTGTTACTGAATGACACGTTTATATTTATGTGTTATAACATTTCGGGATGGAAAACATTAAAAAAAAATAACTGAGTTTTTATTTTTTTCCTTATGTTAAATATTTATTTATATACATACATATTTATATACACACATGTACATACATACATACACACACACACACACTCACACAGGAGTGCCCACATGTGTATATGTGTGTGTGTGTGTGTGTTAGAGTTCCTGACAATTAATATGTAATGCAAATTTTAAAAAATGGGAAAAATTGATGAAGTGAAAACATGGCTTTGCTGAAATGTAGCTTTAAACTTCACATGAAATTTCAATTTTGCCTTAATTTTTGTTCACTAAACCTTACAAATCTTACTGTCTTTGAAAACCACAAATAATGTGTAGTCCATATCATGTATTGCTACGGAAGTCTGAAAAATCTTCTTCTTGGTTTATTGATAGGAACTTCTCAAGTAAACACTTTTCATGTTCAAGAAGTATGTACAATATCAGAGTGTATCTACATGAATTATATAAAATGTGTCTGATACAGCTTTTGGTCTTGTAAATGTAAAACAACATACTTCTAAAATAAAAATTTTCCAAGGCTGATTTGAATAGTTGGCATGTCCTAAAATTATTATTATACTATAAACAACAAAAATATAATCTTATAAATGTACGCTTATTTAGCACATTTTCTTTAATGTAAGTTTGGGCTCTGCTGGTACAATGGTTTTCACATTAAAGAATATGAGTCAAAATTATATTTTTCAAGTTTAAAAACTCAATGAAGTTATTAATATTACATTTAAGTACCTCTCTTTTTACTTTAAGAAAGAAACACAAAAGAAATTAAATTAATTGTTTGTACATGTTTAATTACACATATGCCATGTAAAGAGGCACTACATTTCATACCATATATATATATATATAAACTATGTACGTACAAATCCATCAGTTTTGATGGCAAGTGTTTGGCTTCTGTGGTTGTAAAATACTAAATATAATTCATTCTCTTATGACAGCACCATAGTTCTACTACACACCCACACAATACTACTGGCTGGAAGATGGATACTGCAGCTACTTAAATTGATGTTCGCACCTTTGATTGTGTTTCTGGTGTAATTTTACTCCTTCTTTTCTGCTCACACTTCTTCTATATCTATTCGTTCAACATTCTCATTGAAAGTCACAATTGATTTTCTTCTCTTTCCAATATTTTCAGAGTTATCATCATCTTGATGTTCACCACCATCTCCATTATTTGCTGTATTTTTGGCATCAGTTGTTTCCTCATTAAACTCATTTGGCTCAGTCATGGTAACAAGTTCTTGCTCTGGTTTTGGGGTTGACAGATGGGGTGATTGTGGTGCAGATGGTTCAATCACTTCCCTAGGAAGAAAATAAAACACAAGTTACCTTAATTTCTACTACTCATAAACACTTATTCAGCATTTTCAGTATGTACAGTTCTCTAGAATGTAACTTTTGTGTTAATCAAAGATTTTGTTTTTCCATGGGAGGTAATACTTGAAGCTGGGGTAAAATGGTAATGGTGGCACAAGAGTCAGGCAATTAGATGCTATTCGTGGGAACTTTTGAGGTACGATGACAATGACATTGGAAGGTTGGTCCCATGGAGATGTAGTTTTATGTGGTTTGTATTTGTGTAACGTTCTCCCATCAAAATTCATCACCAATTGATTCAGGTGTATGACAACAGCATAATGAGAGTGCAGTGTGTTGGAGAATGGTGCACAGACTTCAAAAATTTTTGGATGTTCATTATAATTATTGAACCGAATCAAGAAATGAAATACAAAGAAAAATTCTCTAAGAAATATTATGTCAAGAAAGAACTCTTTCACAGCTTGTGAATCTTTAAATCCCATCCATTCTCTGACGCACATTTCTTCAAGTATTCCTTGCCAGCATAGCATAGGAATTCTTGATTCAGAAAATATAAGATCCTCCATGCCTACTGACTTCTTGAAGGATCCTGTTCTAGACTAAAATGCTTTTTATCAAATTTTCAGGCCTCTGAATTGTTTGATGTAATTTTATCATATGTTATTCAGGAAACATTAATATGCAATAGCAATATACAAACATTGATCAGAGAGTGGGTGACAGTTGGAATCTAGTGCCTCCAGGTAAGGTCTCTTTGAGAAGTCTGGTCTCTGCTCACATTGGTTATGGTATTTGTGTTTAGGGGCACCCACAAAGCAAATTCTGTTATACTGAATGACAGGGTGCTAATAAAAATGATGTTCAATGAGTGGGGACATTCTTCACATTTCGGAGTTTTACAGAGTAGCAGGCTTAATCTGTGAGCAGAAAGATCTGTAAACAGTTCTTACTGAAGATCAAATTTACAGTCTTCTGTGAATGAGGGTCCAGTGTCATTTTCCCAGAACAAAAAATACTTTCAATAGCACATACATATTGTATGTAATTAATGTAATTATACAAGTATAATGTTGAATGATGGGATGATTTGTGTATTGTGAATTTGGTGGCCTTGACCAAATTGAAATTATTACCAGGAATTTCCCCGAAATGACTGAAGAAAACCATAAAATTTCCAGTTAAGATAGCCATTACCCATCCTGAGATTTTAACCTGTGGTTTGCCCTAATTTTGCATGTAGCATAGATATATCTAAACTGTACTACTTACGTTTTGCTGCTGAGCTGCTCAGTTGCATCATCACTCTTCCCTTCTATGGTATGTGACAGTGCTTTTTCATTTCTGCAAATAATATTTAATGTGTAGCATATTTAATAATTATAATTTTGCCTGTTGTTTTGTATAGGTATGTAAATTGGTCACTCAAATCAGGGGATGAATGTAGGCTAAGGGTGTTGCAGTATAGGATACTGAGGAGAATACTTGTGTTTAAGAGGGAAAAGGTAACAGGAGAGTGGAGAAAATTACATAATGGGGAGCTTAATGATCTGTCCTTCCCACCCAATATTGTTTGGGTGATCAAACCGAGAAGTATGAGATGGGTGGGATGTGTTGAACATATGAGGGAGAGGAGAGGTGTATGCAGGGGTTTGGTGGGGAAACCTGAGGGAAAGAGGCAACTTGGATGGGAGGATAATATTCAGATTGATTTTCTGGAAGTGGGATGTGAGAGCATGGACTGAATCATACTGGCTCAGGAAAGGCAAAGGTTGCGGGCACTTGTGAATGCTGTAATAAACCTCCAGGTTCCATTAAATTTAGGGAATTTCTTGACTAGCTGAGAACCGGTTAGCTTCTCAAGAAGGACTCTGCTCCATGGAGTAAGTAAGTTAGTAAGACTGTTTCAGAAGTCGACTGCCATCATCGGGGTAAAACCTCACACTTACTTTATTTACTTTATTTTCTCTCCAACATATATTTGGGTAATGTGAGACCCTGCATTTACTATATTACCTCTCCAAATATATTGTGTATATATACCCTTATTTAAAATGCTTTTTGACTAAGTTATTTTGAGCAACCTATATTTTCTGACATGTTACATACACATCTGTTGATGGACAAGGATTGGATCAATGAAATGTGTGTGTGTGTGTGTGTGTGTGTGTGTTTGTGTGTGTGTGTGTGTGTGTGTGTGTATGTATGTATGTATGTAGGTATGTACATAGTTTAACTCCTAATAAAGCGATTATTTATATAAGTATATAAATTAAAATGATACAACATAATTATGGCTTGTTGTAAAAAAATAAAATAAACTGTATCAAAATGATAACGTATTTTATTTAAAATTCATCACAAGTTTCTCAGACCCCCTAAATGTATGGTGCATAAGTTTTATTATAACCTTCATGTGCTATATATTTACTATATATGTACTATACATATAGGGGGTCTGAAAAACATCTAACAAATTTTAAATTCAACATATTATCATTTTGATACATATCATTTCACTTTGTTCTAGAACATGCAATAGTTATATTCCATCATTCTAACTTTTATACTTACACAAACAGTTGTTTCATTAGGTTTTCAACTATGACATTACTCCCTCATAATGGCAGTTGACTGCTGAAACATGTGGGAGGAAATATAAAATATACATATATATGCTGTACATGTGCAGGTAGTTGGTACCTAATAACATAAGTACAATACGATGCATGGACATGCCCCTCCCATCTTGATTCTGTCAGTGTAACATGATCTGTTAAAAGTACGAGACATGAAGTTTTCATTATGTAATTTTCTTTATCCTCTTGTTCCTTCCTCTCTATAATGTCTAAATATTCTCCTCAGTAATTTGTTTTCACAAACATAACTTAATAATTAATGACCTTAAAAAAAGTGTATATATGTCTCTTTCCATTCAGATTCCTCCTGTGGTCTGGGAACATAAGTTTAATATGGCCCTTCAAATGCAGTATGAAAGTCATTGTTTCACTGAAACTACACTAAACATTCATATCATTAATATGACAATATAGTAAAGGGTGTACCAGCAAAAAAAAAAAATAAGCTGTTTTCTGGGTTATGGCAATGTGCCTTTTCTGCAGATATTATAGATGTACTTACACTTCTGACAAGGAAGATCTACCACTGTTGCTTAAGATATTTTCATAATAATTGTCGTCATTCCTTCTTGATCTAAAATAAAAGAAAGAAAGAAAGAAAATGTTTATTACTAAGTAATGAATTTCAACCAATTACATCAACAAATTGTGTCGTTCAGGCGGTTGTACCTTTTTTGCTAATGTATATATGTGAGATTAAAGGAAATGCAGTGCTGAAATTTTGGTTAACTCACATCTGTCATAAAATGAGAACTGGCAGAAGAGTTCTGTGTTTCGGTAAAGTGAAAGTCAGTAACTGAATTCTTGGATGCAGAAGATATTTCTGTAAGGTGGATAGAGGTTCTACTGTAAATGTCTGTAATATATGATGTTTGATAATGTGTCAAAAATAAGTTAACCTGCTAAACACATATCTGAGGTGTTACTGTCATGTATCTTTGGGGATACTGCAACATTTGGGTTTTATAAAACAGACACTGATTTTGAATTGGCATTACACACAACTATAACCTCAGAAATGCATCTGCATTAAAATAACAAGGATGTATGAAGATAGAGGACATGAACTGAAACTGATAAGTTTTGGGCAATTAATGCAAAAGAAAGAAGAGAGATGGACAAAAAATTGCATGTCACTGGACTCTATTTCCATGTTTGAGCAGAAAAAAAAATTTTGAAAATGGGTTCTACATGCCATGACTAGAAGACAATTAGAACACTGATGTAAGTGAGCAGCAGAGGTGGCAGTTGGGATGCAAAGGCTGCAAACAAGCCACAGAATCCAGAGTGTTGCTGCTACTGCTGCTTCTACTACTACTACTACTACTACTACTACTACTACTAGTACCACTACTACTACTACTACTAGTAGTAGTACTGTGTAGTAATAAAAATATCCAAAGAAAAGAACACAAAATACTCATTATAAGTGACAGCCACACAAGACTCTGTGCTTGGAATATGATAATTCATCTCAGTGATAAATCTGAAATTAATGGTCTGGTGAAACCAGGATCTGCTACTAGTATATTAGTTAGAGCTGCAAAAAATAATATTATGACATTAACTAAAAATAATGTAATAATATTCTGTGGTGGTGTTCCTAGGAATGAATAACTCTAAGATGGCCCTAAGACAGATCACAGATTTCATAAAATGAATAATCATACTAGTATTTAATACTGAGTGTCCCTCACCAACATGATTTGATGGATTCCTCATGTGAGAATAATAAAATCAGATGACTTAATAGGAAGTTAATGAAACTTGAGAAAAACTTTTGAACACACTACAATACTAGAAATAAATCACAATAGGAGAATTTTTGCATCTCAAGTTTGGCACTTAAATGGACAAGGGAAGGAAATGCTTGATAAACAAATTACTTCCTATATTTATACAATATTGGAAAAACCAGTGACACTTCCTATAAGTCTAGGCTGGAAAAATGAACAAAATATAGGAAAAATTTAATTTAATTTCAGAATATTCATTATGACAATAATAACCAAGATCTTTTATGCTGAAATTCTCAGTCACAATTAGGGAATCGTTCCTCATTACATTGTCTCATTAACAATTGCCTGAGGTTATATCACCAAAATATAAGGGGCCTACAAAACAAAACAGATAAGTTAATGTGCTCTTTGTCTCCCAAATCTCCTCATATACATTGCTTAAATGGACATCATCTAAAGGATCCTGAATTAGACTGTATATTTTTGAAGTATTATAATCTCATTACAGAATTCTGTCAGTAGTCCCTTCAGAGCAGAAGAATAATTATTTTTATTCATGAAACTCTTTTGTATAAACATATTAATTTAAATTCATTTTATAAAGAACAAGATAGAGAAGTATGCACAGTTGAACTACATGTCTCATTTACAAATTTTTCTACATTATCTAGTTACAGATCTCCAAATGGGAACTTCATATATTTTTAAAATGTCTTGGAATCTATTCTCAACTTATTAAATACTGATATTGCAGAATTTATTAGTGGCAGTGACGTAAATATAAATTATTTTAACAATAACTTTTAAAAAACAACAATTAGATACAACGTTAATCTCTTAAAATCCCTACTGCACAGCATATTTTCCAAACTGAGTCCAGTATAACACAACATCAGCAACTGACAGTATTCTTACTGAGAAATTTGAAAATGAAAATTATATATTTGACCCTTTGTTTATGAGCTAACAGATCACACTGTCCAAATTTTAACACTAATAACATTAATATACAAAATCAACTAAATTACACCTGAACTATCAGAAAAATTAATAAATACTATATTGCAGAATTTCTGAGTAAATTAAATTATGAATTGCGGGGAACATTTTCCTTGATGACAATATTGATAAATATTTAACAAAATACTTGCTTAAGGACTTCTTATTTTAGTTTTCCTTTAAAAAATTACAGTCTAAACCTAGTAACGATTGGATAACTGATATACACACATCATGTTTTCACAAAAGAAAACTTTTTTTGATCAGGTAGATTAGCACCAACCCAAAATTAAAAAGTTGTTATAAATCCTACTTCAGGATTTTGTCAAATGTAATCAGGGCAGCAAAAAGACTTCACTCCAATATCAAGATTTTAAATTCCAGCAATAAATGACGGTGAAATATTATGAAGGCTGAAACAGTCAGAAAATTGAGTAATAATGGAGACTTTTTTAAAATACTGATGGAAACTTAAGAAATGGTAATAATCACATTATTGTAAACTTGTTTAATTCCTATTTTTTAACAATAGCTGATGAAATGATTGCCAACAGTGCAAGTGACAACAATGAAAATTAAAAAAAATAATAATCTGCTAAATTATTTGTTTCAGACTTTCAAGCACCATTTCACTAATGTAAAATTTACTTACACATTTACTAAAGAAATTAAAAAAATTATACAACTTTGAAGGCAAAAACTCTGCCTCCATCTTCCAACCTCACACACAGGATATAGATTCCTCCATGGCACTCTTAACCACATTCAAGACTGCATGGTGTCATAAGTCAGAAGACTATTCAACAAAATATTATGTTACATATAAATTTAAAAATGTTGTTTGTTCATATCTGCAGTATACAACAAACACTGGAAGCTCAGCTCTAAAACCTCTGAGACACACCAGACTGAATTTAAGAACATTTATTGCACTATAAATACTATAAGATGTGGGTTGGAAAACTCGTGTCATAGGGCCAGACTGACAACAAGGAATTTTACTAAACAAAGGATTAACTGCAAGAACTAGCTGTCACTTGGCCAGTGATAAGAAAGGTACATATGTGCTCAAAATACAGACCTGACATAACGCACGTAGGCAACACCAGCACCACAAAACAGCAGCAAAATTATTACTGCCAAAATAATCACAGCAATTAGCAGGCCGCTGTCATCGCTTTCGATTGCTTGGGTGGCTGGTTGGTTGGTGTTACAAGGATCCCAGAATTCTGATAAAAACGCTTCTCCCAGTTCCCTGTTAAGCAAATATTTCATTATCAGTGTCAGAATATCCATCTTGGTATCTTCTTCTTCATTTTCTAGCATTACTTTCTTTTATATTGATGGATGAATGAAAGGTCTCCATTTTGTTCTGACT
>Ga0123354_10003301_pt1 | contig 22180 bp, 7 predicted proteins | sample TergutLab28metaG_2_FD_97872 | JGI IMG/M metagenome (GOLD analysis project Ga0123354, IMG submission 97872) | Labiotermes labralis P4 segment gut microbial communities from Petit-Saut dam, French Guiana - Lab288 P4 | ecosystem: Host-associated > Arthropoda: Insects > Digestive system > Gut ... | reverse complement strand
CACACACAAACACACACACACAAACCCACACAAACACACACACACACACTCACACACACACACATACACACACAAATACACACCCAAACACACACACACACAAACACACACACACACCCAAACACACACACACACAAACACACACACACACACACACACACAAGCAAACACAAATGGCAAGGGAGGGTTCACAGTGCCTTTTATCAGTGTATAGGACCACCTGAGATAAAATCACAAAATGTAACCTGGATGAGGTGCCTTTTCCCGTACGTATGTCACTTATGCATGAAATCACTACTTCGTGTAAAGTGTTATGTAGAAAGAGCGGTCTCGTTTGAATATCAGCCTAATCAAAACTACGGTAGCACTGATGATATTCCCACCCCCGCCATCCTGTCAGGCAAACCAGGCGGACATTACTATTACTAGTTCCACATAAAGACCAATTTACCTTGCAAATCTCTCATTCCCTCTTTTCTGGTCTGCTCTGAATCTCATTCAAGAAGTGCTCCCCCTTGAGAAATTTCGTATTTTTCCATTCTTCCTTTCTCTTATGATTTTTTTTTCGCCATTGCATGTAGGCCTATATATTGGAGCAATGCTAATTTAAGTAGAAGGTGGTTTCCTTCTGAAGAAGGATTTTGGAATATATTGTAGCTTTGTGGTTTCTTTTGTGAGACTTAATGAAAATACACTGAAGAAAGGTTACTGTGATTTGCTTCACCCCCTTGGATCCAGTCTGCTGTGGTTTGCATATCTAGATGGTGATCTAAAAGGCAGTTTACTGGACTAGGTTATTGTCACGTGGAGTTGTTCAAGTTTTGATTGTGGGGGAAGGGGGAGATAGAGCTGGCTGTCACAGAATATATTATGAAGGAAGGTAGGGAAAAAAAAGGGAATTTAATTTTACCTGAAATGTGACGCCACTACTGTACCATATATCAGATATAAATCAGTACATTTAATTAATTTTTCATTTGTTTTGAGCAGTGTCACTATTGAGCTGTATTTACTCGGCAGCTGAGGTGATATAAAGCACGAAATACAGAGGATCTGTGAGCGGAATTTCATGCTCATGGGATGTGGACACCAATAACGTTTAAAGGAAGCAAGGTAATTCCATACACCTGGGTGTAAGATACACTTATATGTAAGCCTCGTGGCCCAAATACCTAACTATAAATTTTGGACACTTGCATACTTTATAAAGTTCACTAATGTGCAAGCAGGGCAAAGTGCTGGGATATTTTGAAACTGCACTTGTGTTTAGGCCTGTTGATGCTCAATTCTCTTGCTGGACCTGGAGAGGCTTCTTCTGTAGGAGTCTACCGAAGCAGGGACTAGAGCCCTTCCCTAGTTCATACGCGTGCTACAGCAACTTACTGACGTCAAGAATCATTTGTACTTATCATATAGTTGGAAAAGGAAAGTTTGCTGGCCTGGCAGGAATGAATTTTGGCATGTTGTTTAGTAAAAATGATCTCTTCCACACAGCGTGTTATGAAATGCACTTGACACCCTTCGGCTAATATTCTGCCATTATCAGGTTCTTATACTGTTGAAACAGTTAAGTGTTTAAAGGACTTATTTCCACCTGCTCCCCAGGTGTCTCAAGTGTCAGGTTAGAGGACTAAGTCCATACTTAGACTTTCTGTATTATCCTTTCGCCAGTTGTTTTGCTTTTGATATTCCAAAGTTTTCCACTCCAATTCCATGGACTTTGTTTTGTCTGTTACCAATCCCACCACTCTACTTCCGTGACAATTATTATTCTTATATAAATTCCAATTCGCATTATTTCGTTTTAAAATCTTCTCTTACTCTTTCACTGAAATGTCCTACGAATGTGTCCATACATAACTTTAGGTTTCATCTCTAATTTCTCTCAAAAACTGAATTTTATCACCACTTTTATCCTTATATGGGAACGCACATTCAGACGAATAGCAGCACGGCAACGAAATCTTCGTATCAGACCTTATAGAGGACATTCTGTCACTAACAAACTTTAGCCGCTTAAAGGCTGGTACTTGCATTGAATCCACCCATCAGTAATGAAATCCCTACCCGTCAGATTTGCATAGAAAAATTAATAAGAATCTGCCCTAAAATATGTATCAAGAAGCAACAATATGCACTTAATTCCCCTGATGTATTGTTGTTGTGATATTTTCACCTACATGTTTCGGCCGGTAATCCATATATATTCAGGGTGACATTTCTGTTACAATAATAGAGCGGAATCAGATGTGTCAAATTACTCCACAATATTAGAAATTTATATAATTATTGTTTAGAATTCCAAAAAATAATTATATGAATTTCAATATTAATGTGCTTATTGGTTAGAATTATATAACATGGGGCATATTAACCTAATAACCTGCTCGTTAATTACATTATCAGCTCCTGAGCTACAACTAAATGCAACTTACAGACCTACTTTGCATATCATGCCAGTGTCTTCGTCGGCCTTAATCTTTACAGGCTTCTTACAGTCCATTGTTCCAAGTTTCATGTCTATTTTCTGCTACTTGGGCCATTCCAGGGAATCTTTACACGTCAGAAGCCCTAGTAAACGTATTTAAAATAGTTGAATAAAAAGAGACCAACTTGATGTCACTTGCTTTATTATTTCATTATTTAATGCTCAACATGTTTCGGATGTTAATACATCCATCCTCAACAGCTTGCGACTTATTTGTTGAGTTATTTCATGTGTTGTATTGCTCTGGTACGATGTGTGTTGGTGTTACGTTGTGGTTTGGCTGGGGTGGTGTGGTATCCGGATGCAGGCTCCCGTCCGAAACAATACATTTCCTATCCGGGAGTATAAGTAAGTTACATTCTTTACGGACGTTCTCAGGCAATTCAGTCAGTATTGCCACTTTACTAGAGACTGCGCAATCTGGGTTCGATCTCCGGAAGGAGAGAATTTTCTAGTCACCACCATGTCCAGCCGGGTCTGCACACACAACAGGTTTCCCACCGATGAATGTCGCGGACATTTAACTTGGAGAAAAGTGGGCGGCGCGTGAAGCTTACTACTCGCGTGTATCCAACACGGAGGTTAATAATGCCGGGAGCTCTGCCTCCTCTTTATGTCTTTTCATGGGCTGTGCTACATTAAGCACATAAAGAAGGTGACTTCCTTTTTATTCAGAGAGGCGTTTTTGTTGTAATGTTTCTAGGCTGAAGGAACTGGTATTGTCACCGCCTGGAACAGACATAATGGTCCCTTATCGCGCAGGAAATTACCAATTTATTATGCAGACTTGTTCAACAGATTTGCTTGCATTGCCTATAAATATGGCTACAGTAGACGGTATGCTGTATACATATACCTACATTGTGCTGTTTCAATGCATTTCACAATCACACTTCTCACTTTTAGCGACGTATTTTAATATTACTAGTTGTTTGCTAGCGAATAATTCTCACGTAGGAAAATAAAATATTTAACCAACAAAACTTAACAGCACCTTAATAAACATTACAAATTGTAGTGACTTGTTCTTGATCCTGAGTAATTTCTTTTGGAGATTAACGGATCATAAGCAACGAGTAAATACGAAACAAACGCTTTTGAGCGCTTGTGAGTAAGAAACAAAACCTTGCAATCAACAGATCGGTCTGAAACAGAGGCCAAGAGGGTACAAGGAACGTTAGCTTTCCTTGACCACCGCTTGAGGCAGCACTGCCAATTTTTAGCCTTAGCCTTTATTTTTATTGTTAAAATCTTTTTTTTGACAAGGAAGTGATGAAAACAGAGGGAATTTCTTCAAAAACAAATAATTAACTTTCTAAAACTGTCTTTCTTGCAACAGTCCATTTGGTAGTTCCGTAGATCAGGATGCCGCAAAGATATGTGCTGCAGTTTTCCCTTATCGGCTACGTCTATACCCCAAGTGGTCGCTCAACATGTAGGATTTATAAATAATAGCACCGCTGCTCTCTAATTTCTCTTGTTGGGAGATGCAATATTTGTACTAAAAAAATCTTGGTCTCCTGCAGCAGATACTGGAATTTATTGCACTCCACATGACTTACTGCACTACAACTGTCACAGTTACGCAGTATTACTCGACTGCAATAAGAGTATTGTGAGCATTCCCATTACAGGGCCTTACAGTGATTACAGGCAGTGAGATTTAATTTACTTCAGGTATAATGTTTATTCCTACATTACCTTAACGCAGGGGTGTACAGATTCCGGACTCCAGGTCGTCGTAGCTCACGGTGACGCCTAATATTTGTGGGTCTTCAATATGGAGCGCCTAAAATTTTAAGGTTATTCCTAGACTATTTTCAAATTTGTGAACTCGTGCGCTTTGGTCGTTTCGTCAAAGCCTCGTTTTTAGTAACGGGATGTGTCACGGGAGGGTGAGCTTTGCACGTAAATACGACAGGTTGATGGTGCTGATGCTAACTGTTGCATCCCAAGAGACTTTTGTAACACGTTCCGGGGTCATCGCATTACCGTGCATTGATTAGTTTCTTTACTGGACTGGAAACTGATCAGAGTGTAACTGAGTTATCGGTTTTACTGTCAAACATAAAAGGCACTGTAGTCAATAATAAACGAAAAATACTATTTAAAGGATATAATTTGTTCATCGGCGGTGGTTCATTCCCCTCACAGCATTACTTCAAGTCGAAATGCAGTTGGATTCCCCGCAGAATATACCGCAGTGTAAATGATCAGTCCGTTTATCGTGGGGGGGGGGGGAGGTTTCCAGCTGTTCACAGTTTATCTAGAGCTAAGAATTAGTTGGTGTAGCGCTGATTAATTAGGGTCGGAAACTTCTCTTAATATTTTTATTATCTTGTTTATGTTTCATTTTATTAACCGAAGCTCATCATTTTCTGTTGGAAACGAGGATGGATTTTTTTTTAATTCTTCATTTGAAGTTATGCATGTTAATCCATTTCATACCTTCAGATTCTAGGCCATTTATTTGGGGTCAGCTTGATATTGTCCTTCCACGTATTTCTAGGCTACCAAAGTGGTGTTTTCTTGTTAGGTTTTTTGACTGAATTGTTTTATTCAGTTTTAGTCTCTAATGCCTGCTCTATGCCCTGCCTTTATTTTACTGCTTAATTGATCACATTTAACTTCTCACGAAGAGTACACGTGTGAAGTTTCTCACTGTGTAATTCTCTGCAACTTTTTTGTATTATCCCCCCTCTGTATCTTAGCAACACATTTTCAGTCATCCTGAGTGCACATTCGTACTCTATTGAGAACAACTAACCGTCACATTCATGTAAAAAAAGCAACATAAATTTATTGTATTTTTCTAAACTTACACATTTCTGACCCGTTGGCAAAGAAAAGCGGCATAAATACGTCCGTTAACTTTGTCGTGTCTGTCTGTCCGTCACTGCTTCTCTCTGCTCCTATATATCAAATCCAGGATCACTGAAAGTGTTTTTATGAAATTACTCTCTGTGAAGTTTGATTAAAATTTGTATGCACTTCGAAATTTCGATTCGATTCCTACACCAATAGTTCACACTTTCTTTGAAGACAGACCGACATACGTGTGCGCGCGCACGTAAGAATGTAACTGGCAGTGAAATAGCTGAATGTTTATCGAAGCGGAAAACGTTTCGATTATAAATTTTTAAGAAATGTGGAGCATATTATGGCACAAGAATATTTTTTCTATAGCTATAACGATTTTTGAGTCACTTAAACAAATGTGAGTCGATGTGACGTGATTTTTATGTGTACGCTTCTTTAACGTTTATTTGTGAAGAAGATCGGAGATGGGATCACGGATGGATGCTCCAATAACGATCATAAGCATTTCTCGAAATTATTTGTTCACAATTTTACCACGAATAGATTTTTTGGTCTGTGTCACTTTTCACGAAATACTTAAAATCTGAAACTGTTTTGAAGAAATTGTTGCCTGTTTTATGTTTGATTCTGCATTTTTCAAAATAAAGAAATGATGTCTACTGCCTATGTGCGTATCCCATCTGTAGAAATGATGTGTTACAGCTTCCGTCCGGACACTCGTCCATCCTGCCTGCACTTAACCTCCTACCAGCAGCAACACGAGAACCAGACGGCCTATGTGGTAACCAAAGCTATCGTCGTGAGCTCCTGATGATGGGCATAATGGTGCCCGAAACATGTCGAGCCTAATATAAGCATAATGAAGTAATAAGTTGCATCTAGTTGGATTTTTGTTCTTCATTTACCCGTCTGTAGAATTTGCACCCTTTATAGTACTTACTACGACATTCACGCTGTGATTAATTAATCTGGCGTCATATTTGGTTTCAGTGATTAAATAAGTCAGGTAACGTTTCGTTAAGCAGGAAAGGAAGCCATAATAAAGTAAATTTCTTATCTTGGTAAATGTATTTCAGAAACTCTGAAACTGATGTTACGTTCATTTTTAATTGAATCTAATTTTATGGCGAAGAATAAAAATGTATTACAGTTGTCACGGCAATGCGCGAATCTCTCTAGTCCAAGAGTGGTCTACTCTTAAAATTGGAAATCGATTGAAATTTTAACTTTATGGTTCAGAGTCGTCTCTACTGAGTTATGAAATTGCAAGTTTTGTAAAGTCAAATTTCCATTTATTAAGCCTCTGCTGCTTCATGCTCCGGTAGGTTTCACTGTCCCCCACTGGGTACGAAGAAGGATGGGTTCCATAACTCTTTTGGAATCAGTAAAACTGTTTCTGCTTTGAACCGAACACTGGTCGTCTGTGCTGTAGCCAGTTATTTCTCACAGACACCTCGATACTTATACATGAGGTTGACCAAAGACATACATACTTTTTCTCATTAATTTATTCCAATTAAACTATCCTGTACATTCTTATAATAAAACCAACTGGATGCACTAATTTCTCAAATTTATTTTTGGAATGAAACTCTACATGTTTCGGACAGTTTCTCTGTCCATCATCAGGAGTTTTTCACTGTACACACAGCAATGGTGTATGACATACACCATTGCTATGTGTACAGTGAAAAACTCCTGTTGATGGACAGAGAAACTGTCCGAAACATGTAGAGTTTCATTCCAAAATAAATTTGAGAAATTAGTATATCTAGTTGGTTTTATTATATGAATTTATGACGATGCACGGTCACCTGAAATTCAAGTATCATCTACATGTTTCGCACAAATAATTTTCTTCAACAGCAGGTCATTTCTGTACCCGCACCATTTAGAATTTTACCATAAACCTATGGAGTGTCTAGCCGCTAACACGATGTGATAAGAACAGTTCCAGTCACATCATGTTAGCGGCTAGACATCCACAGATGCATGGCAAAATTATATATGCTGCGTGTACAGAAATAACTTCCTGATGATGAATAATCCTTTGTTCGAAACATGTAGAAGGTAGTCTAATTGGAACAAATTAATGGAAAAAGTATGCATTTTGTTGGACATCCTGACGTATACGTTTCACGATGCACGCTTCAGAGAATGTAAAAGAAAATCTCGATACTTATACAGTTTAGACCTATAAATGATGCTATATTTTAATACAGGCCTCATATTATTTTACATCATGATAAAGATGGTTTAAAAGAGACAGTGTGAATGGAGTGTTTGTCTTTCGGTGCGTAGTCAGCTCTGAATTTGTTACGAAGAAATTTCGTAAAATATCTCGATCTTGAAACATTTGGTTACGATATGCAAATGTCGAAGTGAGCATCGTTTTTAACACTTGGACTGGTCATTCTTTTTGACATTCGGTTCAATGCAGTTACAGTGGAAAATAACGAGTAAATTAGGTTTTGAAAGGAGGCATGCCACAGGACTGCAAAATTACAGACCACGGCGATATATGAACGTTAATTATCTTACCACTTTCATTTCGACATTGACAAAGTAAACAAATAAAGTGTTGTATTCCGTTAAAAATAATATTTATTTTAATCTAAATGAAAATTTTGTTTTTCCTGCAACAAAAATGTAGATGGGGTTTTTAAAATTATGCTTTGAGCAGGGTTAAAGCGCAATTATGTACGTAGCCTGTTATATCATGGGCCGGGTAGCGTAGTTGGTATAGCGACTGGCTACAAGCTGGACGGTCCGGGGATCGAATACCGGTGGGGACGAGATTTTCCACATCTGTCCAGACAGGTCCTAGGGCCCAAACCGCCTCCTGTACAATGGGTACTGGGTCTTCCCCGGGGTAAAGAGCGGCCGGGGCGTGCTACTGACCCCTCACCCCCTTCTAGTGCCGTGATCAAGAAAGAGCAGAGCTATACCTTTACTCCCCCTATGAGCCGTACAGCCTGTACAGAGCCTCAGTGTCTGTACAAGGGTACACTTTACACTTTTTTTACTGTCATATCATCAATTAAAACTAGTCATGGTTGAGGATATTGAAAATTAATTCTTAATACTCGAATCATCCCTTTGTGTACTTGCGTCTGATTATTTTATTTACTAAGCACAAATAACTGATAAAAAGGTCGGTGTCTGAACTTTAGAATGGAGCCGAACCGAAATAGCTCAGACGGTATAATGACTGGACCACGGGCTTGATAATCGAGAATTAGTGGCTAGATTCCGGCAGGGGTGAGGGTTTCCTGTTTTTTAAGCGTCCAGGCTGGCAGGGGGACCGACCAAGCCTCCAAATAAGTAGGTAAGATGAGCCGAATTTCCCACTGGTAAAGCGCCCGAAACGGGACGTGACCGTTTACCTCGATCTATTAAGGAAGTATGGAGCTCTGCCTCCAGTATCCATTTATGCCCTCATGGATTGCGCTGGGAAAACTGTAACTTTACCCAGCTTTTAGAATTCTCTTCTCAAAGGCTTGCTAGCGAATGTAAACACAATGACCCGTCGATTAGCTTATCAGCATTGCCAAGAAATTTTCGGCGCCACAGCCGTCAGCCGCGCGGCAGAATTTATCGACTATATTTAGTCTCTCGTGCTTCAGTCAGAAAAAAACTTCTTACAGTGCTGCGAAGTGGAAACTTCTGTGCATGATCGTGGGCCTATGAATCATGTTTGATCCTCATACTCTATTCTCACAGTAGACCTACTAAACTCTTAGCAGTACACACGCAACTTACTGCATGGTCGGTGTCCGTAAAAACTGCGACGCCGGTTTAGGCGCCCGGGTGTGTTTTAGTTATACACATTTTCGCCTCTTTCATTCTGTTCTGAAACGTATACGAAATCCGTGTGTGATACCGAAACGTTTGTGCCAGTAGAGGCGTCGTTAGCACACTGTTGTTCTGGGCATGCGCCTCAGCATGCGTATGTAATCATTACCATGACCTTGCTAGGTTTGGTCGTAAGGCCTGTTCCATTGCATCTAAGGATGGTCTCAGTCTTTGTTTCATCCCTTTGGTCGCCCCAGATCTCATTGTCCAATCGGCTCTAAGCAGACTGCCAATGGTGGAAGGTTTTCATTCGATCCTTTCAAAATTGTTCTCCTTTCTTGTTGCTGTCTTTGTATCTTTTAAAATATTGTGACTCATTCTGCTGTGATGTCAGAACTGCTTATGAAGTCTTGCAGTTGTCACGAAACGAAGGTATTTGTGCTGTTTCTGATTTCTGGTATTGTTTTTATTTAAACGTCACCTTTGCTTTCACAAACAATTGTTCCTCTGGACGTGGCGGTATTATCATTTACCATTTGTGTGTCAAAGTTTCTTTCAGTTGTAGCTACCACTTGTTTTAATGTAGCCTTACGTCAGCATCTCTTTTCATTTACAAAAAAAAAAGATTTATAAGTAAAAGTCGTCAGATACTTGTTTTATAGTTATCCATTTGTTTTCTTTCTACTGAATTTACATGCATATATTATTCTGATTACTTGAGGTTTTTTGCTGGAATGTGTGTCCTATGTTCATAAAAGTGTTCTTGTCATATATTTTTTTTTTCGGTGTTGTGGCCCAACGCGGTCTATGGCCTCCTCATTCTTCAGCTTTCCAGATCACACACAACGACGCCTCACAGTCGGTAAGAATCTTCTGGACGAGTGATCAGCTTGTCTCTGAGACCTTTACTTGACAATAAACAATATTCACAACAGACAAAAGTCCGTTCTCCCCACGGGATTCCATCTCAAATCTCAGCAGGGGAACGGCCACAGAACTACATCTTTGACTGCACGATCTTATATTTTGATACAACATAATTTGAGACTGTATTTAACTACAATTTCGATTCTAAGAATTGTATACAAAACACAAATTTAATCGCACTTGACAATTCTAATTAATAAGTTGAAACACAAACTGCATATGTCATAAAGACGCCCTGATATTGGGCAATAAGTCAGGCCGAAACATGTCAGAGAATTTACTAATAATATAAAAATATTGTGCAGCAAGCTAATATTGAACTTTTGTAAAGTGCGATAGAGAACTGGTGAGTTCATCATTGTGAGAACTGTCCCACGATTTAAATTCTGGGGAGTTGCCCTCTCGGCCAACCTTCTAAGTGGTTTTGACTAAAATTTGTAATGACGTTAGTCAGATTGTGTCTTAGCAGAACCTAATTAGTGATAATCTGTCTGTGACATATGCGTAGAGCGGTACTATATTATGCATGGCTTCCAGTGACACTTAATAGACGGCAATGCAGAGGGGCGGCAATACAGAGGTGTCTTCGTATTAAAGATGTCTCTGAATAGGAAGCTGTGTGCCTCTTCGTCACGTTTGTCGCTATTTTACTGCACAACCTCTACCATTACCTCTACCTCTACCATTACCACTCCTTACCAACCTCACAGAGATGAAATTCTGAATACACATCGTCAGATATTGAGGTGATGTCTACTACTGTATATGCCTGCTTCGAAATAATATTTTTTAGGTCCAGGGTTAGGACCTCAGACCATGACATTACATTCATTTTCTCATGCGTTTTGACCGTTCTTCTGACAAATATGGCCACACTGTTTCATTTGTCGACTTTTCCGGATTTTACAAGAAAGGGTTGCTGAGATAAATAAGAAATGGTTGCTGCAATGACTAAGAAATGGATGCTGAGATAACTAAGATGTTGTTTAGAGATGACTAAGAAATTGTTTCAGAGATAACTAAGAAATCGTTGCTGAGGTAACTGATAAGTGGCTGCTGAGATAACTTCGAATTATTTGCTGAAAAACTAAGAAATTTTTGCTGAGATTACTAAGAAATGCTTTCCGAGATAACTAAGAAATGCCCATCGTTTTATGGAATCCGAAGACATATTACCTACCATTTTCCCAACATAGATCCACCAATGCTGCCTGACGTTTGTTATGTTAGTTCGGTGTACAGTCTGTCACGCTTTCTAAACTGTATCTTCACATGTTCCGTATAAGCGCAGGTCTTCCAAGTGGTGCCTTCCGAGCTTTCGAGGACATTGCTGTAAGCATGAGTAATGTTTCCCATATAAGCTGTAACTGCTTTTTTTTTTTTAGATAACTGACCTTGCAATGAAATTTTGGGTCTCTGAATGCAGAAACCTGTAAAATAAATTGGTGTTTGCATTTATGTGATATCTGCGCAAGATGATGTGGGAAGTGTTGTAGGATTTTGCCCAGAAGCATCATTTTGAACCTTGGCCACATTATTGGTTGTTCAGACTGATATTTAACATTATTTTTCTCAGCATTTCGATTTCAATACTTAGACAATGTTTTGAGGTAGGGCACGAGTATTCAAAGTCATTATCTGCCATTCATTATCATTTCACATCTAATTTGAATGTTTGAAATTTAAGAGTTTGAAATAGTGCAGTAAAATAGATTACGAATGAATCAGTTGACCATTAAAAATTTCAAGATTTAAATAATAGGCCTATAATCTTTGCAATTTATGCAATGTTATTTTTTGCCTGTGTTAGATTAATATGTGTTCTGCCTGTACAGGCTCCATATACGTCTAAGCATGCAAGTCGTGAGTAGGGAAGACTCAGGTTGGAAGGTACTACCTGCTCAATACCTTGATGCACGGCAAGGTATATATTTTTACACCTTCATTTGCATAGCGACTGTTGCTCACAGTCAGCCGCTATAAAAAGGGAATCAGTCCTTTGTATTGAGATTAAGGCGGCCGGAGCGGCAACAAAACACTCAACCGTATCAAATGAAGAGGCAGAATTCATCGAATGTTACCTTCTCTGTGCCATAAGTCTTATTGGTGCGGTGCTTCAACGCAGCGATACTTTGCTCTTGTTTATGCGAACGCAACTAACTCACTAACTTTCTTACATACTTATTCCATGCAGCCGAGTCCTTAAGCTAACCGGTTTGCAGCTAGTCAAGAAATTCCCCACATTTTATGCAACCCGAAGGTTCATTACCGCATTCACAAGAGCCCGACAACTGTCCCTACCCTGAGCCAGCTCGATCCAATCCGTACCCCCACATCCCACTTCCTGAAGAACCATGTTATTATTATCTTCCTATCTATGCCTGGGTCTCCCAAGTGGTCTCTTTCCTTCACGTTTCCCCACCAGAATCCTGCATACGCCTGTCCTTTCCCCTGTACGCGCTACATCCCCCGCCCGTCTCAATCTTCTCGATTTTGTTATCCGAACAGTATTCGGTGAGAAGTAAAGATCAGTAAGCTCGTCAATATGTAGTTTTCTTCACTCTCCTGTGACCTCGTCCCTTTTAGGCACAAATATTCCTTTCAACACCCCATTCTCAAACACCCTCATCCTAGGCTCCTCCCTCAGTGTGAGCGACCAAGTTTCACACCCGTATAAAACAGGCAAAATTGTAGTTGTGTATGTCTGTATATAGCAACTTGACCGAAAATTCTGCGACCCACGTACGGATTTTTTTCACATCGTTCCCAAATTTGAATATGTAGGCTAAATGTTGCGAATATTCATAACGCACGTTTTCTCACTTTTTGAAGTAGTAAGACTTAAATCGTGTTTATTTATTAAGTTAGGCATCCATTTACGATATAAATATAAAATGTTACTTCCGCTAATTTTTGTTGCCGTTTGGACACGTAAATACAGGTATTACTGTAACTGAAGAATAAAAACCAACTAGATGCCACATATTATTTTATTGTACTTCTTATAGGCTCAACATGGTTCGGGCATTACTATGCCCGTCATTTTTCATTGACAAATTCCTTCCGATCGCACTATGACCCTGAGGTCGACTCAGCCTCTAACAGAAATGAGTACCAGGAGCATTTCCTGGGGGTAGAGGCGGCCGGTGCTTAAGGCTGACAACCTACCACCATTCTGTGCCGTTGTCACGAATTCTGGGAACCTTAACTTCCTGCAGCCCTCTGGGCACCTGCAGGCCTGTAATGGGACTGATTTAACTTTCCTATGCCCATCATCAGAAGCTCGCGACTATGATGTTGATTACCACATTGGTCGTTTCGTTTTTGGTTTGCTGTAGGTTGGAGGTTAGGTGCGGTTAGGCTGGAGTAGTGTCCGGGCTGCAGGCTAATATGCCCGAAATATTTTGAGCCTATAAGAAGTATAATAAAATAATAAGTGGCATCTAGTTGGTTTTCATTCTCCAGTTATCACAATGATGCACGGTCCAACAAACATCAAATTCACAAACAGGTGTTACTATTTTGGACACTTTCTTACAATAAAACGAACTAGATGCACTAATTTCTCAAATTAATTTTTGGAATAAAACTCTTCATATATCGGACAGTTCCTCTGTCCATCATCAGGATTTCGTCAATGTAGACACAGCAATGTTGTATGTCATACAGGTTTGCTGACAGCTGTCAGCAAACCTGTATGACCTACACCATTGCTGTGTGTACAGTGAAAAACTCCTGATGATGGACAGAGGGACTGTCCGAAACATCTAGAATTTTATTCCAAAAATAAATTTGAGAAATTAGTAAATCTAGTTGGTTTTATTATATGAATTTATCACGCTGCAAGGTCACCTGAACGCCAAATTCTACTTTGGACACCTGGACATTTAGTGCAGTAAACGTGTAACCGTCCGCAAGGTTTCGGTGGCAGTGTTAGTGTAAACTTTTACAGACGCAACAACATAATCAGTTGCAGTATTATTGTGTAATGTTGAAATTCACATCGTGAAATTTGCTAGACGGCTATCGTTGCTTTAAATCTCTTTTCCCTTCCCCTCTATAATCGATATTTGGATACTCCTTCCACTTGCAAGTTATTCATAAGAATCCCATAATGTATTCATGACTTGCTCTACTCTACTTGATATTCCCAATTTTTCCTCTGAATCTCGTTCAGTGTCTACTATAGGGCCCACTTACAAAATATTTCGATAGAGAATCGATATTCAATGAGAGTAGTGTATCGACATCTCGTCTAGATTGTATGCTAAGCACGGAGATAAGGGAGAATTGAGGTGAATCGAGTCATAGAGGTCAGCTAACTCCTACAATTCTGAATTTAGGTTGATTATACAATTTGTAGCATTTAAAATCTTACAGTTATGAGAGTAAGAGTATGTATTGGTAGTCACGACTGTTGAAAGCCCAGGTTAAGGAACCAGAAAACGTTGCGATTAATTGCTGAACCGCCTCATGTTCTTTGAAATTTTGCTGCTTGTTTGTTCTCATTTTCATACTTTCATCGTCCATGCTATTTCTACGGCCTTCTGTTTCTTCTTTTGCCCAATAATTTCACTCATTACCCACTCCGTTTGTGGTTCTCTCAGTCTTGTGCACGAAATTAGTGCCATTATGTATACGAAATTCATCCGTCTTTCTCCGAGCCATTCGACGAACCATCTCCTTCCCTTGTTTCGCCTTTAATTACTTCGTACTTTGCAAATTATTATTCTTGTTGAAATGAAAGTTTGTTGCAGGAAGGTGTTTTAATGTTGTCATTTCATGCAGGGATTTTGAAAAGGCTGAACTTATTTACCGCGACTTTAAAATACCAAAGTGTATGTTGAATGTGTACAATATTACTTGATCAGAGGTGTCATTTTTTGTATTACCACCTAATATTATCAGTGCGATCAACGTGAGGAGAAAAAAATGAGTTAACTTGTAGCACGCGTTGGAGACATAAAATGCTTGCCAGTGTTAACCAAAGAACTGAAGAATAAAATCCAACTAGATGCCACTTATTACATTATTATGCGTATGTTAGGCCAACATGTTTCGGGCACCATTATGCCCATCATCAGGAGCTCAAGACGATAGTGTTGGTTACCACATATGCCGTCTGGTTCTCGAGTTGCTGCTGGTAGGAAGTTAAGTGCAGGCAGGATGGATGAGTGTCCGGACCGAAGGCTGTAACACGAGTCGTGTTCCAGCCTTCGGTCCGGACACTCAGCCATCCTACCTGCACTTAACCTTCAACCAGCAGCAACTCGAGAACCAGACGGCCTATGTGGTAACCAACACTATCGTCTTGAGCTCCTGATGATGGGCATAATGGTGTCCGAAACATGTTGAGCCTACATAAGCATAATAAAGTAATAAGTGGCATTTGGTTGGATTTTATTCTTCAGTCGTCAAGATGATGCACGGTCCAGTACACATCATATTTAACTAAAGAACCTTGATTAAAAACGTAACTTGCCAATCTTAAATTTAGGCTATGTGAGAGATTGACATTGAACTGGCATGTGGTTCATGTTATGTTTCCCTTGTGGGATGAATTTGTACAGTAGACAGACTCATGGGCATAAGTGGAGCCTACACGGACATGCATTCTACTGTACCTGCTACCAAGGAATAACAACGGGAGGATTATTTATGTAATTAGTAACTTTCAATGTTCTGTTGTGGCCGATTTTGTTAAAACCATAGAACTTTTGTTCCTAAGAACACTTTGACTGTTAACAGTAACATGCCTTTTTTAGCTACTTACTTTATGCTGTTCTAAATGAAATGTTACCAGCTGGTTCTCCTGCTATTTGCAGTCTACACCGCTCTTCTCTGCTAAGATAGTATACATAAACTTGCCCGTTTTAAACACTGTCACACATTTTTAGCCACTTCACTTTGATGTGAGAAGTTACTCACCGATAACACGATCTTTGTTTCGCTGGAGGCATTACGCTTGGCTTCCAGGTTAATGGTGTAGATTCTGATAGATTGGCGCTCTACAACGCGATTTAGTGACGTAAATACTTCTGTGTTTTGCCTTAATTAGCGTTTTATGTCCTTATATTGCGCGCAAGACTGACTTGTTTCTCAGTCCACCAGATTGCATTGTGAATTGCACTGTATTGGTAAATTAAAAATCTGATTACACTTGTAGGTAAAGGAATTTGGGCATCCTACGTAAAAGAGATCTCTGCCATTTGGATCCTTCAACATATATTTTGAAGGAAAAAATCGAAGAGTATAAGATGGGTGAAATGTGCAGGAGGCGTAGGATAGGTGGGAATCTCATAAATAATTTTAGTTGCATTCTTCAACAACAGAAGCAAAAGGGTAGAAATGAAGTTAACAGAGATTATGTTAAAATAGATTGAAAATAAGTTTTGAGTGCGTGGAATTTATTAAATTGGCTCGACAGTGGAATACAAGTGTTTCTGCGAAGTAATCGGGGCATTTCCCGGATTAGGAAAATCATGTCAGGGACAAGTTCCTTGTCCCGTGCATCCAGACTGGCTATGAAGCCCACTCAACCTCCTGATGAGGGCAGCCTCTCAGGGGTTAAGTAGCCAGCGCTTAAATCTGAATAGTCATTTGTACCTAATGAAGTTAATAATTCGTGAATCCGAATCGCTACTCCATACGCTGTTCGGAACTGGTGCGTTTTTGAGTGCAGGTAAAATGTTACTTGAATTGTAGGAGGATAGAGGGTAATATAGGGCTCCCGTGAAAGTGGTAAATGAAGTTTGATTTCCATAGAATTCTTGGTGTTTCACAGTCAGTCAAGTGATTGTCGGCTTAGGAAGAGAAAGTTACTAGATGCTTAAATTTTAAAAATTACGGTAAACTGTAATGTGTGTTGCAAAGTGCTGAGTAGACTAAAACAGTGCTAAGTGAAGAACAATATTAACACAATGTACGTTTGTTAGCACACGTGTGTGTACATTCGTTCATTCATTCACTCACTCATTCATTCTTTCTTTCTTTCATTCTTTCATTCATAATACATACATACATATGTGCATAAATACATATATTTATACATAATAATTACATACTAAAATACATACATACATTGATTAACATTGGGTTCGAGACCTGACGGTCCCGATGCACCTACGTACATACCAACATACATACATCATCTCGTACATACATATATACATACATGCATGCATACATACATACATACATACGTACATACATACATACATACATACACACACAAACACACACACACACACACACACAAGACCCCGTGTATGGAATACGTTACGGGCTGGACGTTACGATGATCGAATCTCGGCAGGACCAAAATATTTTTCTGTTTCTACTCAGACCGACTCAGTTTCCTATTCCATAGACGCTGGGGCTCTTTCCTGGGGAAAAAGCGGTCGCGGAGTGATGTTGACCATAACATTTCTCTAATGCCAAAGTTAAGAACGAGTGGAGCTGTACCCCTACTCCCCTCATTTGCCGTCAAAGCGTGGACTGAGGAAATTTTTTTAATTTTACATACACACATGTAGGTACACACACTGCATTGATTCGTAACGTACACATTAGGACTTGCACACATACACACAGTCTTTTGATAAGTAATGACTGACTTTTTGTATGTTAGTATGATGGCTGGTGTTGTGGCATGCCATCACGTGAACGTAATCTTTAAACTGCGTGTCTCGTATTTGACATTCTAAGGACCGTGCATCGTGATATATTCTTATAATAAAACAGACGAGAAGCAATAATTTCTCATTTATTTTTGGAATAGAACTCCACATGTTTCGGACAGTATCTCTGTTCATCATCAGGAATCTAGCACTGTACACACAACAATAGTTACATGTCATGCAGGTTATGCTGACTGCTTGCTAGCTTGGTTTTATTATAACAGTGTGCGTCACGTCTGTGCATGTACGTGTACTTGCAGGGTCTCAGTGTAACGAAGGATGTTCTGTGATATTAAGTTTTGGTTCTGAAACGTACTGAACCAGTACGAAGCTTCTCTGAGGATGGTACTTAACAACAGTCCCATTCAAAGTATCGACGTGCGTCATTTTTTTTGTCCACATGTACTGACGTCAGAAATACGTTATTTGCTTATACTAACAGCGACATAATGTTCCTGATAAATATCTTCCATACAGAGTGAGCTCGTATAATATAACATACATGTCGTTTCCTTTCCCACTTTCCTTCGGCAGCACTAACCCATATCTAACACGTATTGGTACGGATACAAAACAACGAACTGCTATCTCCTGTAATAGATAATTGTCTGAAAATAACAAATAAGTTGGCCTGCACGAATGTGCCTTGTACCCATGTTGGAAAAATTTGCGTGAGATCCGGCCTACGAATGATATAAATGCAGGCCATTTTTAGTAATGTCAACCTGTCCTGTCACTCATCTTCGGAGTAACATGGAAGGAAATTAATTACAACACAGCCGGAATGGTATATGAGGTAGCGGGCAACGGTCCTATTGCAGAGCGTGATTCGGCCCAATGACAAACCTGGCGTGACCTGAGACATGATAATTGTAACACGAATGGGACATTATTTTTAAATTATTGGGCCCAAAACCCTATTTCTGCAACGTTTTTTTGATCTGTTTTGGGAAATAAATTTTGTATGTCGTATTAATGTGTGGTGTTTTAAGTAATTGCATGTACCTAACTGTTCAGAATTTTAAAAAACCTTTAACTTTATACCCATTACAAGCTACCAATTTGAGGCTTGATATACGGTTTCAATCCTAATGGAAAAACACTTCCTTGTTTACATATCCAATTTTTTTGAACTTATTTCCAGACATTATTTCATAGTGTTATCCAAAATCTTTGAAACTCTTGAGTAATATATTTCAGTGAAAGTACTCCACAAACATTAAAGCCTTTACTAGTTTTAAATACTGAAATCTTATGTTTTCCGTAAAGGGGGTTTTATTACAGAGCAAAATATTTTCGGCATATCCTTGTAAATGGGATGGGGACCGCCGTAGCACAGTGGTTAAGGTGCTGTGTTTCAAATCGGAAGGTCTCTGGTTCGATCCCAGATGGTGTCATTGGAATTTTTCATTGACATAAAATCCTTCCGATCGCACTATGGTCCTGTGGTCGACTCAGCCTCTAACGGAAGTGAGTACCAGGAGCATTTCTTGAGGGTAAAAGCGACCGGTGCGTAAGGCTGACAACCCTACCATCATCCTGTGCCGTTGTCATGAAATCTGGGAACCCTAACTTCCTGGAACCCTCTGGGCCACTCCAGGCCTATAAAAGGAATAAATAAAAGAAGGATTTATGTACAGTGATTATGTCTCTTTGAATACAGAAATTCTTATACCAGTGTTTCTTTTCATTCAAACACTGCTAATTTTGTTGTCGAATGATGTACAGTTCAAATGGAATCTCACGTATATCCGCCTATTTCAGACAAAAAAGGATATTAACGCTTGTGTGTTCTCGTAGAAGCTGCTTAGCACCTGTAGGGCAATTGAGGACTGAAGATGTCTGGCGGGCGTTTTATCACGTGCTACTCACTCCACGCTCTGCCTGCGACGTATTTTAACGTTTCCTTTTTCATTTCTTTCGCCATTGATCGACTAAAGTATTACACGAGTTTTGCCTTCTAGCAAAAGTGTTTGTATTTTATTTATGGAATGATTGTCCTTAACATAGTCTTTAGAGCAACAATACGCAGCAAAATTTATATGAATAAGGAACTCTAATATTCTATGACTCTAGCTTATGTTACATTCATAATTTTATGTAGCATATCGAAGGTAGAACATTCACATATACATTTAATTTTCCATTGTGGCTGTATGTTTTCTGTTTTTGGTAGTTTCTGTATAAAGAGTAATTGTGTAATTGAGTTCAATGTAGGGAACACCCCTGTTGTTGTGTACCTTTAAGTAAATGGCGAAAATTAAAGTTTTCGACATAAACTTTTTATGTTCCTGTAGTTGCCGTATGGACTTGTCTAAAGATGAGCATTCTATAGCACTGTTAGCTGCTCTTTCTCTGGGGAGGAAAATTTATATAATTTTTTATTCGCTAGTATGCGGACATAACTGACTCCCTTTAGTAGGATACTATAAAAGAATTTTATCTCTCTTTAAAAGGCCATAACTTGCGGCAGAGTTTCTGACTCCTTTGCAAATTGACACCTAGATGGCTGCAAAAAATATAATGATTATTTTTATTATTTAATGTATGTGTTTTGCAATCGTTTGTTAGAAATACAGTTGGTAGTAAGGTGACAGAGCAATAAATCAACAGAAAATTCAAAGTGCACCGTTCCTTCCTTTAACAAACATTTTATTTATGTATTTTGGGCATGATGGAGACACGAATATTATGATATTCAGAACTGTATTTGTCCTGTGGTTTTATCTTATGTATTGCCTGCCTACCCGAAGTTTTCTTTGGTGTACTCCTAGGAGACGAAAACAAACAGGCGAAGGAAATATGGTTCTTGTGCTTACAAATGAGTAGCGAAACTGTATGTCCTGCGAATGAACTCCGCACAAAATAAGAGTTCAAACTGAAGAGAGTTTGTGTGAGTTGCAGCAAGTGCGAGACAAAGCCGGTGGCTTTGACATAACTGTAATACCGCTACGTTTGCACTAAACTTGCTTGAATTGGCAAATTGCTGCACTTAAATTCAGACCACGGCACTTAGAAGGGAAGCGACACTATCCCCCTCTGGTGGGACGTCTCTTTATCGATGCCACGTGGATGCGGCTTTTCTATTGGTCAGCTGTAATTGGGCGACGTTTTGGAGGGACGATAAAAGAGATGGGAGATGGCTTGCAAATTGGCGTGATAATTTGCAAGTCGCCAAATGGAAGCTAAATTCTCTGCCCTTTGTATGTAGGTAACAATCTCTATTGTATAAAAACCCCTTGTAGGTATATTGAATCTGTAAGTGTTTTTCTTCTTTCCTTCATAACTTCCTTTGTTTATTGGTTCCTATTTCTCTCTATTTCTCTTTTTTGCTTTCACGGAATCCTGCAGTCTTTTCATTTTAGTGCAGCGTCTGAAATGAAACATATAATATCGGTCTATATACAACTGTGTGGTTACTTTCTTGAAAATCATGAAGTAGAGCAACGAAAAGTTAGAATGGACCATTTTTCCCGTACGAATTCATTAAAATGCCAGAAAGTTCGACCATTGCTCATGCCGCCAACTTCCTGCAGAAATAACATTTGTGTGAGTCCAGGCAAATCGCTTACTAAAATTAGTCAACGTTAAAACCAAGCAGCGTTATTCCGCATATAAAGTTCAACCGTGACTGCTGACACACGCAATTGGAAGAGAGCCATTAAAATAACCAAGGATTTTGTATCATCATCATCATCATATATCTTTCATGGAGTTGGGCAACTTGTTGACCCGTTCCGGTCTCACGTATCCAGAAGTCTCTTCAAAGGTCTACCATGATTCATTCTGCCGGTTGGGGATTAGTATTTCATTACCCTGGGTAATCTGTTTCGAGGCTTTCTATTTACATGTTGTGTCCAGCTTCACGATTTTGTATTGTAATTTTAAATATGTTTCGACCCAAGAATTGTGTGAAATAATATCTCCACTCTTTGTTATTTGTTTGAATGACTAATGCATGTATGCAGCAAATGAGCGTAAGGGTAAATTGGGAATGCAAATTTGGACACATCGCGTTTGGGAATTAAGTACAGTACTTAAACAAATGTCCATAAATTGGACATAAATAAGACACCTCTCTCGCTCTATGGCAAATTACTTCGTCTCGAAAGCGTATTGGAACATCTGATGAAATATTCTGAATGAAGGTATCACGATGTGCTTGAAAATCAATTAGTATTACACAAACGTACGTCATCACAATCTATTTATTCTAGAGTAAGGCTACATGTTTCGACTATATGTTAGTCATCTTCAGGCCCCTACAATTTCGTTACCAGATGCTTTGTCCACTTTGGGATCCCATAGTGTTTATATGTGGATTACTTACTGAGCTTTAGCTAATAAATAATCCACATGTAAACACTACGGGATCCCAAAGTGGACAAAGCATCTGGTAACGAAATTGTAGGGGCCTGAAGATGACTAACATCTAGTCGAAACATGTAGCCTTACTCTAGAATAAATAGAT
>Ga0123354_10003299_pt1 | contig 22185 bp, 16 predicted proteins | sample TergutLab28metaG_2_FD_97872 | JGI IMG/M metagenome (GOLD analysis project Ga0123354, IMG submission 97872) | Labiotermes labralis P4 segment gut microbial communities from Petit-Saut dam, French Guiana - Lab288 P4 | ecosystem: Host-associated > Arthropoda: Insects > Digestive system > Gut ... | reverse complement strand
GTGTTGTAGGAATTTGACAGGTCGTTGAGCCAGTTTTGAATGGTGGCTTTGTCGGTGTCGTTGTCTACTACGGGTAGAGCTCCTGAGGTGTTGTAGGAATTTGACAGGTCGTTGAGCCAGTTTGGAATCGTGGCGTCTGGGTTGTCGTTTTGTGCGAATGGCCCGGTTTGAACGTCAGGATTGGGGGGCATTTGCGGAGCGGGGGAGTCAAGCTTCTGACTGGCCAGGCTGATCCATGATCGTAACAGCTGTTGGAACATTTTCTGGAGGTTTTGTTCACTGCTTGACGTCCAGGTGGAGGTGCCTCTGTTCTGGCTGAGCTTCCTATAGTTGGTGAGTTGTTGTTTGTATGCACTCAGTTGGGCATCATAGCCAGTAGATTGTGTTGCTTGTCCGACCTGGGAGGCGGAAGCACTGGGTGTGGTCCCAGTGTTGTCAGCGTGTGCGAGGCCGTATCCGCCGGCGAACAGTGTTAAGGAGAGTCCTGTCACAGCTGCGAGACTTTTCATTGTCTTATTCATCACAATGTCTTTCTCTTTGTAGGTACGCGGGTCATGTGTTCAGCAGCCATGTGAACACCTATGGCCACGCTATGAGGAGTCTGGAATCACGTCGATGGGACTCATGTCCCCAGGGACTCAAGTCCCGTGATGAACAGTGCCTGTCCCCGTGACAGTGGCCTCTGGGTCTTCTGACCAGACTCCGTCACGAGGTACATTATCTGGGCGCACCTGCGGGTTGTTGTTTTTTTAATGGAACAACATTGGCGGATGGGATAACGGGCCAAGCATAGGGATCAACACCATGATGAGTCACCACGCGGAAATGAGGTGGAGGGGAATCGTAGTACTACTCATCTGGGACTCGAGTCCCGAGGGACATGGGTCCCATCGACGTGATTCCACATTACTTTTATCGTGATTGCAGGTGTTCTCACACCCGCTGATCGTAGGACCAGCGCCCCTACACAGAGAAAGACACTGTGATGAAGAAGACATTGAAAGGTCTCGCAGTTGTGGCTGGACTCTCCTTAACGGTTTTTACCGGTGGATTCAGCCTCGCGCATGCTGATGACACTCCAAGTGGTCAGACAACGAGTACTGCGACCGCAACATCGACGGGTGTCTCGTGGACTCAATTGTGGAGTCTGTGGGACACGTGGAATGGCCAGACGAAAGGTTCAGACGAGTGGAATCAGACTTATACCCAGATCCTCGACCTTGAGAATCAGTTAGGTATGGGTACAGGCGACCTGATGCCAACCCCACCTACGACCGCCCCACCTACGACCGCCCCACCTACGACTGCTCCACCTACGCAGACAAGTCCGGTGACAACACCACCGCCGACTAGTGTCGTGCCGGTTGTGGTGCCGAGTGTGTCGGTCGATGAGCCGCAGTTGACGATCCCCAAAGCTGGTGGGGTGATGACGACGACGGTGACGACGAATCAGCCCACCTGGACTGCGACCAGTGATCAGGCGTGGGCCGGTGTCAGTCCGAGTATCGGGGTGTCGGACCAGGTGCTCAGTGTCACAGCTGCGGGGAATACGACCAGCCTACCTCGTACTGCCACAATTACGGTGACAGCCGGGTCAGCTCGCACGCTGGTTCGGGTCAGCCAGGATCCGGTTGGTGCCCTCCCCACAGTGAATACGACCATGTCGTTGATGACTCTGCCTGAGACAGGTGGGACCGCGACGACTGTAGTGACAACCAATCAGCCTGGGTGGACGGCTGCCAGTGATCAAACGTGGGCGAGTGCGTCTTCGTCTGGTCAGCCTGGTGACGTGTTGAGCATCACGGCTCAGCCCAACACCACGGGTTCTCAACGGATTGCAACTGTGACGGTGACTGCTGGTGGAGCCCAAACGGTGGTGTATGCCATCCAGAATTCCCAGGTTGTGATCCCCAACGTCACGTTGAGCGGGTTGACACAGATGACCCTTCCTGCTGAGGGTGGTCAACTCACCACACTGGTGACGACCAACCAGGCGACGTGGACTGCCACTAGCAACGCCGGATGGGCGAATGTGACCCAGACCGGGGTGTCTGGTCAAGTCCTGACTGTGCTCGCGTCACCCAACACGACAACCCAGCCGCGTGCTCTGGTGATCACGGTGACTGCTGGTTCTGCGACCACGAGTGTGTTCCTGACTCAGGATGCTCCGACACCGGTCCCGACTCCCACACCAACCCCGACTCCCACGCCGACGCCGACGCCGACTCCGGTTCCGGCTCCGTCGTTGACGCTGAGTCAGACCACCTGGCCGATTGGGTATCTGAATCACACGGTGAATATGACCCTGTATACCAACACGACTTGGCATATTGTGCAGATTCCGTCGTGGGCCAGTCTGACCGTCACAGGGACAATCCCCAACCTTGGCCAGGAAATCACAGTCGGGGTTCAGTACAACGCTGGATACACCCGTACGGGGACGATCATGCTCGAAACGAATGGTGACAATGGGCAACCTGTTATCAGTACCTCTCTTTCCATAACTCAGTACAATGCTGGAGTTTTCCCCTGGTGGGTATTCCAGTAAACACACAATGCAGGCTCCTCCTCTCCATACTCACGGATTCCCTGCATGACGGTAGTGCCCTGGCAGCGCCAGGGCACTACCGTTCTTTCACTCCATAGTTGCACTCACCGGTCACCGATATGACTCCCCGATCAAGGCAACATCTCACTTGGAACCAATCGAGGAAACCGCTCGAGACTGAAACCATAGTGACCAGCAAAAAAGCAGTCCGACCTGGCCACTCTGCCAACACCCTGAGCTGTCGTCACAAGAACACAAGGGCAATTTCACCAGGATTGGCATTGCTGATCTGGGGACTCGAGTCCCGAGGGACATGGGTCCCATCGACGTGATTCCACATAACTTTTATCTTGGATATTAGGTGTTCTCACGCCCCGCTGATCACATGACCCGCGTACCTACAAAGAGAAAGACACTGTGATGAACAAGACATTGAAAGGTCTCGCAGCTGTGACTGGACTCTCCTTAGCACTCCTCAGCGGCGGATACAGTCTCGCCCATGCTGATGACACCGGGAGTGGCCAGACCGCTGCACCAGCAACGCCTGCTGCGAACTCCATTTCCGGTTCTATGAATGATCAAACTTCGACGGCGACCGCGTGGAGCCAATTGTGGGGTCTATGGGATACCTGGAATGGACAGACGCCGGGTTCAGACGAGTGGAATCAGACACGTGACAAGATCCTCGAACTTGAAAAGCAGTTAGGCATGATTCCAGACGATACGATGTCAACTCAACCGTCGACGTCTGGTCCGACGAGTGTTGTGCCGGTTGTGGTGCCGAGTGTGTCGGTCGATGAGCCGCAGTTGACGATTCCTAAAGCTGGTGGTGTGATGACGACGACGGTGACGACGAACCAGCCTACGTGGACTGCGACTAGTGATCAGGCGTGGGCCAGTGTCAGTCCGAGTATCGGGGTGACCGGCCAGGTGCTTAGTGTTACAGCGGCAGGGAATACGACTAGCCTTCCCCGTACTGCCACGGTCACGGTGACTGCCGGCACTGCCAGCACTTTGATTCGTATCAGCCAGGATCCTGTGGGGGTCTTGCCGACTGTGAATACGACCGTAGGGTTGACGACTGTTCCTGCTACGGGTGGGACGGCGACCACTGTGGTGACGACGAATCAGCCTGGGTGGACTGCTGCCAGTGATCAGACGTGGGCGAGTGTGTCTCCGTCTGGTCAGCCTGGTGATGTGTTGAGTATCACGGCTCAGCCGAACTCTACGGGTTCTCAACGGATTGCCACGGTGACGGTGACTGCTGGTGGGGCTCAGACGGTGGTGTATGCCATCCAAGACTCTCAGCCGATAATCCCGACTGTGACGTTGAGTGGTATGACGCAATTGTCGATTCCTGCTGAGGGTGGTCAACTGACCACGTTGGTGACGACGAACCAGGCGACCTGGACTGCAACCAGTAATGCTGGGTGGGCGAACGTTACCCAGATGGGCGTGTCTGGTCAAATCCTGACGGTTCTCGCGTCACCGAATACGACGACCCAGCCGCGGTCTTTGGTGATTACGGTCAGCGCTGGTACGGCGACCACGAGTGTGTTCCTGACTCAGGCTGCCCCGGCACCGGACCCCACCCCCACACCGACACCGACACCGACGCCGACTCCCACACCGACTCCGGCTCCGGTGCCAGCACCGTCGTTGACTCTGAGTCAGACCACGTGGCCGATCGGTTACCTGAATCACACAATGAATATGACTGTGTATTCCAACACGACCTGGCACATTGTTCAGATTCCGTCGTGGGCTAGTTTGACGATCACCGGGACGATCCCGAATGTTGGCCAGGAAGTCACTGTTGGGGTTCAGTACAACGCTGGATATACCCGGACGGGCACGATCATGCTGCAATCCGATGGTAGCAATGGACAGCCTGTTGTGACTGCTACGTTGTCCATTACTCAGTACAATGCTGGAGTTTTCCCCTGGTGGGTCTTCCAGTAATACACAATGCAGGCCCCGCCTCTCCATACTCACGGATTCCCTGCATGACGGTAGTGCCCTGGTAACCCCAGGGCACTACCGTTTTTCAACCCTCAAGTAGTTGTTCGCGTACGTACTCAACGCTGTCGTTGGGAGTCGTCATTGGTTAGAAGTGTTCGTGGGCACAGGGACAATCTCAATTCCGTACAGCACAGTGTCGATGTCGTGACACAGACGGTCGTAATCAACTGTCGGTAAGCGCTTAGCCCGCTCAATCAGTTCGGCTGTTGGCAAACCTTTGCGTCCAAGGAGGCACAGTTCCGCAACCGGGTTGCCGTCCCTGGTCACAGTAATGGTCTCACCACGCTCGACCCGATCGAGTACGTGGCCACCTCGATTCACCAGTGGTCACGACAACACCTATGGTTTGACTGCATCACCTGTGATACATGAACTTAACGATGGCGGTCTATGTGGTGCATTCGCAAGTGAGCAGAGGGTCTTGACTTCGGCAAGAGGGTGTCTTTTCTCCACAAGCCATGAGCGTTAGCGGATCCTTGCGCTCGTGGCGAGATTTCCACAGTCTTTTGCACGCGTGCCGTATCTGCGTGTGAGGTAAGGAAGACCGCTCCTTGTCATGCCTCACCTGGACACCTAGACCATCCCATTCCATAATGCGTGGGGGAGGGGCTGCGAGGGTGAGGTGTGGCTGTTGGTGTGCGGTTGGTCGGGGATGTCAGGGTATGGGTGTAGTGAAGTGGGCCAGTCTGACAAGCTCGTCAGGCTGGCCCACGCACATGTCGTTGGTCTCAATCCTCCCTAGTGACGATGATTGTTTCCTGCGAAATGCCGAGACCACGACATCGCTGTGTGACTGACGTGACTCTCATACCCATTCACAGTCTGCGACACCGCATCTGACGTCGGCTCAGAGGTGGCATCCACGGTCAGCGGCTCCGGAGTCGGTGTCACAGGACTGGGTTCGGGGACCGGTGTGGGTTCGGGGATCGGTGTGGGCGCGGGTGAGGGTTGGTTCAAGAGCGCAGCCGCTGCAGTTACCATGCCTGTACGGTCACTAGCCGGTAGGTTCGTCAAGTCTTGGCTCAGTTGTCCGTCCGACTGTCGACCCGTGCGATCTGTGTGACTGCCACTCATCCACACATCAATGGCGGGACTCGTACCTGGAATAGCCAACGCTTGACTGTACATTTGGCCGGCCACCAAATAGTTTTGCAGCCATGCCACCGATGCCGGATCCAGACCATCGGCACGCTCCATCAGCGCATCCCCGGCCTCAGTCAACACAACCGCGCGATCATCACTTGACGCACGGGTCAGATCATACGACGGATCCACAAACGAAGGCTCCGGGGTTGGATCGACCGGGGACGGATAGGGAAGCGGATTCACTGGCACATATGTGGGTTCAGAACTCGGAGTTGGGGTCGGAACCACTGGGGAAGGATCGGGAATCGGAGTCGGGTCCACCGGCAATGGGTCTGGAGTCGGGGTCGGATCCACCGGCACAGGCGCACAACAGTCGATATCGGGACTCACAAATGAGTAGGCCTGGCCTAGCAGCGCAGAGGCCTGGGCGACTGCTTCATTTTGATCTCCTTCGGGTAATGTCAACAAATCTTGGCTCAACTGACTATCATTAAACTGATGTCCAAAAATGCCGCTCGTCGTCCCATAGAGCGTGCCATCAGGAGTGGCGTCGGTTTCTTCGATAGTACGGGCCTGGGCGTACAGTTGCGAGGCGACATCATCGTCTTGTGGTGCCTGCTCATCACCATTGTACGAACGCGCCATGAGTTGGTCGCCAGCCTCAATCAACATGATGGCCCGATCATCCGGCGATGGATCCGTAGGAGAATAAGTGGCATCACCACTTGCTAACTGAGCCACTACATCCAGCCAATGCGTATCAGTCGCATCAGGGGACGGTTGGCTCAAAATCACAGAAGCCTGCGCCACCTGATCGGTCTGGTCAACCGCGGGCAACCTCAACAGGTCCTGACCCAACTGAGCATCCGAGGGACGATCCTCCCCAAACTTGCTGGTGGTGGTCACATACGGCTGGGCCCACCAGGCATCCCGCACCAAAGCGTGAATAGAATCAGAGATCCCAGCCATGTCCATAGCCTGGCTCCACAATGATGATTCCACTAAATAATCACTATCCGCCTCAGACTGCTCAGAAGTCAACATCTCGCGGTCAGTCACAGCGAAGCTCGCCTCCATCAACAAGACTGCCTTGTCATCTGGGGAAGGATTATCCATGGAGTACGACACCGTCTTGTACGCCTCTGGGGTCGTGTCTAACGACATGCCTAACAGTTGGACCGCCACCTTCACAGCGTCAGTCTGATCAGCCGCTGGCAACCTTAACAAGTCATCACTCAACTGAGCATTTGACGGAGCGCCCACGGTGGACAAACCACTCACATACTGACCACAAGCAAGAGCACCGCTGACTCCGGTGACAGCCCTCGACTGAGCATTCAGTTGCTGTGCTGCGGTATCAGCTTGGGCTGCAGACTCTGGAGCCAACTCGAACCAAAGCGAATCGAGTGCGATGCTCGCGTCATCGAGAAGGATCGCGTAGTCATCCGGAGACGGATTGTCCATGGTGTACGCCCCAATCTTCTCCGAGGTATATGGATCGCAGAATACTCCCTCGATTGAATTAGCGAACGAAATCGTGTCCGATTCAGGAGACGGATTAGCCAGGGAACGTACTTCATCCGTCAGAGCAGTGATCTGGTCCCCCGTCGCCTGCGACTCGGCAGACCCGGACTCCTCCGTACTCACCTGACCCCACAAGGCCTGCAACTGAGCAATCAACCCATCCATCGTGTCCGGTGTCGGTTCCGGTACAGGGGTCGTGTTCCCGGCAGTCGGGCCATCTGTCGTTACTGGTGTGGGAGTCTGTGACTCATCAGATGTCGGGACATCCTCTGGCGGCGCCACACTGTCACCAGGCTGGCCCACAACACTTGTGGGTTGTCCGGTGGGATCATCGCCCACCGCCGGGTTGGGCGCATACACCACCCCAAGATCCACTGGGGCAGGATCACCATTGTCAAACGCATGTGGGTCCATTTGAAGAATCGACGCCTTCAACTGTTCCACATAAGCAGAATCCCCGTCCTTCACCAAGAAATAGTCATATAAGTTGATCTCTTGCTGTTCCTGGATCGAGATACTTCCATCTTGGCTCTTCACGGGAGACGGGTTTGTCGTCGGATCGTCTGCCAGGGCGAGACTGTACCCCCCGCCACACAGCGCCAGCGTCAGCCCCGCAGTGACAGCCAGCCCTTTCATCATCTTGTTCATCATTAGCTCTCTCTTCATTTCGTTGGAATACCAGTCGCCCGACCAGTACGTGTACAAGGACTTCCCCCACCATAAGATAAAACAGATACCACGTCGATGGGACCTACATCCCATCACGTCTATATTCCGTAGTCGCCTTGGGGTTGACCTCATCAAAATCCGAAGGGGTTGAGGCAACGAACACAGTGACCGGTGCCCTCAGGATCGTTCCGGGGCAGTCCCAATCAGTCTCGTCAGGTCTAGCGTAACGAGCAAGTGTCATTTGTAATGAGCGATAGATGTCGGCGTGGTAGGCGACCCTGACTATGTAAACTATGGAGGCTTCGGTCTCGACTTCTGTGATTAATAGACCCTCATTTCGCGGACAATTCGACGTGAATCACTTCGTGGGATGTGGAAGGAAGTGCACACATGATGTTCAGGCGAAAGCACAGGGAATGTCACTGATTTCAGAGTTTTGCCGGGGGCTGATCTTGACCCCGTTCAAGGCCGACGTCTAGTCAATCTTATGGGACTCGTCACTGGTCAGAGGAGTTCGGGGGCAGTGGGACAATCTCAATCCCGTGCACGGCTATAAAGTCGCGAGGGTTGAACGTGTACAGCGGGAGTTGAGTCGCTTTGGCTGTGGCAGCGATGAGTGCGTCGAAGGCCCGTGCCTTGGACTTGCTGCCAGCATGGCGGATGTCTGCCGCAACTTGTGCGAACGCACGAGCCGCAAAGGCGTCGAAGGGTAATGGATCAGCGTAGTCAGCTTCGACTTGTTGCAGTTGTGCTTGTCGTGTGGCTCGCTCCTGCTCATCGTTGGTTACGAGTGGCCCGACTGACAATTCTCCTAGTGTGATCGTACTGATGAAGATCTCCTCTGGCAGATCATCCGCGCACAGTTCACCGATTCGCAAGATGGCAGAGGTATCGAGCAGCCCCTTGGAATACCTCATAGTGACTGGTCCAGTACAGTGTCGATGTCGTGACGCAGACGATCGTAGTCAACCTTTGGTAAGCGCTTGGCTCGTTCAATCAACTCGGCTGTTGGCAGACCTTTGCGTCCAAGGGGGCGCATTTCGGCAACCGGGTTTCCGTCTCTGGTCACAATGATGGTCTCACCACGCTCGACCCGGTCGAGTACATGGCCACCTCGATTGCGTAATTCACGAACGTTCACGACAGCACCCATAGTCACAGTGTATCACCCGTGATACATGAATGTGATTTTTCTGACGGTTGATCTGATGCATCCCCCAGTGCGGAGTGGGCGTTGACTTGGACACGAGGATTCCTTTCTCCACAAGCCACGAGCGTACGCGTATACCCTGCCCCCGTGGCAGGTTATCCACAAGCCTGATCGCACGCCCCATGTGTGTGGCAATCGCCCGTTCGGAGAAGTGGATTATCTGGAGGCATCAATTCGTGGCAGTAGTTCGTCGAAGATCGCGAGGGGATCGGGGACGTAGGCCGGTTGGCGTGGAGTACGGTCACAGATGAGGACCAGTCTGTACGGCAGGCCGAGGCTGGTGTAGGCGGCCATCTTGTGGTGGCCGTCGAGGATGAAACCGGTGACGGAACGATGGGGGTCTTGGCTGGTGTACGGGTGACGTTGGGCGGAGTGAGCCGCGACGATGGCGGCGGGGCGCTTTCCGGCGAGGATGGCATCTCTGAAGGAAGCAATGGTCGATGGGTCCAACGCGCTCGGGGGTTGTGTTGGTGCAATGACGAAGGGGAGCGCGAATGCCGGGTCTCGGTCTCCGGTCGTAATGGCGCTCTTGGGAGCATAGGAGCTGGTCTTGCCGGAATGGGCATCGGCTGGTGCATGTATAGATACTGTGGGTTGGTAGACCTCGTCGTCCTGATCCAGTGAGTCGCTCTGATCCCGCGTGTCAGTCTGGTTGGCTGCGAACCAGGTGTCGGACTTGGGGACCGCTTCGAGGCGCAGGTCCACCAGTCGCAGTTGATACCTCCCGGAGGACAATGTCCCCACAAGCGGTTCCAGAGCGGTCATGAATGCCGAGTCGAAGTGTTCGACGTGGGCCGCCTGATCTCGTACTGCTTGGGCGAGACGAACCGCCTCATCGGGGGCCCACCCGACTCGGTTGAGCAGTACGTCGCAGGTGGAACAGTCGGTCCCCGTTTCGTATAACCGCTCACCACCGTGACGCCAGGTGAACACCCATTCCGGCCATGATAAGGACTTGGGGTCGTCCGGTGTCAACGCGAAAACATTCCTTCCATTGGTAACAATGGTTTCCGCAGTACGAGATGAGGTGATCGTCCACTGGACTTGGGTGACCGGTTGCGTGGTCAGATCGATGGCTGCCCAGTCGTGGCGTACCTGGTCGGTGAAACGGTCACGTTGGGCGGTGCTGTCAGTATCCGGCGCGCATGGCGAGTGGCCTGTCAACCGGTGGATGGCTCTGCCCAGCCAGTACACCGCCTGGTCGTCAGCCCATGCGATCATGTCTTGCAGGGTTGGAGCAACGGATGTTTCACCGATCATCTCAAGGGCGACCGGCAGCCGACCGATGTCGAATGAGGCGGGCCGGGCGCCGGTGAGCATGGTGGCCAGCAGACGAGTGATTGGTTCCGCAGACTCGGCGTCATGGAGTTGTGCTAGTGCATAGACCGCTTGTTCACGCCCCAGGCGCTCGTCGTCTGTCAGGATCCGACGTAGGGTGGTACGGATGTCTGCACTGTCGCAACACGGTGTGACGAGAATCGCATCAACGCCAGGTTGGCTCCATTCCTGTGGCCTGACAGCGTCAATCCAACGCACCAAGATGGCAGGGTTGATGCGCAGATGCCGTTCAGCGGCCTGCTGGAAGATCAGCGAGAGATCATGAGCGTCCTCGTCCAGTAGTGGATCGACCGTCTTGTCAATCAGCTGGATCAGACCGAGAATCTCCTGATCTGATGAGGAGGCGTACAGATCGGGCACACAGTGAGTCTAGTCGCGGCGCGGTGGCGTAGATTCATGAAAGTTAATCTATGAGCAATTGTCATTCACGATGGGCGGTAAACGTCGGCGTGGTAGGCGACTTTGACTACATAGACTGTGGCGGCCTGGGTGTCGACTTCAACGAGGATGCGGAAGGAGCCGATGGTGCCGGAGCGGTAGCGCTCCAGGGGTTCGTGGAGAGCGTGGGTGGTGCGCAGGGGATTGGTGGCCAGTCGTTCGGCGGCGAAACTCATCACGGCGGGGAGGATTCGAGCCGGGAGTCGGCGCAGGGACCGCATCGCTTCCCTGGTCCAGATGACTGTCCAGGTGGGGGGAGAGCCGGTTGGCATCACGTGTCCTCATCCGGCATTCCGGCGGCGATCCACCGGGCTACGTCTTCGGTTGAGGCAGTACGACCCTGGGCAATGTCGTCCTGGCTTGTTGCCAGGGATTCCAGGATGCTGGGATAGCTGAGCCAGAAGGCGGTGTCCTCCAGTTCGGCCATCTGTTGAGCTGAGACGAGGTACGCGGCTGGTTTGCCATTACGCGTGATGGCGACCTGCTCCTGGCGGTGTTCGACCTCGTCAATGACGGCGGACAGGCGATCCTTGGTTTCGGACAGGCTCATGATGATCATGGCTAGAATTCTAGCCTGGATAAACCGAAAGTGAAAACCCCCGGCGTCCAGGCAGTCCTCGGCTCTGCTTGGCACCGAACCGTACTGAAGGCGTCTCCACATTCCGGCTAAGATCGAGATATGACTGCACGCAAAATGGATGGTAAGGCTCAGGCCAAGGTGATTAAAACTGAGTTGGCGGCTCGGGTTGGCGCGCTGAAGGAGCGGGGGGTGCAGCCGGGGTTGGGGACGATCCTGGTGGGGGACGATCCGGGGAGTACGTTGTATGTGGCGGGCAAGCATCGCGACTGTGCTGAGGTGGGGATCGAGTCTTTTCGGGTGGATTTGCCGTGGTCGGCGACCAGTCAGGACGTGGCTTGGGCGATTGAGGAGTTCAACCGGGATCGGCGGTGTACGGGGTATATTGTGCAACTTCCATTGCCGGAGCACATTGATTCGAATTGGGCCCTGTCGCTGATCGACCCGGACAAGGATGCGGATGGATTGCATCCGATGAATCTGGGGCGGTTGGTGTTGGGGATGCCTGGGCCTTTGCCGTGTACGCCGCGGGGGATCGTGGAATTGCTGCGCTACAACGACGTGCCGCTGAATGGCGCGCATGTGTGCGTCATCGGGCGCGGGACCACGGTGGGCCGGCCGCTGGGCCTGTTGTTGACCAGGCGTACGGAAAACTGCACGGTCACTTTGTGTCACACCGGCACCCACGAACTGGCGTCGCACACCCGGCAGGCCGACATCGTGGTGGCGGCTGCCGGTCGTACTGGAATGGTCACGGCCGACATGGTCAAGCCGGGGGCTGTGCTGGTCGATGTCGGCGTGACCAGGGTCGATGGGAAGCCGCAGGGCGATCTGGCCTCCGACGTGTGGGAGGTGGCCTCGCAGGTGACGCCCAATCCGGGCGGAGTCGGGCCGATGACCCGCGCCATGTTGTTGGCCAATGTGGTCGACGCAGCGGAGAGGTCCGCCGGGTGAGTAACGGCACTGGATCGTGGTGGTCGTCCCTGATTCAGAACCCCGGTGTTCTCGGCAGGGTACGGCGGCAGTGGTCCTGGGTGGTCGTACTGGTATTGGTCCTTGTCGGTCTGATCCTGATCGCCCTCGGAGCCTGGAGATGGGGTGCGGGCGCCATCGGTGTCGGCATGATCGTTTCCGGAGTTTTCCGTACGTTCATGAAATCCCCGGGAATCCTGGTCATCCGCGGACACAAATGGATCGACCTGTCCTTCTACTACGGCCTCGGCATCGCCATCGTTGTCTTTGCCATCCTCGTGCCCAACCCGACTGCGGTGTGACACTACACTGAGGACCATGAATTATCGCGTGGCAGATGTGGGGTTGGCTGATTGGGGCCGTCGGGAGATTGCGTTGGCTGAGCATGAGATGCCGGGGCTGATGGCGATGCGGGAACGGTACGGCCAGGCTCAACCGCTGAAGGGGGCACGGATCGCCGGGTCACTGCACATGACTGTGCAAACGGCCGTCCTGATTGAAACTTTGGTTGCTCTGGGGGCGGAAGTACGGTGGGCTTCGTGCAATATCTTCTCGACCCAAGATCATGCGGCGGCCGCGGTCGCCGTCGGGCCGCATGGCACCCCGGATGACCCCCATGGGGTGCCGGTTTTCGCGTGGAAGGGCGAAACCCTGGAGGAGTACTGGTGGTGCACCAGCCAGATCTTCGGCTTCCCGGCCTGTCCGACCATGATCCTCGACGACGGCGGTGACGCGACCCTGTTCGTCCACCAGGGTGTCGAATTCTCCCGGACCGGCGTGCCCCATCCGACCGACGCCGACTCCGACGAGCGGCGAGTCATCCTGGCCCGGCTGGCAACAGTCCTGTCCGAGCACTCGATTGATTTCGAAGCCCTCGCCTCCACCATCGCGGGGGTGTCCGAGGAAACCACCACCGGCGTCCACCGCCTCTACGAGATGGAACACCAAGGAACCTTGCTATTCCCCGCGATCAACGTCAACGATTCGGTCACCAAGTCCAAATTCGACAACAAGTACGGCTGCCGCCACTCGCTCATCGACGGGATCAACCGGGCCACCGACATCCTCATCGGCGGCAAGGTGGCCGTGGTCTGCGGGTACGGCGATGTCGGCAAGGGATGTGCCGAATCCTTCCGCGGGCAAGGAGCCCGAGTCATCGTCACCGAGATCGACCCGATCTGCGCCCTCCAAGCAGCGATGGACGGCTTCGAGGTCCGTACCCTCGATGCCGTGATCGGCCAGGCGGACTTCGTCATCACGGCAACGGGGAACACCCACGTGGTCAGCGCGGAGCAGGTCTCGCGCATGAAAGACCAGGCGGTCCTCGGCAACATCGGGCACTTCGACGACGAGATCGACATGGCCGGGCTGGCCACCTGGCCGGGCGCGACCAAGCAAGTCATCAAACCGCAGGTGGATCTGTGGAGGTTCGCTGACGGCCACGGCGTCATCGTCTTGTCCGAAGGCAGGCTGCTCAACTTGGGCAACGCCACCGGACACCCGTCCTTCGTGATGAGCAATTCCTTCACCAACCAGGTCCTGGCCCAGATCGAATTATTCACCACGAAGATGGCCCCGGGGGTGCACGTCTTGCCCAAGGTCCTGGACGAGGAAGTGGCTCGCCTCCACCTCGGCGCCCTGGGTGTGGAGCTGACTCAACTCACGCCCGAGCAGGCGTTGTACATCGGTGTCAGCGTCGACGGACCGTACAAACCCGACTCCTATCGGTACTGAATCGAGACCCCGGCGTCACATGGTTGAAACATTTCACGTGTGAAATGACCTTTAAAAGATTCCGAGAGGATGAGCATAATGGCACGCTTCACCAAATTTATCGTCGGCGCGGCTGGGATAGCCCTGGCCCTGACTGGTTGCGCAAGTAACACTACGAATTCCCCTTCTCCGAGCACCGACGACACAGTGACAACTGTCAAGGCTGGTTACCTCACCATGTGTTCGGATTCACCCTACCCGCCGTTCGAGTACGAGGACGACACCACGGACACCGGATACGCAGGCTTCGACGTCGACATCATGTCAGCGATCGCCGCCCAGCTCAACCTCAAGCTCGCCGTCATCGACACAGACTTCAACGCACTCCAGTCCGGACTGGCTCTCGCCTCGGGAAGTTGTGACGTTGGCGGATCCGCGATCACGATCACTGATGAGCGCAAGGCGAACATCGACTTCTCCGACCCGTACTACGATTCCCTGCAATCCCTCCTGGTTCCAGTCGGCTCGCCCATCACGGCCCTCGCCGACACGGCGGGCAAGAAGATCGGCGTCCAGACCGGCACAACAGGTGAGACCTACACCGAGCAGAACGCCCCCTCGTCGGCATCGATCGTGACCTTCCCGTCCGACGGCGAGATGTGGCCCGCGCTTCAGGCCGGTCAGGTCGACGCATTGCTCCAGGACTTCCCGGTCAACAACCAGCACGTCAAAGACAACGCCAACTATGTCATTGTTGAGAAGTACCAGACCGACGAGCAGTACGGATATGCGCTGGCCAAGGGCAAGAACCCGGCGCTGCTGGCTGCCATCAACTCCGGTTTGGCCGACCTGCGCAGCAGCGGACAATACCAGACGATCTACGACAAGTACTTCAGCTGATCCTTCCGGAGAACCTGGACAAGGATCACCATGGCCTTGAGTGACATACGGCCGACGGTGCGCCGTCGGATCTCGCGTATCTCCTCGTACGTGATCTTCGCGGCTATCGTGGTGGTCCTGCTCCTGATGACCAACTGGTCGCAGATCGGCGACATCTTCTTCAACTGGAAGGTCATGGCGAGGATGTGGAAGGGCGTGCCCCGGGCCGCTCTCAACACCGTCGTTTACACTCTGATCAGCTTCGGGGCAGGCGTACTGCTGGCCGTCGTCTTCGCGCTGATGAAGATGTCGTCCGGCCCGTTCAAGTGGTTCGCTGTCGCCTACATCGAACTGTTCCGTGGCCTGCCGGCCATGCTGACCCTGCTGTTCATGGCCTTCGCCATCCCGCTGGCCCTGCCCTGGAAAATCCCCGGCGGGACTCTGGGCGGCGGGCTGGTCGGCCTGATCCTGGTCACCAGCGCGTACACCGCGGAGATCATCAGAGCGGGGATCGTCGCCGTACCGAAAGGGCAAACGGAGGCTGCCCGATCCCTCGGCATGGGCAGCTTGCGGACCACCATCACCGTCATCCTGCCCCAGGCAGTACGGATCGTCATCCCGCCGCTCACCAACGAACTGGTGACCCTGCTCAAAGACACAGCATTGTTGTTCATCGTCGGCGCCACCAAGGCCACCAAGGAGTTGACCCAGTACGGCAAGGACGGGCTGTCGACGTACTTCAACTCCACACCGCTGATCGTGGTGGCAGTGTGCTATCTGATCATCACGATCCCGCTGACCTATGTGGTGTCCCGGATGGAGAAGAGGATGGCGGTGAAGCAATGAGTCCGGCCAAGACCCATGTCCGTGACACTCCGGTTCCCGGGGCGCCGCCGATCCAGATCATCGGCTTGCACAAGCACTTCGGTGAGCCGGGTGCCCTCAGAGAAATCGAGCGGCACCACGCGAGAATCGAGAAAGCTGAAAGATTGGTGGCTGCCCGGCAGTCGAGCCAGGAATCCGCGACGCCTGCTGTGGTTGGCCAGGCACCTGAGAAATACGTTGAACCGATCCTTATCAAGCAGGACGACGGCCCGCCGGTGACACCTGGAGACGACCCGACCTGGAATGTCTTGCGCACTCAGGCGGACAAACCGGAGACAAAAGACGTTCCGCAGCCACAGCAGGCAGAAGATCTTCCCGCCCATCATCATTCCGGCTTGCTGCACGTCCTCAAAGGCATCGACCTGACGGTCAACAAGGGTGAGGTGGTGTGTGTCATCGGACCGTCCGGTTCGGGGAAGTCCACGCTCCTCAGGTCGGTCAATCTTCTGGAGAGGCCCACCGGGGGCAAGGTCCTGATCGAGGGGATCGATGTCCAGGACCCGGACGTCAACGTGGACAAGATCCGTACTCGTATCGGGATGGTCTTCCAATCCTTCAACCTCTTCCCCCATATGACCGTGCTGCGCAATGTCACCATCGCCCAGGAGAAGGTCCTGCGCCGTACGTCGGCCCAGGCGCGAAAAGTGGCGCTTGACATGCTGGAACGGGTGGGACTGTCGGACAAGGCAACCGCCCACCCGTCGCAACTGTCCGGCGGACAACAACAGCGCGTGGCCATTGCCCGCAGCTTGTCGATGAACCCCGACATGATGCTCTTCGACGAGCCGACGTCGGCTCTCGACCCCGAACTGGTGGGCGAGGTCCTGGAAGTCATGCGGAACCTCGCCGCCGAAGGCATGACAATGATGGTCGTCACCCACGAGATGGGTTTCGCTCGCGAGGTCGGCACGCGGGTCATCTTCATGGACGACGGCCAGATCGTCGAACAGGGCCGCCCCTCAGACGTCCTCGGCAACCCGCAGCAGCCTCGTACACAACTATTCTTGTCTAAGGTCTTGTGAGCGCCGGGAACCGCTGTCCCACCACGCGATCCCACTCACGACTGACCGCGAATATCCCTCGTTCGCGCGCGCGATAGGGTAGAGGCGTGGTCGATAGTGTACGTGAGGCGGAACAAACGCCGGATGTTGTCCAGCCCTGGGGCGAATTGGGACTGAAGGAAGACGAATATCAGCGCATCCGGGAGATCCTGGGGCGCAGGCCGACCTCGTGTGAGTTGGCCATGTATTCGGTCATGTGGAGTGAACATTGCTCGTACAAGTCCTCGAAGCTGCATCTGAAGCGCTTCTCAGCCCTGGAACCGGTGACACCGCGGGGACCGCTGCTGGCCGGGATCGGTGAGCAGGCGGGCGTGGTCGACGTCGGCGACGGCTGGGCGGTGACCTTCAAGATCGAGTCCCACAACCACCCGAGTTATGTCGAGCCCTATCAGGGCGCGGCCACCGGGGTCGGTGGGATCGTCCGCGACATCCTGGCGATGGGCGCCCGTCCGGTGGCCGTCCTGGATCCCCTGCGCTTCGGTCCGCTCGACGCCCCCGACACCGCCCGGGTCCTGCCCGGTGTGGTCGCCGGAATCGGGGGGTACGGCAACTGTCTCGGACTGCCCACGCTTGGCGGTGAAGTCGTCTTCGACCAGTCGTACCTGGGAAATCCCCTGGTCAACGCGCTGTGTGTCGGCGTGATGCGTCATGAGGACGTCATGAGCGCCGCGGCCCGGGGGATCGGCAACAAGGTTGTGCTCTACGGCGCCGCCACCGGGGGGGACGGCATCGGCGGGGCCTCGATCCTGGCTTCGGAGACCTTCACGTCGGGCGGGCCGACCAAGCGCCCCAGCGTCCAGGTGGGCGACCCTTTCATGGAGAAGTTGCTGATCGAATGCACACTGGAGTTGTTTGAAGCCGGGGTCATCCAGGCGATCCAGGATCTGGGTGCCGCGGGCCTGTCGTGCTGCACCTCCGAACTGGCGTCGGCGGGGTCCGGGGGCATGCATGTCAGCCTCGATTCCGTACCCCTGCGCGACTCGTCGCTGGCTCCCGAAGAGATCCTGATGAGCGAATCCCAGGAGCGCATGATGGCCGTCGTCCTGCCCGAAGACGTGGCAGGTTTCATGGAGATCTGCGCCAAGTGGGAGGTGCTCGCCACCGTCGTGGGTGAGGTGATCGACGGTGATCGGCTGCTGATCGACTGGCAGGGGACCCGCGTGGTGGACGTCGATCCGAAGACCGTCGCCCATGACGGCCCTGTCTACGACCGCCCGGTCAGCCGTCCCGGCTGGCTCGACGGTGTGCGTGAGAACCGGTCTGATTCCCTGACGCGCTCTGTGGCCCCCGACGATCTGGCTTCCGACCTGGTGGCGCTGATCACCTCCCCCAACCTGGCCGATGTCGGCTGGGTCACCGGCCAGTACGACCATTGGGTACGGGGCAACTCCGCCCTGGCACAACCCGAGGATGCGGGGATGCTGCGGGTGGACGAGGCCACCGGACTCGGGGTCGCACTCTCCACAGACTGCAATGCTCGTTTCACCTATCTGGACCCGTATCTGGGAGCGCAGATCGGTCTGGCTGAGGCGTACCGTAATGTCGCGATCACCGGGGCCGAACCGGTGGCGATCACCGACTGCCTCAACTTCGGCTCGCCGGAGGATCCCGAGATCATGTGGCAGTTCGTCGAGGCGGTCAAGGGGCTGGTGGACGGCTGCCAGGAACTCGGCACTCCTGTGACAGGCGGCAATGTCTCGTTCTATAACAAGACCGGTGACACGGCCATCCTCCCCACCCCCACGGTGGGCATGCTCGGCGTCATCGACAACGTGGCCGATCGCATTCGTTCAGGCTTCGCCCATGCCGGCGACGCCATCTTCCTGATCGGCGACACCGCCGACGAACTGGACGGTTCCGCCTGGGCTCAGCTGCGCGGCCACCTGGGTGGCACCCCCCCGACAGTTGATTTCACTGCTCACCGCCGCCTGGCCGACTTCTTCCAGACAGCATCCAAAACCCGTTTGCTGGCCTCGGCTCATGACCTGTCCGACGGTGGTCTGGGCGTGGCCCTGCTCGAGTCCTGCTTCCGCAACGGCATCGGCGCAGAGGTCGCGCTCCTGGGTGATCCCTTCGTGGCCCTGTTCTCCGAATCGACCGGCCGGGTCCTGGTCAGTTGCACGCCAGCCAATGCCGAGGCCGTCGTGGCGCTGGCCGGTCAGTGCCAGTGCCCGATCGCCCGGCTCGGGTCGGTGCGCGACACCGGTCGCCTGGATCTGACAGGTCTGTTCAGCCTGGACATCCACGAAGTCCGCACGGCTTGGCGCACCACCATCCCGGCTGCCCTGGGCCTGATCTGAAGCTGTCCTGCGTCACCCGGCGTTCCGGGTCCTGACCCTGACCACGAGCACCCACGCCCCGGCCAGCAGCAGGACCGCACCCGCAGGAGCGACTGGTCTCCAGACCGGTCCGACCGTCCCGCCGGTGGGAGCCGACAGACCAGTGGGTCCATTGGCAGCAGGCGGTAATTCCGATTGCCCGGCCGCCACGACTGTGATCGGTAGGAAGATGACGGTCTGGCTTGGCAGAACGGCACTGACCAGATAGTAGTTTCCCGGCACGGTGTCAGCCGGAATGTAGGCGGTCAGCCGGGCACATCCGTTGGACGCCGGATTCAGGTCGGCTGACACACCGGCCTGGGCGCAACCGGCGGTGTCACCGGGGTCCGTCACCGTGGTGGAGCCAATCATGGGGGAGTTTTCAGCCGTGGGGTCCGAAATCGGCTCGAGGAAGGTGTCCAGAGCGGTGTTCGCGGGGCTGCCCAGCGAAGTGAGATCGAGCCGCGACACTGTGGCCGACACGGTCGATCCAGCGGTCACCACGGTGGACTGCATCGGTGCGGTGGCCGGGCTCAGGTTGGTGACGACGACCGAGGAACGCGCGTACGAGGGACTGATCTGAGCGGTCGGCGTCTGATCTGGCGCCGACATTCCGGATTCGGCGAGCAGGTAGTTCATCCACACATCACGGTCGAGTAACCCGGTGTCCTTGGGATCGGTCCCCTGGGTCATGACCCAGAACTGGTCGCCGCCGGTGGCCAGGAAGGAGTAGGTGATGACCTTGTAGACCTTGTCGGCCTGGAGCGGTTGGCCGTTGACGAACACCGATGTGACATGGCTGTTCGGGTCGTCCCAGGCGCAGCTGCCGAGCACGCACGGGGTCGCCGATCCCAGATCGGTGTTCACCGTGTACGTCACGTTGTTCGACAGTCCCAGCGCGAGGAAGGGGCGGCTGGGGCGAGCGCCGGTGGCGTCGGTCTGCCACTGTTCTTCGAGCAGTTGCTTGACCTGGGCGCCGGTCAGGTCGATCGTCCACACATTGTTGGAGTACGGCAGGACGTTGTTGGCGTCGGCGTAGGTGATCCTCCCGTCCGTACCGTAGTAGAACTCATTTCTCAGCCCTCCCGGATTGACCACGGCAAGGTCGGCCCCGCCGATCTGGGCCTGCGACTGCGCCGCGTCCAACAGCGAGGTGGCTACCAGAGAACCCATCGCCGATTCGTTGGCCCGGTCGTCACGGGCGGCCGAACCAGCGTTCTGATAGGTCAGGGCGGGCTCGGCCATGAAGGTGCCGGCCTGCCAGGACCCGGAGGTGAAAGCTGTGGTGATATCGGAGGACACATACCCCACCGTCGGGCGTCCGAGGACTTCAGCGTTGGCCAGGGCCGTGTCGATATGGTCGATGATGGTCTGCATCGAGCCCAGGGCCGGGTCGACCTGGTCGGCGCTGACCGCGGGAATCGTCGAGGCTGTGGCCGATGTCACAGTCATGGTGTCGGTGTCCACCATCAGATCGATCTGGCCGACTGCCGAGCCGAAGGCGCCGGCCTGGACGATCGGGCGCCCGGGATGGGTGTCGAGACCCTGGGGGTCTTCGGCGGCAGAACCGGTCCAGGAGTAGGTCGAGTGGGTGTGGCCGTTGACGATGGCGGCGACGTTCGCGTCGGTGTTGTTGACCATGGCGGTGAAGCTGGGAGAACTGAGCAGAGTCTGGTCCAGGGATGGCGCACCGGTCGCGTCTGGCACCACTGCCGCACCATCGTGATAGACGGCAATGACAATGTCCGCTTCATTGTTGGCCTTCAGTTGGTCGGCGTACTTGTTGACCGCGGCGACCGGATCGGTGAAGGTCACGGAAGCGACCCCGGCCGGGCTGACCATCCCCGGCGTCTCGATCGTGACCGCGCCGACGACGCCCACGCGCAGTCCGTTGCCCAGGGTATAGACACAGTACGGATCGAGCACCGGCTGGCTGGTTGCGATGTCGATGACATTGGCGGCGAGGTAGGTCCAGTCGGCCTTCACAGCCGCTGGCGAACCGTCGGGGTTGGTCCCGCCGATGATCCGGTCCGTCAGATCGCTGAGCCCCTGGTCGAATTCGTGGTTGCCCACCGCGGAGGCCTGGAAGTTGATCCCGGGTGTGGCCGCGATGTCGTTGAGCAACTGGATCGTCGGATCGTCCTGGGCGATCGCGGACTGGAAGTCCGAGGCTCCGACATTGTCACCTGCGCTGACGACCATCGAGTTGTCCGGGTCGGCCAGAGCAGCCTTCTCCAGGGTGTACGCCCACGGGACGGCGGCTGTGGCGATGTGGCCGTGGAAGTCGTTGAAGGTGAAGATGTGCACCGGGACCGGGTTGGGTGCTGCGGTGCTGACCGGCGCCGACACTGCCGTGCCCGCCAATCCCAGCACTCCGGCCGCCAGGCCTACCACTATCTTCTTCGCGAATCTGGACATCAGTCATCCTTTCGAATCTGACCGGTGGTTTCCCCCCGCCGGTGGGTTCGGCGAACCTGTCGAGGGATCGTATGGATGGTCCACTTTGGACTCTGCAACACCTGTGTGCGGCACACTCCCCCTTGTCAGGCTCCAAGCCAGAAGGCCCGGACCTGCCCGCTAGCTTAAGTGATACCCGCAGTCAGGCACAAGAGTCCCAGGTCAGATTCCAGGTTCTCAGGACCGCTTTGTGGCCCTGGTCGCGCCGCTGGTCCATTTGCACTCTGACCCCCAGAGTGCTAAGAATGTTATTAGCACTCGCATCATGAGAGTGCTACGTCTGGCAGTGAGAACAGCCTCACGGATGGACAGTACCCCTACGACGAAGGAAGACGTCAATAAAGGTGCTGCTATCTGTGTCAGTTAACTGATCGTCCGTCGCGGGCACTGTGGGGCGCAAGACTCATCCATCACACGGGGGACCACCCCGTACTACCGGAGAAGACATGGCAAAGCTCATTCAATTTGATATCGAAGCTCGCCGCGGC
>Ga0123354_10003298_pt1 | contig 22185 bp, 11 predicted proteins | sample TergutLab28metaG_2_FD_97872 | JGI IMG/M metagenome (GOLD analysis project Ga0123354, IMG submission 97872) | Labiotermes labralis P4 segment gut microbial communities from Petit-Saut dam, French Guiana - Lab288 P4 | ecosystem: Host-associated > Arthropoda: Insects > Digestive system > Gut ... | reverse complement strand
GTACTGAAGAAAAGAGAGGAACAACGTTTAGAAGCAGCACAGATGAAATTTTTGAGACACTTACTTGGAATAACAAAACTAGATAAAGAAAAGAATCAATGTATTAGGCAAAAAACGGGAGTGCAGAACATAGTAAAGGAAATAAAACAGTGGCTACAACACGTACAGAGGATGGACACAAACCTACTACCAAAACAAGCACTATAATATAAACCAAAAGGACGAAGGAACATAGGACGACCGAGGAAGAGATGGAGGAACCAACTTCATCTTGAGGATCAAGAAACAGGAAACACACCTAACCCTTCAGGAACATGATGATGATGATGGAAAAGTAAAAAACTCTAAGTCAGTTCTCTCTCATTGATAGCACACTTTTAGTAAAACGTGAATGCAGTGCACATTACAGGCACACCATCGACTAAAACACCAAAATTATAAACAGAAAAAAATATGAAATTTGTCTGAAGAAACTTAAAAGCATTTGCACTGATAACTTTGAAACTAATTTATTAACTCTTTACATCCTAGTGTTAAATATATCGTACGATTTTTAAATGTGAGTAATAGACACCCTGTACACAGGGTTTATGTATAGGGTAGGAATTATTCTAATAAAAAAGACTGTTAACCCGCTCTTTTTCAACGACCATTTTACTGGAAAAGCAATATTTTTTCGCCGTACAAACTTAAAAATTACCTTTGAAACATTTAAATCCACTTATTTTTCCAGTAAAATTAATAAAGCAGCTTATCCAATTAACGCTATTTTGTTAAACATTAATGCCCAGATTGTTTGAGGATTTGTATCGACGTTTCTTGGAAGAAGATTATTTCTGAATTCCGTATTTGGGCTGCTCGTGTATATTATCCGTATCAGACACTTTCCGTGAACTTCAGTTTCGCTATAGGACTTATAGTTTCGCCGAAGTAATTACTTAATATCGAAATGTGCATGACCTTCTCTTCATCACTGTTTATGTCTTTAGTCTGTTTATTGCCCTGACATAGATGACCGGGTATTTATGGGCATAATATTAGGAAAATGAAGACTATGTGAAAGACGAAAAAGAGTAGGAAATGACAGTCCATTCTGTTGTTAATGGACATGTTCATGTGTACAGTTATTGCTTAACCCTTTAAACGCCGAGTTAAATCCCATCCGCCATCTGTTGTCATTATTAGGAACTCACCCTATTTTCCACGTTAGCACGATAAGGGTTAATTTTACAGCACGAAAATGAAGTGCCTGCGACAATATTCTGGAGGCCAAGGAGTTTTTGTGAAACATCTCCATAAATAAGATAAAACGCATTCTGTAAAGAGGGAACAATATATTCTTCTAACGCCTGATTGCAATCCGATATCGAAATAACAAGACGTATAATCCAAAACTGAGACACGTTCTTGCAAGCATTTTTGCTGTAGCAAATCCATGAGCACGGAACATTCTGAGTGTGTGTTTGTAGCTTTATTTAACAAAAATGCAAAGCTCTTTCGTCATATTATATTGTCATCTGTGACCTCTCTGTCACAACAAATTTTTTCGAGTTTATTTAATAAAAGGCACGTTTTATGGAAAACCCTGACTGAACATAAAATATGTGTTTTGATTTTCTCCATAATATTTGTCTGCAATATTTGTCATTCTAAAAAGAATTCAGCGAAATATTCACATAAACGTAGGTAGGTCTTTATAGTAAAGTATCCGTAAATTTTATCAGATTTTAATACAAATTGAATTTTCTCTCTGGGTTTTCTAAAAATAATTAAGTGTCAAATTTGAAGAAACCTTCCAGTGGGAGCCGAGCAGTTCCATGTGGATGGACAGACACACAGATAGATATGATAAATTTAATAGTCGCTTTTCGTAACTTTGCGAATTCTCCCAGACAAAACCGTCTCTCGAAATTACTCTGTTTTATCCTAATTCTTAATTCTGTAGCTGATAGTACTTCAGCTACTTAAGACATCCTCCGTATTTTAATGAAATCGAAGCCCTTTTATCCTGTTAAGGACACACAATGTTGCGGCCTGTCCTGAAACAAAAGACTCGCATCCGATTCTTACGTACTTAACTTGAGTAATAATTCCATATATAAAGGTAAGCAGTCCCATTACAGGCCTGGAGTGACCCAGATGTTTCCAGGAAATTAAGGTTCCCAGATATCGTGACAACGGCACAGGATAGTGGTAGGTTGTCAGCCTTAGCACTGGCCGCTTTTACCCCCAGGAAATACTCCTGGTACTCATTTCTGTTAGAGGCTGAGTCGACCCCAGGGCCATAGTGCGATCGGAAGGATTTTATGTCAATGAGTCCGTAAATACATGCGGTATATTATCTTAAGGTTTTCCGAATATAATTTTCTACGTACATCTCATCCCTCACATGTGTGTTAAAATTCCTCCCCTCTCAGACTCAGATTCATAAAATACCCTTAAAAGTTTTATATTATTTCAGCACAAATGTATACGTTGTGTATCGTCCAGAAGAAGAATTGGCTGGAAGTGATAAGACACGTAAAATATTAAAAGTTCACAATTTAAAAAAAAATATTTGATTTATGGACTCCACATAGATCTTTCTGTGATAAATCTCTGTTCAGAAGAGGAACGATATTTAATTTGAGTACACTGGAAGAAAGAGTTGTAATATTTAACCGTATATAGTCTGCTTTACTTAACAGTAAGTGTGTATTTTGCCTCACAGTTTATTTGTTCATTCTATGTGATTACCACAATAAACACTTGTTTCCCTACACGTTATTAATTGATCTGTATTTCTAATCGAAAAGTATGGCTTTTTGTGTAACACTGCAACTGAATCTTATGTTTATTGGACCGTTCATCGTTGTAATAATTGAAGAATAAAGGACCAACTTGATGTCACTTGCTATTTTATTTCACTTCTTATGTGCTCAACATGTTTCGGACAGTAATATATCCATCATCAGGAGCTTGTGACTGTGTTATTGAATTATCACATCCGTCGTTTTGTTCTTGGTTCGTTGTGTGTTGGATATTTGGTGCGGCTGGACTTGAGTGGTTTCCGTGTTGCAGACAACACGGACACCACTCAAACTTCCAACACGCAACACACCAAGAATGAAACGACGGATGTGATAATCAACAACACAGTCGCAAGCTCCTGATGATGGATGTATTAATGTCCGAAACATGTTGAGCACATAAAAAGTGAAATAAAATAGCAAGTGACATCAGGTTGGTCTTTTATTCTTCAACTGGAACTGAAGTTTTATTTACATACTTCGGTCTTCTGGTCTTCTGGTTTTACGCCAGTTTCTCGTCTCGTACGCCGGCTTTGGAGCTCGGAACTGTTCATGTTCAGCACGTGGTGAATGAAGTGCCACAAATACAGGAGTCTCTATCAGTGCTTCGGTATTTCATTGCCAGTAACTTTCGTCAATATTCTGTACTTATCTTCATAGGAATATTCTTCCGAATTATGGGATTACGAATTCTAGAGATTTTCGAAAATATGCTTTCACCTATGTCGGAGACCACTGAATCAAAACCTGCCTTTACATTTTTAGTCTTCCAATGATTAAAGTGCAGATGTATGTATGTACTTACAAGCTGCATCAGGAGGTACCTTTTTTATGTGGGTACTTAAAGGAAACTGGGACAGCAACTACACTAACTCACATTTCCCTTGGTCTTTCTGAGCACCGCCATGTAAATACTTGGAAGATACCTAAAACTACTCCATGACAGATCCATCCACATAGTTTCCCGTTTATTAGTCACGACTCTGCAACTCGACAGCGTAGAGTGGCGATTACTGTTAGTAACGTCAAAGAAACCGTAAATAAATAAATAAATGAATAACTTTCGCGCAACTCGGCGGTGAGCTTGGAATAAAAATTGGCTGCTAATTAGCAGGGGGAAAACTAAACAAACTAGCTGAAAATGTACTGACCAACGAATGTCTTTTCCTTTGTACAGTCCTTCGGCATAAATTTAGCGGTCCCGCGGCGAGAGGAAACACAAAATGCTGAATTGTGTTTGATCCAAATTATAATAAATAAATAAATCATAAAAACAATTTTAATAACTCGGTTCATGTAGTGCCGTGCCATGACTCGGAAAGAGGACCTTACATAAGAATTTTAGTTCTTACTTATAAGCTCAGACACTATTATATTTAGCTATCCAGTCTACTGTATTGCAAATAATTACGAAGTATTTCGTTAGGGAATTTCTATTAGAAGCTCCTTGAAATTAAGTCTTACTGTTCTGGAAAATACGAAAGCTAAATGGAAGAAGAAGGGAGTCTTAAGCGCTGCTAATTGCAAAACTAAACATAGCATTTTTATATTAATAATTTCCTAATTATAATCCAATATAGCTAAGTGTCTCTGCCCTTATAATTACTGAAATCTTACTCTAATGTACTTTTTAAAAACCCCGCTGACTAATTGATTCCTTCTGCTGGGTTCCACTTAAAAATTTGTTAAAGAACAGAATATAATGATAAGACATATTTTTGTGAGAAGTTTTGTTTTCTTCTGCCAGTTTCGCACTCCTTCAGCTCCTGTCCTCTTTGACGTTATTTATTACTCAGATGAATATCTTTTATAATTTAGCAGTATTTTGCTTCGTTTAGTAAGATAAACGTGAAATTGGAAAACTAGAATCAACGGACATCAAACTTTGTGTGAAAATAGTTTGAACATAAATTATAATATAATACAATAAATAATAATTTTAGTATTTAATAAACACATTTACAGTTCGAACGTATTTTGGCAACTGTCAGACTACACTTCTTCCTCCATTAGATGCCAAAATTTTGCATTTGCTTCATAAAATCCACTAACAATTTAATTTTTCATTATTGATAGCCATGTATGGGGTAATAGAATTTGTAGTTAATTTCAATATAATATTTTAATTTAAATGAGACGTCACTGAAATAGTATCTTTGATATAAAACGAATTCTCTGGCGGAGTCGATTGTTAATGATATTGCACAACAGTGTTCAAATATTACAACTAAGAAGCTAGTAGTTTGAAAATGTGTTTCATTTAGGCAGTTGTGCATGAGTAGGTACGAAAGTGCTTAGGCACAATGCATCTGCTAATTGACAGATCATTTTAAAATGAAACTAGTAAAGATCTACAAAATTTTGCAGCTAAATATTTTCTTAATATACGACATACGTTGATGGGATGAAATGGTAATTTAATTATTGTTTATTGTGTCCAGTGTTGTTTCTAGCATTCTTTATTGTAAATTATTATTTTATACAACCCTGACAAAAATTTAACCTTAGATTCAGGAAAGATAAGCAATAAAGAGACACTCGAAGTGCGGGACATTAAGCCATACAAGTATCGTGCACGTGGAAAATTAATTCATAGAAACACACGCGTGCTTTGCTTTGACTTTAAACTGGAGTTTGGGTGTGTGGGTGTGCTAGTGGGCGTGTTGTTCGTCTGTGTTCAGAAATCGACTGGAACGACGCCAATGCAACTTGTTCTGTGTCTGCATTACACGTTACAAAAAGTGAGTCGGCACGTGAAGGTAAAATACGAGCTGCGTTGTGTATGTGTGGCGGTTGGCATAATTCCCCCGAACACTTAGGCGAAACTCTGAATAGCAAACGTGACGTTTACAAGAGAACTCCCTCGTTCAGAACTTTCGGGCGAAGCTGCTGCCAACTGGTGGGCAGCTTTCGTACAAAATCATCCCAAAGAGGAATCTTAGAGAGCTGATGAATTTAGTTTGTTTTCGTCTTCCTTCATAACACACTCCATTAGTGCTTCGATCAATAGACACATTTATTTAGCATACAGCATGCACAATACAGGCAACAGTTCATCTAGCTTACCAAATTCGCCCTACATCCAGGCCATCGCCAAAACTCTTCAGTGTCTAGAACTAACCAAACAAAAACCATACAATAGACCATAATTAGTCTGGAAAAAATCTGTAAAAACAGCCTGGATTTCAATGTGCTGACTTTTTTGATTCGAATGTTCCAGTGCATAAAATGTATAGAAATGTATGAAAGATGGTAATTTTGTGGTATTACATTGCTTATTTCTTGATGTGAGATCTGAAACTTAAATATAATATTTTAAAATTTATTAATTGTGTTGAAATATTTGAACTCCGTAACATATTCTGAGGTCTTATTTGTGTTGTTCAGAATGTTAGAAGTCTTTTCCTTATTGTTCGCTTCCTATGAATTAAATGGAAGTTTAAAATCAAGTAGAGCAAAAATTTACAAAAACTTTAGTAATTTAGTTGCTGGTTTCGGATTATTTCTCTGAATCTGTTGATTGATTCTGATTATCAAATGTTTAATTTTCAGTTGTTAAGTGGCCCTGTATCATTGTGAATCGTAGTAGGTGTAGGTGTGCTGACATTTCTGTAATTGTTTATTACAAATAAATATTTTCTACCTTCTAGTATTTAAATTAAAGACAATGAATAGATTATATAAAGTGTGTGATTCTGATAAATATAACCTACACAAACTCAAAAATTACGCAACGAGTTAGCGTAAAAAATAAAACAGAGTATGTGCTTTTTAATACAAACAACAATAAAAATCAGTGCTGCCCGGGATGGGGGGGATGCCGTTACAAATTACAAATTACCTTGCCTGGTCTTCTGGAAGTGGGTCCGGCCTTTCGCTATATTGCATGTGTTTCTGTCTTTCTAGTTTGTATCAATATTTGTGGACTGTACAAATTAACGCTTTCAGACTATGCCAGAGTAGCTCCACAACTGAGAGTCAGTCTTTCCGATTCAGTGGAGAGGTTTTAAGCCGGTCCCCTCTTCTTGGAAGAGGAAGCCGAAATAAATTTTTACCAGGGCCCGAACTTGATCCCGGCGGCTTGACAATAATAATTGTTCTGTATATTCCACTAAAGACATAGGGCGGAATATCTTATTTAGATTCCTGTTTAGAAATTATGTTTTAAAACTTAATATTTTCAGCTTACCGATTTTTGTACCTCCCGCATCCTGTATAATCCGGTAATCTATGACCCGCTGTAATGTCTTCTGATATTTGTGGAATATTTATTAAATTATTTCAGAATCGTACTAAAAAGCGATGCTTCTGGAATGTTGCTTTGTACATTAACGTTGCAAGAATATTAAAAATCATTAAATAATTTTAAAGGAGTAATTTTAAAGTAAATGATTTATTTTTCCTGTTTGACCAAACGACGGTCCAACTCTCAGCGAGACGCTCTGCCAGCGTTGCGTCCTAAGCCTGTGTTGGGGAAGTTTAACAGTCGATTATGGAGGCTACATATAATGATCGCAGTTATAATAACCTCCAGAAGGTGTAATAAAGGCCGGCGGTAATCTGTCAAGTAGGAAAAAAACTCCATATTAATAAACGTCAATTTTATTAAGTGAGATTTTAGTCAAATTCGAAGGAAATCATTTATAAGTTATAAATGCAAGTACAACAAATTTGTGCTTGATGAATGCAGGTTTGTCCTTGTGGAGATGATAAGAACTGAAAGTTTGGACTCAAGACTCGCTGGAACGAATTCATATCACAGTCGGCACCTGGTGACTAATGCAAACAACCAAACTGTGAATGTTGTTATATAGTCCCAGCAAGAGGAATACAGGTGGTGTTAATTTAGGTTTCTTATATCAGTTACTAAATTATTCTCATCCCGCCATGCTTCAAAACGCTTCTGCTCTTTTCGAAACGCTGAAAAGCTCATTCTAATTTTCGTTCCCTTGGAGACAACGTCAAGAGTTCAGTAGCTTTCTCATTTTCCGGGTAATTACGACATAGCCTTTTTTGCATGCCCAATTTCTTTATTTTAATTACGTTCTTTAGTCTTCGTCATCTATGTTATCCCTCTTTTGTTTCGCTTTCCTTATTCGGGATATTTTTAAAACCTTTGCAAAAAAAGCTTTTGAACGGAAATTGTCTTTCTAAAGTAGAAGGGACACGGTGAAGCTACAATATTTAGGAGAATGGAATAAGGACTCTTTTACTTAGAGAGCTGTAACATAACATTTAAGCTGGTTAGGAATCATGTAAATTAGAAGTGATATTGACTTCACATTGCATAACAAACTTTCGTATCAGGACATTTTGTTTTTGCGGTAATTAGATTTCTTTATTTAAAGGTTTTGAAATTTTGGTCACACTTTCTCGAGCCATATTTTCTTCCACTCATAGGTAAAATGGCAAACTGATTTTTGTTAAAATGAGTTGTGTCAAGGAGGTATGTAAGAGTCATCCTTACGTTTTGATTCACACTTCATGTATCACCATTCGGTATGCTCTGAATTATTAAGCCTAAATAACTGTAATTAATATCTGGTACGCCGTCTCTGAAGTGACCGGTATTGAGAGTTTTTGAGAGCTAGGCGAAACTGGAAACCAAATTCTGACATTTGATTAGTGACACGAAGTTTTTACCAGGCCAAATAATTTGTTAATGGAATTCATGGTTGTGTGAAACGTTTAGCGTTGCCGAAAACGTGACACTGAAGGCCACAGGATCAGTATTTATGATTCATTCGATTAGCCCTTTCGGTCTCGGCATCTCGAACACTGCACGTCGGAGCCTTGCCATTTTACACCACGATGAGACAGTCTGATTACTACGTTCAGGCTTTCTGCTACACACGCTCCGTCCTTCATGTCCCCGTATTCAATCACCACCGCGCCTAAGACAGCAACCTTCGGTAAGTAAAAGAGATTCCGATATGCAGCTACCTCACTTCATTTTACGCCACAGCCCACACTCGTCATTAGTCGGTCTCTGCAGGTTGTTCCCTCGGTTCCTGTGTTTAGCTGTCCGGTCTTTAATAATGCTGTCATAAGAGAAACCTGAAGATTTTTCATGCTCCGGTCTACCACTTTCCTTACGCCTTTCTCTGAAGGTCACCGAATGGAATCGTATTCTTTTATTTTTCTATACTAATGTTTTTTCCAGTGGTATGCTGTTGAGCCATGTTTGTTCACGAAAATCAGTAGAGTAGTTTCTCGGTCATCCGGAATGTATGGGGGGAGGGCTGCAACAGATTACCCGGCAATTCGTATCAACTAAATAAACTCCATGATTTACGTAACACAAAATATCGTTACTCAAAGCTAAGTTGTAACACCTTAGAGCCTAAATTCTTCAATTTACATTGCATAATCATACAAAAAGTGGGCCATTTTCTCGTTATAATAGCGAAGCAAGAAAGGGAGGGGGCTACGACACTCGAGAGATCATGTCCTTGCTGGCTGCGGAGTTAAAGAGTGGCCGGCTCTTCCTGCTTTACCCACGCCTCCAGTCTCGGAGTAAGGCTTGTCTCAGATTTCCCCCCGGTGATCTAGACAATGACTGGATCACCGGCAAAAAAAGAACTACGGTTATAGTTGGACCAAAACTGTCCAGATTATCAGGAAATCCGTATGACGTCCGGATTACTGAGGGGCTACTGTAATTATCTTTCGTGTGAAAGACTTGCTATGCAACAACACATTTATGAAATGTATTGTCTGTCTGTCTATATATTTCGTTGTCCTCACATTCCATTTACGTCAAATGGCTAAAGACTTTTTACGTAGAATCCTCGGAAGATATTTTTGAAAAAATAACCATTTTTTTCCAAATTCGCGGTCTTTTATGACCCCCTGTCTGTGCCATTCCTCAAGCTGTTGGTCTCCATATCTTCACCGCGAAAGTTGAGGTTCGGTCTTAGGATCTTGATGTGGGATTTATTGTTCAGAGCCTGGTCCAGGAACAGCTTTCTTGCTGCCTACTTCAGCTTCGCACCCTCAATTATCCGTCCAAAAATGTTCATTACGATTATTCATAGATCTGCCACTGACACAACGTAGTGCAAATACTGACAGCGTCACTAATTAAACTGCTGAGGTACTCAGTCACAAATAGATCTATTACATAGATGATGATAATTATGGTTATGATGCAGATCAGTGCCGGATTTACGTATAAGCTAAATAAGCTTCAGCTAACCATTCACATTACCAGGGGCCTAAATAAAAGAAATAAATTCTTCTGTAAATAATTAAAATCATAATAAAATCAATAATTATTTTTGTTATTACTATTAAATTTTTTTGTTTTGTTTTTTTTGTTTTTTTTATATATCCAAATTACTGCTACTATGTACGATAGAGTAAGCTAGGTGTACTTTTGTGAAAAGTAAAGATTTCCGTTCAAGATGGTTTCACAGATACATGTTTTTAGTATTTCAGTAAAAACTAATGTAAATCATTTCTAAGTTATTATATTATTAGTTGAATTGTTATTGTCATTATAATCACATAAACCAAACTATTTTCCTGTTCTTACTGATAATATTATTTTAAAAACTGATAATAAAAGTATACACGTATATAGCGTATCATTTTAGACTGCATTCCACCAGCATGAACAAATATTTACACTACAATTTAGTAGAAAGGGAGGGACCCCTGAATGTTAAAGCCTGGGGCCACAAAACATTTAAATCCCTCCCTGACGCAGATGTTGATGCCACCAGATTCACATGTCCTTTTGACACGGTCTCGTTTATAATAAAGCTGTAGATCTCTGGCTATAGGCAGTCCTTCTCTGTCAATTTTTCTCCATTCGCTCTTATATTATATTTTGATGATCTACATAGTGCATTTATCCAAAGTCATCATAACCTAGTATGGTGGTTTCTACATCCGAACACATCACATCAAAAATAATATAATAATTTAATTTTTTGTGTCAATAAATTACCAGGATAATCATTGGGGTAATGAGATGTACCAGATATGAAAAAAATTTTATACTAAAATGATAAGTCGAATTCCAAAGGCGAGCTTTTGTATGTTTGCAGAGTTCAGAAAACGTTCAAATTGAAAGAACGTATTTTGTGTACTATTTTTATACAAAGTTTTATGATTTTTTATCTCTGTTTAGTTGAAAATTTTGTGAAGCGGAACGAAAAATTGATATCATTCCTGTGTTCATACTTTTTAACAAAAGCGCAATATTTTGTAGTTTTGCGAGTCTTTAGAAAATCATTGAAAAATATTTCATCTGCAATTACCAGAATTTTTCTTAACTGATTCTGTACATGATTATTTTAAATTTTTAAAAATGCATTCTTAAACTCTATTTTTCTCTTGAATATATTTGTAGCCCAATATGCCTAATATTTTATAGCTGTAATGTTATAACTGAGCACATTATTTATACATAAGTGTTAAATTTTAAAGATACAATATTTAAGATTTTTATCGTTATATTTGTAGATAATGAGTTACAAAACCATATGTCAGACACACGTGTATGTTACACGTATATTTGTATTCTAACTACTGCCGAATTTCACGTCTTGATCTTCAGTTTTTCATTAGGTTTCGTCACTAGGACTTCCGCTAAAGAACATTTTAGAACAATTGCCCTGTAGAAATTGTGTACTCTATATAAGTATTGTGTGAACAACTCTATGTAAGATCTGTTACCATACACAAGTTTAGAAGCACAAAGCACAATGCTCTAATATCTCTCTCGGCTCACATTTCGCTCACTTATACTGTTGTTACTTCTGATTCTACAAAATCGCCAATTATAGTTTACGATGCCCTCTAGTAGCATAAAGTTTGAAAAAATTATGGTTAGCTAGTTCAAATACTAAAATCCGTAGCACATGGACACACTAATTTTATAAGCTTGCTTTTCCCCCTGATGTAGGGAACGCGGGGAAAATTGTGGTCATAAAATATTTCTGATTCTCTGTTCAAAGAGAATGCGAACTTCCGAGACTAGACTACGAAAAGTGCCATCTACAACCAGAACTTTATTTGAAATTACATTGTTCTTTATATATGCTTAATTTAAATAAAATTTTAACACTAGTTTTATGTGATTTTCATATAATATATTTTGCTTTATTGAGTGAGCTCCCATTTTTCTTTCACTTTCAGTGGAAGTGGGATTTTGTGCAGCGCTGTCTACTTCATTGCCTTAAATCTTATGTTATTACAAATATCAATTCCATTTGCAACATTTGCTGATGGATTTTAGGGCAGCTGAAAATGAAATGAAGTTTCACATAAGCTTAGAGAGCAATAAATCGCGTTTACTGGATTATTGTTGTTCTGTAAATGTATTGAAATCTCTTTGTTAATTTTACAGACTAATCTTGTAATGTGATCAACATGAGCAAACTGAAACAAAAATTGCGCATAATAACAAAGAGGAAACACAACAAAGGACTATTTAAACTAGCAAGGGTTGCATTTCCTTTATCACCGAAAATCTTATTGTCTGTCGGCTTCTATGGCAACCCGTCCATGTAAGCGCTTGAAAGAAAAAGTTTAGAACTGCATGCCGCAGACTCCTCCTCCACAATCGAGTATCCTGTCAGCTGATTATTAAATTACGCGCGTTTTCAGCAACTTAAATTTTCGTTGACATTTTTAAAGTTGTTAGGCATTTGCTCCTCTTCCGAGCAACATAAATCATTTTTACGGCTTTAGGTACTATTTCCTTAACATCCGTTTTAATATTATATTCTATTCTACATTTATGTTTCCTTACTTATCTCTGATCTTAAATTTTCCTAACAAAATTCGATCTGCATTTTCATCTACGAAGGAGATACATTAAGATGTTATCCTGGGGTTAGTAGAAACTTCCCAGGAAATGATAAATGAGCATCTGCTTACATTATTGAAAAGCTCTTATAATTCATGTTTAATGTATCATTATTAAAAAGTATATTAAGCTATAATTAAGGCCCTTTCAATCAATAATGTAGGCGAATGAATAGAAAATACTTGTAAATCTTGTTACAGAACTTCAAGCACTATTATTAAAATAAATATATTTTTCAGACTACAGATTTTCTCATTTCATTTATTTTGATAAATATATGGAAGTTTTCAAAATTTGAGGTATACTATGACTTCATTGGAACTGGAATAAATTACAGCACTAATATTCTACGTTTAAAGATCATAATTAATCTCAGTAGTTTATATAAAACTTCATAGTTCAATGTCAGCTTCATTCAGATTAATTGCGTAAAATATCCATTAACACTTCCCCACCTAAAACGTCATCTTCAGGGTAGTTTCTCCTAACGTGCTTGCTACAAGAGTTTAATAGGTTTAGGAAATACATTAATTTGTAATGTTTTAAAAAAGCGACCCGTGAAAGTGTTAAAATAGCCACATATTTGTTCATTCATTCATTCATTCATTCAATCATTCACGACTTCCCTCTCCCCTTTTTAGATTCAATTGAACCTGCAGTCAATAAATCAAATGCCCCATTATATGAAACACTGATGTTAATTTCCTGTCGCTTTAAATGCAAAGTGCATTAATGTAGCGTAAAACGTTTTTGTAAATGAGATTTGTAAGTTTCCTTCGCTACGGGATCTGTCTCCTGTTGAACGTTCCATACAAAAGGGTTCCTTTCTTTGAAGACATTCATATTTGTTACCGAGGAAGTAAATTTAGATAAGGGAGCTATTTTATCTGAATAGATTCTATAGCGGTAATAGTAGACAAAACCATAGATAATACGTGAGGAATAATGTGGAAGGAACAGTTTATTGGCTTGGATTTACACATTTCTTAGAGCAGGACGTTAGGAAATTCCAAGAATACTGGGAGGGATTCAAAATAAATTTAACACGCAGGCTTCTGGTCTGTACTGGTGATTTTAACTTATTGGGTGAAAACTTACAAAATATAGAACGAAAAAAACAAAACCTTAATTAGTCTCCATAGTGAAGTTGGTATAAAAATAAATACCGAAAGGCTAAATGTATATTAATGCTTTTTGAAGTAATTGCAAGAAAATGTAACAAGGAAACGTAACTCATGAACACCTTGAAAGTAAAGACAATGCACATACTTTGAAATGACATTAACGAAACCAGACTTTATGTCTGTCGTAAGAAAGAGATGATAAAATTAAAATGCACCTACTGCAACTAGGTCTTAAATTCTAAATCTTTATTTTATTTAGGAATGTAAAGATTATATTGCACAGAACTGTACTTTTGACCGTAGTTCTATAAGGGTGTGAAAGTTGGTTTATCTGTGCTCAGAAAAAAAAATGGAACCTGAGTGCCTACGTGAATATTGTGCTGAGGACAATTTTTGGGCGTAAAAGGAGTGAGCAAGAGAAGACTGGGGAAAGGACGAAGCAAGAGAAGACTGGGGAAAGGAGTGAGCAAGAGAAGACTGGGGAAAGGAGGGAGGTAGAGAAGACTGGGGAAAGGAGGGAGCAAGAGAAGACTGGGGAAAGGAGGGCTGTAGAGAAGACTGGGGAAAGGAGGGAGCAAGAGAAGACTGGGGAAAGGAGGGAGCTAGAGAAGACTGGGGAAAGGAGGGAGCAAGAGAAGACTGGGGAAAGGAGGGAGCTAGAGAAGACTGGGGAAAGGAGGGAACTAGAGAAGACTGGGGAAAGCACGTTGAGAAAAATTCAGCTATATGAACAATTATTTTAACCCTTATCCTGCCAACGTGGAGAATAGGGTGAGTTCCTAATAATGCCAGCAAATGCAGATGGGATTTAACTCGGCGTTTAAAGGGTTAATACAAAAACGACTATAGTCTTTCTCATCAAGAAATATGGATTTTAACCTGAAGTTAATTGAAAGTCGCCGTTATGTAACACTTACAGACAGAAATCTTTAACACAACGTAATTTTTAGTCGCGTTTACAAAATTTCGAAAAGCGACTATTAGCTTCGCCATGTCTGTCCTTCCGACCGCACGCCCACCCACATTGAACTACGCTCCCACTGGACGGATTTTCATGAAATTTTATATCAGAATATTTTTCGAAAACCTGTCGAAAAAGTTTCAGTTAAATTAAAATATGACAAGAATGACGGTTCTTTACTTAAGGCCAATATATATTTGCGGTCATATCTCGCTCATTGCTTCTTAGAATGAGAAATGTTACAGACAAATATTGAGAAAATAAAAGCACAAGTTTTGTATTAAATAACTTTTTTTAAATCTTGGTGTTTATGACGTAATATGCCACAGATGAAAATATGACCCACGTGATTGCATGCTGAATAATAAAGATCCAAACATATTCTCAGAATATGTAATATTTATTGCTTTTCCAGCTTCACGAACGCCCTCCAATTTTACGTCATAGTACCGTGGCTGTTCTGCGTATTATTCACTTCGTTTTTCTTGCTTATATTGGCTACTTTCTAAGGGAAATAATTAAATTTATTTTTTTTCGCTAAATCTCAAGGCGTTTATATAAACTTGTCTATACAGAAGGTACACATGCCTTTTTTCATCCTTAAGAATCACAGCATATCTCTATGCTGGATGACTTTTCAGAGCAATTGATCAGATCGCAGAATTTTAGATTCATTTTAATTTAAGTTAAACCCTGGCTGAAGTTTTTATTTTGCGATCAGACATCTGTAACGGGGAGTAAAGAAAAAAAAACCGCTAGAGTCAAAAAGGATTAAGTAATAAGAAACTGGGTTGAAAATCAAATTTTTCTGGAATCGAATTTTTCCGAAGGAGGTTCAAGTACGGTACGTGGTTGCGTTGCAAGCACTAAGCAGGAAACTGAATCTGACGACAAGCAGACTTTGGGGGTGGGTAGAAGAGTTTCGCTTGGAAAGTGACGGGTCTGCCCCAAAACTAATACAACAAGAATAGATGAAATTTTGGGAGGTACGTATTAGTATCGTATAGAATTTCTTCAACGGATGAAAAATAAAAGTTAATTCATATTTTTTCGTAACATTAAGCCTACTTCAATATTGGAGAAAAAATGCGGGCTTTGTTACGATCAGCAAAGAAACAGATATGATGACAAAATATTTGGTCGGTTTAATAACGAATCTTTCTCTTCGTAACTAAGGCTGTTTTGAAAACTTAATTTACGCCATTGTATTGAAAATGAAGTTGTAGAAATAAAGATACATTTCACTTTTAAATACATATGTCAACATCGTATTTATTATGCTTCATTGGACTATATTACCAGTAACTCGAACCATGTACCGTGGAATGGCAGATAAGTAGTTAAGAATTAGTTGAAATGGATTGGAAAGAAAGAATTTGATACTTCGGTTAAAGTACGGTTCAGGAATCTCGGTAAATTTCCGGTACGTTAACGGTGGTTTGAGCCCAAAAACTCCCGACTAGGAAGCAAAAATGGTGCTCACTTTACTACCGGCAGGATAGAGTGAAAAGGGACTGTAAAATTAGTGTGCCTACCCATATAGACTGTGGGCCGGGTAGCTCAGTCGGTATAGCGACTGACTACGGGCTGAACGGTCCGGCATCGATTCCCGGTTGGGACGAGTTTTTCCGCCCGTCCAGACCGGCCCTGGGGACCACACAACCTCCAGTAAAATGGGTACCGTGCCTTTCCCGGAGGTAAAGTGCGGCCGGGGCGTGCTGCTGACCACTCACCTCCTTCTGGTGCCGCGGTCATGGAAGAGTAGAGCTATACTTCTACCCACCCTCTGGGCCACACTGGGCCGGTAACGGGATCACTTTACCCTTTTACTTGTATATACTAAGTAATCGTAAATTTTTGTGATAAAAATGAGTAGTTGAATAGGTCTAGTTGATATGGAATTGTCAGAATTTTGCTGATTAAAGCACAGAAATCTAGTAACACCGATAATTATTATGAATTGTTGAAACGTGGCAGTGAAATTGTAAACCTATACTTACCTCTTTGGGATGGCGACATTAAAATGCGTCTATGTTTAGTGTCAGTGATCATACTTCCAGTGTCAAATAAGAAACTGTAAATTTTGGTTTTGATATGTGTCCACAGTCCAAGAAAAATGAGGGGAAAAAAGAGCGACTGGCGTAGATATTGAATGTGTAGATGGAATAAAAGGGGCAGAAAACCGCCATTGTGTTCTCTGTTAGAACATGGCTGTGTTGGAGCATTCCTGTACCTCTTATATAACAATGGAAGCATCCGTTCTGACCCTCTATAAGGAGGGGAGAGAAATTAAAAAATAAATGAAAGAAATGACAGTTGCCTGGACTGAGGCACCAGGGAAATAACAATGGCGAAACATGAAAAATGAAAAGACTCTGTGCTCTGTTGTCAGTGTAAGAAGAATGATAGAAATCTTCTTCTAACTATAGTCACACCATGTGATAAAACTGTGTATAACTGGCTCTATTAGAGGCGAATATTTGTACAACTTTAATACTTGAAATGCTGAAGGATTGTGACAATGGTCCAGAATCTCGCTTTGGAGAACTCCGGAATATTTTCCGTTTCTAATTTTTAATTTTAACTCAAAAATTACACGACATAGCATTGTCTTTATCTTCAAGCAAGAAAACGTTTTTCTAATTTCATACGCCACATGATGCTGATTGTTATTATCTTCCTTATCTTCTGGGTTGTTACACAGTCTTTTTTAGTGGCACTTATAAACTTATTGAGGAGTCTGTTGATCCCATTTTTACTTATAAGCTGAAGGCGAAGGCAGCATATTCATCTTCAGTACTGGTAACCATATCCACGGCTGCATTCTCCTATTTAATCGGAACTGGAGTTCTCTCCCCTAGGGACAAAATGGCCGGGGCGTGTAGGTGAGAAATCGGCCATTTAGTGCCTCGGTGATGAAGGAATGAGGCCGTTCCTCTATTCTGCAGGCGTCGTCATAGCATTCACAGATACAATATACTTATCTGTACGTGACATATATGCATGCACGACCTCGTAACCATGGCGAACTCCATCTGAATTTGCGTCGGAATAAAAAATCGATTCTAAGGAATGGCTTTTTCTAGCTTATGCCTGTGTAATAACAAAATTTTCAAGATGAAGCTTACACCCCCCCCCCCAAACAAAATTTATAGTTTATATTATTTTCAAGTCTATGTAATGTACTAACACATCGAACACTATTCAAGACTGATCTCTTTCGGTTTGATTAACAATTAATTTCGTCAGTGTTTCGCGGAATGTCTTGCGTAGGTTCATAAATAATGCAGACACTTAGCCGACTGGTCTAAAGATAAAACAAAATAAAGCTGTCTCTGATGTAAGTTTCTAAATCTAAGTGTAAGGCAGGTCTCTTCCTTGGAGGCAAAAAATGTGTGCGTTTCAGTTGCCTTTATTTCTGTTGTGTACTGAAGTACAAAAATGAAATCCAGAGATGTAACACACTGTTTGCTTTATATTCTGTCTTTCATATGTTCTGTTACTCTGCGGGAAGAATAAAACTTGAGAGATTTCTAAACGTGGTGGTTAATCCAAGAATAGGGAAGTTAAAGGATAATAAAATTGACTATGAAATAGGTGGGCATCCTTACAGAAATTACTTCCTAAAATAGGAAAGGAAAATACCATTTGGGAGACCTGCACTTAGATGCGATTTGGTCTACAATATTAGAATTGCATGCAGTAATATATCAAGTTTTGTTTTGGATTCAGTTTCCTGAGGATAGATTTGATGAGGTCTTGTCACCGTAATGCTGAACCTTCCTTTTACTGAAGATCGGAGCAGCGGGGTCTTGTGAACATGGTCCTTCGCCTTACTTCGGCTAAAAGGATAGAAGTGGTGGAGTCTTGTTACCATGGAAATTAACCTTAATTCTGCTAATAATATAGGCGTGAGAGGGTCTTGTGACCATGGTACTGAACTTCCTTTATCCTGAAAAAAGGAGCGGCGGGGGTCTTGTGACCATGGCTCTTAACCTTCCTACTGCTAAAAATATAGTTGTGAGGGGGTCTTGTGTCCATGGTAATGAATATTCATTTTGTTGAAATAAGAGTGGCAAGGTCTTTTTTAAGGAGTCTTGAAACCTCATTTTCCATGATGAACCGAGTAATGTTCGTAGGTCCGAGCAGCATTTCTATGAGATTTCTCTTTCATGTGGGCGCATTTCTTATTAAGACAAGTACGTCCTAAGGGATATTACAACATATAAAGTATGCGGACGCGGATCTATTGCTAATTTTGTTGAGAAATATTCGATAAATTGAAATAACGTGAAATGCCAACTTGATGTAACAAAGTGATCTTATTAATGTATTATTAGCTCGACATGTTTCGTGTATATACGTCCATCATCAGGAGCATTAGATGTTGAGTTGCAGCATATGGTTTTCTGCACCGAGTTTTTGGATGGGTGGTGGTTTTGAGAGCCGATGCGTAGTTCGTGTGTACGGTGCGGATGGTGCCGTGCGTCGCACCATCCACACCGTACACATGACCCACGCAGCGGCTCTCAAGACCACCACCCATCCAGAAACTCGGTGCAGAAAACCATATGCTGCAACTCAACATCTAATGCTCCTGATGATGGACGTATATACACGAAACATGTTTTGCTAATAATACATTAATAAAATTCCCTAGTTGCATCAAGTTGGCATTTCAAGTTATTTCATGAGGAAGATGCACGGTCAAACAACCCTCAAATTCGATATATTCTTGTTGCAAATTCTCAGACAGATATGAATAGCCTGTCTCTAAAACATTCGTTCATTCCAGATCACCATACCTGCTGAAATCAACAAAAGATTCATAACGACATGACAGTTGCTATTGTTGAACCTCCAAAGTGCCACGTGTTGCTGTATGTACGCTTGATTGTTCGAAAACACAAGACGCCCAGTGTATAGGCCAATTTCGCAACGTCACTCGCTTTCACACTTTAGAAGCCTAAGGCTCTACTTTGTTATGGCTTCCTGTTTGGTTTAAGCTTATAAGGGGATAGACAGTAGCATAAGAGAGGGTTGTGTCCATGGAAAGGGGATATTAGCCAGCGGCCAACCCTCTGTATAATACGGCCCCACCTAACAGATTCGTCTACTTGCCAAATGTTCGTTCCATCATCTCATGACAATGCCTGCAATGTTCACTCAATTAAGACTTCGTGGATTCTAGTTGTTTATTTTACGGAGGTTTAGACGTTGCCTTCCCCCATGAAACATTTGTAGTCTTCGTCTACAGTGCCGCCTAACATACGAAACTTAATTTACCCTCCAGGTCTACAGTACTAAATGGGTTGCCCGAATAGCTCGTACAGCCAGTGCAGGCTCCTTGTGAATGACAGAAACCAGAAGCAGAATGTGAGCCTCGAAAGAATATTTTATTTATAGGTACTTCATAGTTTTGTCACAGGTGAGCACCGTAACAGTACATGCTGTTTCATCATTCTCTTGATATTGACAGGGACCAAACTGTTTGTACTAGAAATGACAGAACTGAAAACGCAAGAATTGCGCAAGATTTTGAGGCTTCGCTTCCCATAAGACCGTGACTGCTACTATAACCAGACAGAATGCAACACGCAAAGCTGTAATAAACCAAACATTTCAGTCCGGCAATTAGAACACTTGTTCATGGCGCAAGAGCCCCAGTGGGTCAAGGCCTCCTCATTATCGATGCTTCACTTTCACACTCAGACACACCACAGTCGGTAGGTCTCCTCTGGACGAGTGATCAGCCCGACGCAGAGACCTCTACCTGACAAAACGCAACACTCACAACAGACAGACATCCATGCCCCTGGCGGGATTCTAACCTACAATCCCGACAAGCGAGCGGTCGCAGACCCACTCCTTAGACCGCGCGGCCACTGGGATCGGCCGACTAGAACACTTTAAAAACATTACATATTAGTGCTTAGTAGAGTTTTGAATTTTTACGGTAGTTAAATTTCGTATAGTGGTATTTTGAATTGCGTCATACCAACTGGGAGGTGATTACCGAGATTTAGTTGCAACGTAATGTCTCTTTATTGGCAAGGGGAATCATATTCTGTATTATGAACGTTTATAGTGTAACAGGTTGAATGTGATAGACTTGGAGGATTATATAGCCTCTATTTTCGGGGTAGAAATATGCAAAAAAAAACGAAATAAATATGTAAGCTTTCAGCCAAACACAACAATGTTTAATATTCAACTTAATGGCAACACGTATCGGTCATTTCGTCCATCATGAAGTCAACATTACATAAAATTTAAAAAATGTCAAAAGTCTGTTAATAACTTTTAGTCTTATGGCCTCTGATATAATACACTAAGCAATGATGTGGAGAACTGTAATAAGATTACATTTGAAACAGACACAATAATAAAGCACTTAGTTAGGCTGTGTTAAAATAAATTTAAAAATTAAAACTGTATATATTTTCTCTAGTCCCAAATTGTTATTTGCTGCTGGACACACTTATTATTATTATTATTATTATTATTATTACTGTATTTTATGTATCGTGTGTGTGTGTCGAGTACTGGATGGTGCCAGTAGATCACATATTGACCGTTCCGTGTCTCGTGGTGACGACGGATATATATTTTGTCTGCAGCACAATTTGTATTGTTTTGTAATAAGGTAGCAACCACACTGTAAAATATGTATATATGGGTCAGGTTACATCGGTACGTACAAATATGAACAGGGAATATATTATTCTATTTACAGTTTTTCCTTTGTATTGTGATAGCTGAGTTCTCGCGTGTGAACACCTAGCGTGGCAATTTGTGGCTAAGCAAGGTCAATGCCGCTACACATATGCGAAAGCCGAGCTGTAACAATACAAAGGAAAAACTGTGAGTAGAAAATTATATTCCCTGTTCATATTTGTATTTATCGATATAACCTGACCCATATATACATATTTTACAGTGTGGTTGCTACCTTATTACAAAGACTACAAACTGTGCTGCAGAAAAAATACATATCCGTCGTCATCAGGAGAAACGGAACAGTCAATATATGATCTACCAGAACCACCCAGTACTAAGCATATGATATATAAAATACAACAATAATAATAAAAATATTAATAATAATAATAATTCACTACATAAGACAACAAAACTTGGAACATCACACATAATACGGAAAGTACTGCAATGTGAAGCTTGAAGCCTGAGCGGTGGGGATCACCGCTGGTTCAAAAGAAGTACCAGAAAGAAATGCCTGTGACAGAAGGAGAAATACATATCGTACAATAATAATAATAATAATAATAATAATAAGGGTTCATTGGGTATGGGAGAGGTAGTACCTTTGTAAGGGGTTGACCCTGCACTTGTCCTCACCAGCCCAGATGTGCAGCAGTGCAACTTGAGGCACCAGCCACTCACTTCCCTGCACACAAGACCGTCCGTGCGTAGTGAGTAACTACATCCGACCAGAGGTGAGCCTGTTTAAACGGAACACGGCGGATCTAG
>Ga0123354_10003297_pt1 | contig 22185 bp, 11 predicted proteins | sample TergutLab28metaG_2_FD_97872 | JGI IMG/M metagenome (GOLD analysis project Ga0123354, IMG submission 97872) | Labiotermes labralis P4 segment gut microbial communities from Petit-Saut dam, French Guiana - Lab288 P4 | ecosystem: Host-associated > Arthropoda: Insects > Digestive system > Gut ... | reverse complement strand
TTACAATAAGTTTTATTTCATGCCTCTACATGTTTCGAGCACATGGTGCTCGAAACATGTAGAGGCATGAAATAAAATGTATTGTAAAACAAAATTTTGTGCATCAAGTTGGTTAATTACTAAGATAAAAAAAAATTGTGACCGTCACTGTGCAGTGTGAACCAGTCAGCTAGTGGTGTACCGCCTGTAAGGTATGTCATTAGCCTGTAAGTGAACAATGATTTACAGTGCTAGCAGACAAGGTCCTTCCCATTGGACAGTATTGATGTTAGTAATTTTATGTGGAAAGCTACAAGCAGAGACAAGTACAACCAGATTTTTACATTTTCCCTCAAGGAAGGGCTCACGAATTGCTGATTTAATTACACATAGCAACTGCAGTTAAACAACTATGTGTTGTTTGTATGATGTTTTAATTTATTATTTGTTTACAGTTTGTAGATTTTTTTTTTATTTGTTTATTTGAAATTTATTTTTAACTGTGTGTATACATATGTTTCCAGCATGTTTTAAATGGTTTCTGTGCATGTTAATTTTCACTGCTCTCCCTTATTTTGATTCAGAATGGTTTTTGTTGGGTGTATGAGTTTTGTTTTCTTACCATTTTGTTACGTTGTGTATAAATTAAACACCTGTAGTGCCCACAGTGTAAGCAGTCAGTCATTTGAAACATTCGATTCATTAAACTCCTGTTCAGATATTGTGCATATTGCGCACATAGTACAGAAGTGTTAGGTATCCTGTCCATAATTTGTGTGCATTGTGTATATTTCATAGTAGTATTAGAAATCCTATTGGCAATATGTGTACATTGTGAACATTGCATACAAATATTACTAATCCTGTCTATAATTTATGTACATTGTAAACATTGCACAAAAGTATTACTTATCCTCTCCACAGTTTGTGTTCGTCGTGAGCACCAGACAAAAGTATTACTAATTCTGTCCACACTTTGTGTACATAGTATACATAATACGAAAGTGTTGGGAATCCTCTCCACATTTTCTATGTCATTGCAGTTAGGGACAAGATATGGAGCAGGATTTGAACACGTATTTCAGTGTCTGTGTTTTAAATATCAAACACAACTTTTTTAAAAAAAAAAAAATAGTAGTTTTGTTTTGTTGTTACTAAGCAGCCATGTAAAAACAACCTATTTGTGTTTATGGTTTTATACAAATTTGCAATATGTGGACTGCATTTCTTTCACCTGTCTGGTTTTGTTACGCCCAAACCAGTCAATGCTTACATACCAGAATACTCCCTGACTGATGAAATAAACACTGCTGACTGGATTTTCTGTACCTTTGAATATATCCAGTCTTCATAGTATTTACACATAAGAAGGCACACGCTCTGACCTTGTAGGGTGTGTCCAGACGCTTGTAACCAAAGTGTCATGGCTGCAGTGATATTGAGTAGAGTTATCTGTGCTAGAAGTTGTAAAATTAATTAAATTTCGCCTAGATATATCTCTCAATGTTGCCAGTGCCCATTTGTGACATACAGTGGATGTCTCTTGCATTACTAATTTAATACATTTTTTTTTAATTTCTAAAGAGGGCACAAGCATAGTTGGTACTGGCCATGTTCAAATTGTGATTCAGGGCAGTGATATTTTTCCTGGGAAATGGTAAAAACCTTAACCCGCTTTCTAAAATTTCCGCCCAGAATAATGAATATACCACATAATACATTATAATTTTATGTTAAAAATACATTCATGCTGGGTTGCATTTCAGTGTACATATATTTCAGTGTACATATATTTCAGTGTACATATATTTCACATCAGTGAAATTGAGAAATTCAGTTTATGCAGTTTTCCTTGATTTATTTCGATTGATATCAATAAATTTGGGCAAATATTCAGAGCTTGCATTGCTGCACTGTAGGTGTGCTCCTCCAATAGAAGCAAAATAAAGGGAGTGGAGTGAAAGAAATATATATATGAATTAATTGAAGAGATCTCAAAATTATGAGGAATGATCTTGTATTTCATGGCCATAGTACGTCAAGTTTGGAAGATCGGTGTTGCAACCTGCTAAATCCAAGTTAATGCAGCAGTGATGGGGCAAACTAAATCAATACGAGAAAGGTCGGTTACTGACTTCTTCCTTCCTTATATCCTTTATTTCTCCTAGCTCATATAGTTATTTCTGCTTTTAAATAGTTTCTTGTTAACTTGCAGACTCTGATGAAGGGTGTGGCACTTTTAGCCCACAAATTGCAACTTATTTTCACTTTGTATTACCAGTTGATTTAAATTATTTTTATGTTTGAATGTTTTCATTTCCTCTTTCATGTGACTGTTCTTTCAGTTGTGACATTGGTATTTTGTTTCCTTGGACTGCTATACAGATTTTTTCAGAGAAAGAAACAGGTTTTGTTTTGGTTCTTAGACATACGAGTACCAGCAAACCTGCCTGCCGTAACACTGTGTTAACAGTCAGGGCCAGAAATAAAATTAACTGTGAACTGTTGTCGTAACTTTCAGGGCTTCAGTAACTTTTCTGTTGAAGTATAAAGTGTTTTGTGTGTGGAAGTTGCATCAAATGATGCAATGTTGCTTCCCAGGAGTCCTGATTCTTCAATGAAGCTATTTGTGCAATAAGAACCAACAGGATGCACCATTTTACTCTCAATTTAGTTCGACAATTAACCTCTACATGTAGAGTGCATCCTGTTGGTTCTTATTGCTCGGTCCACAAGACATTAAATTCAAGTAAACTGCTGTGAGGGGCTCAAATCTCACAGATGTTATCCTCCTCTTATTCATTATGTCTAGTAGTGCATGAAGTGTTGTTTGATTGGTTAGGTTTGCAGTAAGGTAATGGTTATATAGGCTCAGACTTTATCATCAAATGTAACAGGACACCACATGTTCATACGAGGTTTCACGTTACTGACGCTATATATTTGAGGCTTTTGGTGTTCTAGGGTGTTTCACAGCATAGGTCTGTAGCTGGTTACCAACATTTAGGACAGAATATCAGTCATGAAAGATTGATAACCAGCTACAAGTCATCACTGCATAATCTAACAGAAGGGTGAAGGCTTCAATGCATTATTATTTAAAAATCGAGGCAAGCATTTGTTAGAGCATTGAAGACCACACAGTGTGATAAACTGCTGCTCTGTTCAAAGATTTTTCCTGTTTTGTTAAATAGCTGCCTGTGTGTGTCTGGTGTTGTCAGATTATGTCCTGGGTAATGTCCTGTTGTCAGAAAGAAACATAGAAAATTTTCCACAGTGTAACCCCAGGTATGGAGTAACACCCATCATGTAAATTACTTGCCAAACAAATCTTGTTCATTTTTGAGTGTTTCACAGTTCTACAATATGATGCTTGATCATTTCTGAATGTTGGTTGCTGGAATTCAAAAGGGCAGCACTGTATGTTGGAAAATTTATTTTTGTACCAACATGTTTGAGTGAGAAGTACTCTTACGTTTACTGGATAGAAATTTTCCTGACATATTTTCTATTCAAAACGGTTTGAAGCAAAGGGGTGCATCTGTCATATCATTTTTTTCAAATTTATTTTTATGAAAGTCCAAACATCCAAGAGGGTGAGTTGGGACTGAATGGAACACATCAGTGATGCTGATTATATTTTTACTGAACCAAAAAAGAGAAGTGTGTTATTATTTTACCTGCCAGAATACAGCGCAAAATCATGATATAAGGACGGGTAATAAAATTCTTTGTAAATGTGGCAGATTTTGAGCATGGGAGTGACAGTCACAAATCATGGTGAAGTTATGGGGAAATTAAATATGGGAACAAGTTAATATTCTGTTCAAAGTGTTTTGTTTTGAAAATCCAAAATTTAAAATGTACAAAACTTTGGTTTTATAGGTTCTTTTCCGTTGTTTGTTTCTCGTATTTTGAGGGAAGTACGACCATTGGGGTACTTAAGGAAGAATGTGAGGATGGAGACATTTGGGCATAACCAAGATAGGCTAATAAAAGGCTAAAGAAAATGACATAATAAGGAGTTTAATAGGTTTTACTCTTCACAAATATTGTTAGAGTGTTGTATATTTTATCCAACAAAATTCACTTATTCCTATAATAAAACCAACTAGATGCACTAATTTCTGAAATTTGTTTTTGGAATAAAACTCTACATGTTTAGGACAGTTCCTCTGTACATCATCGGGAGTTTTTCACTGTACGCACAGCAATGGTATATGTCATACAGGTTTGCTGTGTGTACAGTGAAAAATTCCCGATGATGGACAGAGGAACTGCCTGAAACATGTAGAGTTTTATTCCAAAAATAAATTTGAGAAATTAGTTCATCTAGTTGGTTTTATTATAAGAATTTATCATGATGCACGTTCACCTGAACGTCAAAAAATTCACTCATTAAAATACAATAAAACCCATCATACAATACCTGTCATATTAGGTACCAGCTCCTACATATTGCGCCACCACTGTGCCATCCTCAGGAAACTCAATTACCGCAAAGGATCTTAAGTCCAATACCTACTTCAGATGCTAGTCGCTTGCAGTACGTGTTGGATGTATGATCCTTTGTTGTTACTAAACTACCCAAGGATGGCACCTTGGTAAAAAAAAAATATATATATATATATACATAGGAGTTAGTACCTGACACTAAGTGTGTTTTATGATTTGTTTTGTTGTATTTTAGTAATTGTATTTTGTTGGTTGAAATATAGAATGTAAAAAAAAAAAATACATGGTTTGAAGAACATAAAATTTTTAGAATGGTTAAATCCAGAATGATGACTGTGGATCAACTTGTTGCATGGAACACTGTTGTTTGGCAGTGAGTTGACGAGAGTTACGTTGTTTGGCGGTGAAGTGACAAGTCACATAAATATTGCCGTTGCTGCGTGTGCATATGAATTCCATGTAGTGCAGAAATGCAGGTGTATTGTTTTTGTTGAGAAAACACTCCAAATTTGACGTCCATAGGGCCGTGCATCGTAATATTATTTCTATAATAAAACCAACTAGATGCATCAATGTATCAAATTTATTTTATTTTGGAATGGCACTCTACATGTTTCGGACGGTCTTTCCGTCCATCGTAGGGCATTTGAGACTGTACATACAGCAAGAGGCATTTGTCAAACAGATACTGCTGTATGTACAATCTCAAACTCCCGATGATGGACGGAAAGACCGTCTGAAACATGTAGAGTGTCTTTCCAAAATAAAATAAATTTGATACATTGGTGCATCTAGTTGGTTTTACTACAGAAATTAAACCCTCCGAACTGTAGGAAAGAATATGATGTAAAAATTGACTGTAATAATACTTATTGTATGCCTGTATTTTTATTGTTCATGAAACCACCAGCCCTCAAGAATTTACTTTTGACTTCTTGGATCTTTGAGGGTTATTTTTATGTATACATTTAATGTCCAGTACTGCGGTAATGCATGTCAGAAATATGTCAGTAGATCAGGGGATCATTTTAAAATGTTTTTATCTTCCTGTCTACTACCCAAGAACTTAAACATTAACATACACAGATTATAAATTAAATAGCTTATGCAGATGGATACCTTTAGGTTTAGCAATAATGACAAGGCACAAACCCGTGTGAACAAACCGTAATATGAAACCTCACCACCATCCACTTTGTTTTAGTATATATTTTGGGATTCTATGAGAGTGCATGCTTGGTTTATATTAATTCTGACACTGCAGCATTGTATGGAATAATTCAGTGAGAGACATTTGTGTTTCTGTGCTTATTTTTTATGATAAAAAATGTTGTCACTCACTCTTACGGTCCACAGGTGAATTTATTGGTCTATTATTGGCCTGTTTCATGACCACTGTAGATTTTAATGTCACTTGGTACTGTTTGTGGGTTGTGCCATAGGTCAGGTGGCAGGTCATTGACATCTCACAATTGAGGACTTGGTTCAGTCCCACGAAATTCCGTGTGAGGTTTATTGTGGATAATGTGGCAGTAGGGCAGGTTTCTGTCCAAGTACTTCAGTTTTCTCCTGTCAGTATCATTCCACAAATTGCTCCATACTCATTCATCCATCTACCACCCATGCTGTATAATGTTTTTCTCCCAGTACTTCAGTTTTCCCTTGTCAGTATAATTCCACCATTGCTCCATACTCATCCACTCATCTACTACTGATGCTGTATAATGTTTCTCCCTTGTACTTCAGTTTTCCCCTGTCAGTATCATTCCACCATTGCTCCATACTCATTCATCCATCTACCACCCAAGCTGTATAATGTTTTTCTCCCAGTACTTCAGTTTCCCCCTGTCAGTATCATTCCACCATTGCTCCATACTCATTCGTCCATCTACCACCAACGCTGTATAATGTTTTTCTCCCAGTACTTCAGTTTTCTCCTGTCAGTATCATTCCACCATTGCTCCATACTCATTCATTCATCTGCCACCCATGCTGTATAATGTTTTTCTCCTAGTACTTCAGTTTTCCCCTGTCAGTATCATTCCACCATTGCTCCATACCCATCCATTCATCTACCACCTACGCTATATAATGTTTTTCTCCCAGTACTTCAGTTTTCCCCTGTCAGCATCATTCCACCATTGCTCCATACTCATTCATTCATCTACCACCTATGCTGTATAATGTTTTTCTCCCAGTACTTCAGTTTTCCCCTGTCAGTATCATTCCACCATTGCTCCATACTCATTCATTCACCTACCACCCACGCTGTATAATGTTTTTCTCCCAGTACATCAGTTTTCCCCTGTCAGTATCATTCCACCATTGCTCCACACCCATTCATTCATCTACCACCCACGCTGTATAATGTTTTTCTCTCAGTACTTCAGTTTTCCACTGTCAGTATCATTCCACCATTGCTCCATACTCTCATCTGCCATTGATGGTCTATACTGTTAGCAGTTTACAGCATCATTAAATAAAACCAGAACAGAAAAATATCCTTTTTTTTAAGCAAGGGCTTAATACATATGGAGTCCTTATGTCTTATGACTGGTGATGTTTTTGGAAGTTTTTGTCACATATTGAATTTTTGTGTAACAGACGGTACATGTGTGCTTTTGTTGTTCATGGCAGAACTAAATGTAGTAATTCACTTCGATAAGGTTTATTTTTTTATTTTTTTCTCTCACCAGTGCCGTGACATCCTTTTTTTATGCATGGAATATTCTGAAGGTGTATTGTTAATTTGCAAAATGGTTTTATGTGACATCTTCAGTTACAGTTGTGTCTTGTTAGTGTTGTAAAGCTATTGGAATTCTAAGAACATACTTTGGACATTATTTTGTTTTTTGTACATGTGCCACACACAGTTGTTTTCCTGCAACAGTTTAGCAGCCTACAGTCTGAAATCATGCCCCCACCCCATGTTGATAAGTACTGCTGATTGATGTTTATTGCCATGAACATAGTATTCTAAAAGGAAACATTCTTTGCTATAAGTTACAGTAGAATTCATTTCAAGGGTTTTCCTTGTCCGGAGATAGTAATTTTCTTACCAGCTCAATTCCCTTCAATTTTCAAACACTTTTTCCCTAAGAAAAGTATCATTTTGGTTTTTCTTGTGGTGTGAATGAATTCGAGGATGAAAAATTTTGACATTCTAAGATAAGAGAAGCATAATCTTGCCTAAAGGATATTAATGTTTAACTTTGATAATGTGAGTTCGTTGGAAATTTTGATTCATAGAATTTGCATATTAAAATTTGTAAATATCCCCCATAAAAACTGCCAGTTCCAGTTCTTGATATTAAAATATATCGGTTACAGTGTGTTTACAAAGTAGGAAAATATTTGATGTATGTGTATTGCCAGAGTGGCTGAAGTAATGGGTCTGTGAAAATCCAAAGTGTTGTTTGTGTTATTGTAAATGAAGGTGATGAGAAAAGAGCAAGCATGTGTGAATTGGAGCCAGAATATACTGAAGAACTGACAGAAACAAGTTCTCTTCTCCCCCCATGTATAACGTTGTTTCTACTGGCAAGTGCTCTTTTCTGTTTTTCAGTCAGAAATTTTACATAAAATGTAACATCTTTATTATGTATAAAATACAGTATTTCCTTTGTCATACGTATGCGTATGTAATGCATGAAGTTTATGTTAGGTTTAGGTTTTACAATGTTGCATACTGAGTTGTTTGTTGCATTGGGTGTGCAGCCCAGTGCCATTTCAGCGCGCAGTGTCATGGCGCCCACCATCGGAGGCGACGGCTCAGTCTCTCGGCAACGTCCGGAGAACGCACTCGACGCTCTGCTAGACGAGCTTCAGACATTTGCCCGACCACCTTACCGTGCCGGCAGTGGCCATAACCCTTCCATGGCAGACATTGGCCGTAAGGGGAGCATCGACTCGGCACACACTCATGCCCCTTCTCTCCCTTCCTCAACTGGTACATCGTCACTACGACGTCTTCATTCATATCCTTCTAGTTCAGATGGAGGTGGAAACTCTCCGCCAACTGTCGCCCTAGCTCGCCTCCAGGTTTCTGGAAGCACCGGTATGGATACTCCAAAATCACCTGCCACATCTCCCAAACCTCCAGTTCCTGAACGCAACTCAGAGCTCCTCTCTCACCTTGCGGGTCGCCGCATTCCTCCACCACCCCCTCCTCGTACCAGCTCACGATCACCTCTGGCTTCCCCCACAAGTCCCTCTCTACCTCCTAGAGGTCAGCATCCTCCTAGCCAGCCACAAATGGGTGTTGGAGGAGGAACCTTGCTTAGGAGGGGTGGGCCTGGACGAAGCAGTCTCCGGGAACCCCTCCGTGGAACTCCTGGCATTTCAGTGCTATCTTCCACTGCCATGGCCAAACAAGAAGACCCTAACCAGCTTCAGCCAGGCTTCAATCCTCTCTCAGCAAGTAACAGTTCAAGTTGTGAGAGCATAAACTCTCAGGAAGGCCTTCAGCAGAACAAAGCTGTGAGTACAGGCAGCAGCACTGGCAATAAGGCTCGGCAAGAGATCCTGGAGCAGCGGCATCAGGAGCTCCTTCGCAAACAGCGAGCACTGCAAGAACAGTATGCACGTCTTCAGCAGCTGCAGAGGAGTGGTGGAGGCGGACTGGCCGTTGTACCACCTCCAGACTTGCTCCTCAAGAAGACTGGCAGTGAGAGTAACTTACTGGCCAAGATGGGGCTAGGCCATAATCTTTCAGCAGCTGCTCCCATCTCGGGATCACTATCTCACCTCGCTGCTGTGGCGGCCTCTGCCAACCAGCAGCCAATAGTGGCGCAGCAGACACAGAAGCAAGTAGCAGTCAGTATGGCCCCTGCGACTATGACGACAAATGCGCAGCCTACTACTACAACTACTACTAATACTACTACTACAACTACTACCACTACAACTACTACTACTACTAACAAAATCTATGAAACAGATATCCTGTGACTAAACATCACTTTAATAAAAGTAGTCATTGTTATAATATTTATGATAGAAGTAAGGGACTTTTCATGGATACAGAAAGAGGAAATTATCAGATGCCAGCAACAGAACTTGTACCCTAACATCGTCTTAAGTTCAAAAAAATTTATTTCCATGCCACCAGAACTCTCCCAGTGACTTTATTTAATAGTGTTTGAAGTAATTGTTTATAGACTAATTTTAAACAATTTTAGTGCCAATTAAATTATTACAAAGAGAGAATTAAAAGCTAGTAACAGGTTATTTTAACCTCTTCAGTGGCAAATTTTGTACTCCCTTTTTTTCGTCTTCGTAGCCCATGAATTTGTTTTGAATGGTGCTTTTATGACTTGAGGTTTGCGTGCAGTGTTTTGATAGATGATGCCATCTCTCTGGAAGTATTTTAAAACACTCGGAATGGTTTCAAGGTATTGCATCACATTTTGGGATTATTCCGTGACTGCCATCGAAGGGGTTGAAGTTTGGCAAAGTGAAATTGTGCCCTGAGAGGATAAAGCAGTGACAATGCAAAGGCTTGGAGCCTGTATTTTGATATTGTTTCAAACACAAAGAGTTAAGTCTGATTAAAGTTAGGTATGTAATGAGTGATTAAGTGATGTGCTTAGTTAGAAACATGACAAAATTAAGAACGTTAGAATATCCCCACCTCGTTAAAGGGCAAGGAAATTGTAAGTACTTGGTAACTAACTGTGGTAAGAATTAGCATAGCGATATTTCCACGTTAACCTTTAGCCGGCTGGGGTGGGTATTTAAATTTTAGCTCATGGATTATGAGAAAATGTATTATTGGAACAGAAAAGGATAAAATTATGAAATAAATGACATTTTATGGAAAATGAAACAAATTGTGAAGCATGTTGTTAAAATGAGGTAAACTTCGCAGTTGCCAAAATTTGCAAAATGAGTTTTGAAGGGTGTTTACCTACACGCGTACACATTTGGCAACGCAGGTATAAAAGGTTAATATATCGGTCAGCCAAATGCACTATGATTGCAGTAGTTTTGGATTAGTGTTGTTACATGGTTGACAGCAAAGGAACTGAACGGATGTTGGTGGCAGAGGATTGCGAGTATTTTGCTGCCTGTCTACTACAATCTTTATATGAGGAATAAAAATCAAGATTGAAAATGATTGCTATCATTGGTTCTCTAACAGCCTTGCATTATACAGCGGTGATATTTCAATGGCATGGTCGCCATATTGAGAAAAGTTACACTTCTGTTTTGGTCAAGATTTTTCGCCTCCTTTTATGTGACCTCAGTGATGTATGGTAGTGACAAGATTACATTTTAGCTGAGCATTGAACACAACAGCCAAGCAGCATTAGGCTGCTTTCAGAAACAGTTAATGTGTGAGAAGTACACTCCTAGCATCAGTCACTATAGACGTTTCCTGAATTTACAGGTGAGACATCCCTGTTGAAATGCCAAAATTATAATATAAATGTATAAGATACAGTCATACACAACTTTATATTTATTAGATTATATTAGGTTATAATTGTGGGCCAGGTAGCTCAGTCGGTATAGCGACTGACTACGGGCTGGATGGTCTGGGGTCGAATCCCGGTGGGGACGAGATTTTCCTCCCATCCAGACCAGCCCTGGGACCCACCCAGTCTCCTGTAAAATGGGTACCGAGTCTTTCCCGGGGCTAAATTGCGGCCGGTGTGTGCTGCTGACCACTCACCCCCTTCTAGTGTCGCTATCATGGAAGAGTAGAGCTATACCTCTACCCACCCTCTGGGCCACACCGGGCCTGTAACGGGATCACTTTACCTTTTTTTTTCCTTTTTTATTAGGTTATAATTCAGCTACATGTTTTCGGTCTAATTACAAGGCCATCTTCAGGCTGATCTTTGAGTAGGTGTGGTGTACAATTGATAATGGTTTAACTTATCAATTGTACACCGCACCCATTCAAAGATCAGCCTGAAGATGGCCTTGTAATTAGACCGAAAACATGTAGCTGAATTATAATCTAATGTAATCTAATAAGTATGAAGTTGTGTATTCTATATCATATATATTTATATTATAATTTTAGACGTTTCTTGAAACTAATACGAAGTACTTGCTGATGTGTGCACAGTATTTCCCCTCTTCTAACAGCATGCTTCTTTACCCCTGTCACAGCAAGTAGCAAGTAATCTGGTCACTGTTATGTCTATCCTGCTAAATACCCGTCATCTTTATCACATATCCGCTGAGAATAACATAGCATGTTGATAATGCTTCATTGTAAGATGCATAATTTGAATTCTTAACAAGGAACTGGTTAGCCTGATTCTTGTGAGTACCTCCAGGCAGTGCTGTCTTGAAATCGGCCATGATGCTGTCTGTCCGATACTTCCCAGTTTACTTAATCTTCCACTCATCTCATCTGATTCGTCATGATTTATTCAGTTTATTTAGCAATGTTTAGGACCAGTCAGCTGGCTATCCTTGAAATCTGGGCTGCAAATAAAGCCTGTGGATTCTGATAGTGACTTCAACACTCCAATGAATTACAGTACATTGAACTGTATATTTAAATGCAGGAATATGTGCGCTATCGTGGCACGACCTGGCTTTTACATAAAAGTGCTCCAAATGTAGCAGATTTCTTCAGTGGATGAAAATGTGTGAGATATTTTGTATGTGATTTCCACTGTGGGTGATCAAAACAGATACAAATTTATCAAGAACTGCAGGTAAATGGTTACATTTGAAAGGCTTGCTAATTAATTTGTTGTATACATGTGAAACTTTTATTTTCTGGCATTCAGGGAAGAATCGTGTTGATGAACAGAGTGCTGAGAAAGATATGCGGGCTTAGGAGAGAGGAAGTAACAGGAGACTGGAGAAAACTGCTTAACCGTTTGACGCCTTATAGTGGTCGTACCGCACCACTAACCTCTAAAGTTGCATTTTATATATTTATTCAACAAATATAGGTACTGAATATTTTAAACATGGTATATACTCTCTGTTTTTTTCTCTTCAAAATGCAATTTGTTTCATAATTCTAATGTATTTGGTCTGTATTATTCACATTTTATATACAGGGTGTGCTAAAATTAAAAAAATAATTCCGGCGCCAAAAGGTTAATGATGTGCTGCTTGATTCGCACTCCCCGTCCAACAGTATTTGGGCTGAGGCAAAAATAGGAATAAGTTGGGTGAGGCACACTGCATTTATAAGAGAGAGGGGGGAGATGCATACAGGGTTGTGGTGGGGATACCTGAGAGAAAGAGACCACTTGGAAGACCAATTTATAGATAGGAGACTGACATTGTAATGGATTATAAAAAGACTGGATAGGATTTTTGTTGATTAGTTCCATCGTCTCATGACAGGGACAAATGCGGGCTCTAGTGCACACAGTAAATGAAACTTTCAGTTCCATAGATGTGGGGAATTTTTAAGTAAATCAGAAAATGTTGGTTCCCAAAGAAAGATTTCTGCTCCATTGGGTTTATTTGACTATGTGTGCAATGAGAGCATGTCAGGAACTTCCTAACCCACTCTTCCATTCTGCCAGTCATGAAATCTCTTGGTTTAAAACAGAAGACAAGTGTGTATCAACTTAACTGACCAAGACAGGAACTTTACAATGCATAAAGTGAGGCTGTTTGTCAAAATATGTGGATCATTTATACTGGTGAAAAACATGGCAGCAGTATGAATTTATACAAGATTTCATATCGATTACCATGGAAGTGAGTAACTCAAAACCATTCATATACACCAAAGTAGAGAGTCTGTTGTTTCTGTTTGTGTGTTTATTTTTTATTTGTCTTCATAGTATTTGATATGAGTAAGGGAGAACACAAACTTTTACCAATCAATTACAAATAAACAAAAATATTACCTAAGAAGTATATTTGCTCAATATGAAATACTACTGCATCAATTCATGTTGATTGTTATAAAAAAAACCACCACTTTTCTTGAGTGGAGTTGTATGGTTGATGAAATTTTCTTCACAGTCACAGACACACACACACACACACACACACACACACATTCATAAGTGCAGTGAAAGTTGAAACAAGGATGCTTGAATTTCTCCTCTTTGCCCCATTCTCCTTTTTCAACATGTCTTCATTTCCCAAATTGTACTATTCCAGAAATTTTAGCACATTTTATTAATGGAAGTAATAATTTGATAGCAAAGTATTTATAGAATGGTCTGGCTTGGCCACATTTAATTCCTAGGTGGTAGTGAAATTCTTCTGCTTTCAAACTGTTGTGAATATGTTCGTTTATTTTTTAAGCACTGAGAGTTCCCCTCAAAATTATTGCCATTCTGATTGTGGATACCCTGAATTGTGGATTTTATGTAATTTAAGAGGCCTCATGAAGAACATGTTATGAATGTTATCAGGTTTACATGAACCAAATAGGTGTTGGGCAGTTGTGTTCCTTTTGTTATCATAGTTTAATATCTTTTTATTAAGTTTTACCTGTTGCTAGAAACGTATTTGATATTATGTGTAGTAAAGAACCGATTGCGTTGATATCAAGTATAATTTTGATAGCTTTCAGTTGCCAGTTCAGAGTATGTATTGTGTTATCCACTTAACTGTAAATGTTTGTAATTAATCAGTAAAAAATGCCTACTTTGAAGTGTGTACGTGTTTTTTCATTCCCATGCTAGTAACTGCTTGCTGTGAACATGGTAATGTGACGACCCTGTTTGATGCAATACTTTTAATATTTGCACAGGTATGAAAATGTCATGAATTTATTGACTTATTGGCCATACAGGTTAGTGTCACAAATTGAGACATTTTCTGAGTTCAGTTGCTGGGAACAGTTATGCTGAAGAATGGCATATTTTGTTTCCTAATAAAGACCATTTTGGTATTCTGAACATATTTGTGGAGTTTATTGATACAGTTTCGAATTTTGTAAGTACCATAAGTCATGTTTGCGTGACCGTCTGTGTGTTCAGATACTCCATAAAGTCAAAGTTTGTAACTACATAAGCAGGATACAGGGTTCTAAAGTTCCCTATGTCACAGCAAGGATGAGAATAAATAATCTGGAGTTTGATCTACAGTTGGGAAGAACATGAAACGGCCTGCACTAGGTCTGCAATTTGTGCAGGGTCTTCATCATATGTGTGTGTATGTGTATATATATATATATATACATATCTTCACATTATATATATATAAAATGTGAAGATATGTCAAAATGAACAGTGTAAGGACACATCACTGCAACACTGATTTTTAAGCCAACGTTGATTCAGCTCATATCCATAGTAAGTATTAATGTTTTTTTTTTTTCAGTACTAAAACAACACTAATATTAGTCATATGATCAGTATCTTATTCAGCAGTTGCACTTTGTAATAAAACAAACATGACATACAGAAATTCCTACATGTTTCAGCAGCGAGGTGCCATCATCAGGGAGTCATTACACCAAAGATGTACAAGCCAACCTGCCAATATATTTTGTTAATTTTTATAACCATAATTAAAATTATTGTTAAAAATACATGAGATTTTAAAAATACATAAACTTGACCATAATGATGAATCACGATATTCTGATGTGTTACATGTTAATGCACTAATCATAAGACGAAACTGTTTTCAGTTCTTAGTTGCATTTAAGTATATGGGTGGTGTATACAAGCATCTTTGATTCCATATGATCTGAAATGATCTCATCCTGTAATTATATTAACGTTTCAGTTAACAGTTTATGAAAATATTAACAGAAAATATATCAGCTTAACTAAAACAATGTTAATGTAATTACAGGACAAGATAGTTTAAGATCATATGGCATCAAGGCTGATGTTTGTGTACACCACGCATATACTCAAACGCAACTAAGAACTGAAAATTATGGCAGCTTATGATTAGTGTATAATTATGTAACACCAATACATTCTACGTAAGAATTTACAACCAAGGCAGCTAATGATTAATATAACACATCAGAATACCGTAAAACATCACTAATATCAATTTAATGTATTTTACGAATCGCATATTTTAATTATGGTTATAAAAATTAATAAAATACATAATGGCAGGTTGGCTTGTACTCGTTTTTTGTAATGACATCCTGATGATGGCACCTCAGTGCAGAAACACATTGGAGTTTATGTATGTCGTGTGTTATAAAGTGCATCTGTTGGATGGACTGATTATAAGAACATGCACAGTATGAATAAAATAAAATAGTCGTGCAACTTTCTATGCTCTTGCTATCCTATGGCTAAGATCTGCACTCTTCTGGAATGTGGTACTATATCCCTAGGGACCAGTACCTGACATTTGGAGATACCGTGGTGGTCTTGTCTCTTTCAAGGGTCACCCAAAGACACAGCACATCACAGGAGAATGGAGACTGAAGATAAGTCATGTTCAGCAATACTCAGTTTTATAGCTACAGACCTATTTGTTAATATTATTTCAGTAACCTTTTAAGGATAACCAAAGGACCCCAGGGTTCAATTTGAATACCAAGTTCAATTTTGACTTGGTTGATGCATTTGCCCGCTTTCCATTACGCTGCTCCTAACACCAAGCTGTACCACCATTCATTTACAGCATGTAGTGAAGCTTCTTGTGTAGCATGGTACAGCTAGCTAATACATTGTGCTTAAATGACATTAAAAAATTCTTATAATGTAGAATATCTGTTGACAAATATGCGATGAAATATGGAATTTAAAATATGTTTGCATATCTGTGTATTTTATCTGTGGGTCCAGTGCCAATGTCATGACAAAACAGGATGAATACAATGAATGTATGAAGGAGCAAATGATAGTGTAAAGGGCAGAGTAGTAAGTCTTACTTTTGCTGATGAAGAATTAGTTTCGCATCTCTTCATATTCAAGTGTATTTTCTTTATCTCTATGCCTCTACAAGCCAGTTTGTTTCGTCTTCCTGTTTGGCCTAAATGCATCTTATGTTGTGACTGTCCTTCCAGGAATCGAACCGTATAAAAATATCACGTAACGTAACGTAACAGATCAAAATACATTCAGATGTTTGTGTCAGTAAATATTAAATAATGTGCATGCCATTCGTTGAAAATGTACCTAATGCAAAACGGGAGTATGAGATAATCCTTCAACATTGGCTTAAATATTTTACATCATATTATTATAAAACTTCTTTTACTGTTGTTGTTATGATATTCATCTAATTAATAAAAGAAGTTCATGTATAAGAAGTGTTTTAAAACATTTTTAAATGTCCTCAGATTATTGGAAAAATTTTTTATGTTCAAAAGAAGACTTATTAAAAATCTTAATACCTGAAACGTAAACTCTCATTTCAGAATATCTAAATTTACTGAAGGTAAGTGAAGGTTAGAACTATGTCTAGTATTCATATTATGAATTTCTGGATTTATCAAAAATTGATCTCTGTTGTTAACCACAAATATAAGTAGGGAACATATGTATTGTGAATTAAGTGGCAAAATTTTTAGTTTTTTGAATAAGATTCTGCAGGAGTCCCTATTCCCACAACCCATAATAATTTTGATTACTCTCTTTTGCATCCAAAAAACTTGTATATTGTGTCAAGAATTTCTCCAAACTGTTATTCTGTAACTCTTGACTATATGAAAAAAGAGTGCTAAATCAATAGTAATTTTTTTATGAGATGTAAGTGGCCTAATGGGTCTGATTATATAACAAGCAGTGCTTAATTTAGTTGTTAGATGATCAATGTGCATTCTCCATGATAATGTGCTATCAGTAGTTACCCAAGAAATTTGAAAGGTAGAACATTGGGGATTAATTTCTTGTTATAACCAATCTTCATGTCAACTGCTGGTCTATTCTTAGTCTTAAAGTGAATACAGTGAGTCCCCCCCCCCAAAAAAAAAAATTAATTATAGGTGATTGTTTTTAAAACAAGTGTTTATCATTTCAAAGTCTGTATAAATATTTGAATTAAGTTCGGTTGTGTACGAGCGAGGAAAGAGTGTACTTGTGTCATAGTACATTCCATGAAAATTAAGAAATATCTGTTCATATGTCAAGGAAATTCGATTCAATTCTCCACAGCGCTGGGCTGCTGTCATTCAAGATGAGGTATTAATCTATGACCACGACTACGTATCCTGTTGACCTATGCTCGCATCTACGAATCATGGCTATCTTTCCGGATTTGGTACGTTAGTTCTGCCAGCCTGCCGTGTGTGGCACTGCTATACCACGACGGTATTAAAGCAGTTCTGTCGCATGTGGCGCTGTTATTCCTCGCCCTCCTCCATCACTCGCACTGTACATGACTCAATGCAAATGGCGAGAGATAAGACGGTTACTCCTACTAAATATTGCTTGCATTCCTCCTCCTCTTACTATAACAGGAGTGATCAAACAAATGGTAGTAATTACAGGTGCATATCACTTTCATCAACTATGTTCAAAATTTTATCCAACAACATGCTCTCAGGGTTAACTCGTGAATTTCGACATAACAGGTCCACTACCGATCATATATTATGCATTCATCAAATATCTGAGAGAAAATCGGAATATTCTCAAGCAAAGGTGAAACCAATTGCGATGAAGCACCTTCTTGTTTCAAATTATTCTTAATAGGAAACATGTCAGACAAATGTTTGCCTAACCGGACTGTGCTACAGCTTTCATTTAAGTACAGTTTTATTAGTTTCATAGGAATTCCAAACTCACTGCGAATATTATATATGGCGTCTGTCCTAACTTTCTTGATGTCTACAAATAGCCCCACTCCATTCCAAATTTTTCTCAAGTATTTGTCAGATGCAGAATAGATGATCAGTAGTTATCCTGTTATATCAAAGTCTAAACTAATGATCCCTAATAGTTTCATCTTAACAGAAGGATGGTGGATAAAATTTGGTATGTAGGTGATAAGTGATATGCCACAATAATGACTACAATCAGTTTTATCATGCTCCTTACAATTGGTACAATGATCAACGCCTTCCACTGCTGAGACAATTCTTCCTTATTCCAAATAGAATATATTATGGAGCTCAGAATGAACTGTCTTACCTCCTGCTTTAATCAATTCTGCTGGAATTTGATGAGTAACTGGGGATTTGTATCTTTTTTCCTCTTCAGTAGCCATAGCAACCCCAAAGGCATTGGGCTGTGGGCACTAGTGGCTCTGCTATATCTATTTCTGTCTGCCTAACATCATTAGCCCCATGTACAATCGACATCTTAGAGAAATAATTCCTCCACCTAGCCAGAATACTGTGGGAGTCTGCAACCAGATCACCCTTCTCATCCTTCACTATATTAGTTCTAGCATGGTAACCCTTCTTAAAGTCACTGATGCCCCTATACAAGTCTCTGATACATTTATCTTACTGTTAGTTCCAAGTTCATCAATTTTGATTTTGTTATTCCCTCTCTTTGTTCCTAATATATCTACAAGCTTCACATCTTACATTGTTCAGATTACCTACACTTCTTTGTTTGGATCCAGTAATGACAGCATTTTAGCCTGCTTCCATTGATACAAAAATTGTAAACTTTCTTTATCGAACAATGGTTTATGCTACTGTTGTTCACACAGATCTAAACTCTCTTTTGCTGAGATTCTGATATTCTCTCTGATGCTTTCCCAAGCCCTGTTTATGACCTCACTATCATATAAGTTCTCCAAACCTGCATAAGTGTTTTAGATTTTAATCGGATACTGTACTGTCACATCTTGCAACTTAATAACCCTAAGGAAATGAAAAGATACCGAAGGCTGGAAAAGTGACGGATCTGTCATAAGACAGACTACATCATAACTTCTACTCCCTTGTACAGGCCTTTGGCCTGTACAAGGGAGTAGAAGTATAGCTCTTCTCTTTCTTGACCAGGGCACTAGAAGGGGGTGAGTGGTCAGTACCACGCCCCAGCTGCTCTTTACCCCCGGGAAAGACCCAGTACCCATTGTACAGGAGGCTGGGTGGGCCCCAGAGCAGGCGTGGACAGGTGCGGAAATTCTCGCCCCCACCAGGATCTGATCCCCAGACCATCCAGCCCATAGCCAGTCACTATACCCACTGAGCTACCTGGCCCACACATCATAATGGTGACTGTTCCCTAAATTCCACCTCATGCAGTTTCTTGAGACTGGATCTCTCTGCATCAAACTTCTGTGCCGTTCATTTGTCTGAGCAGGCTTTTGTGTCATGCACCGATAAAGTTGGCAGCCTATCAAGAGACGCTGTACATTGTCTGTCAGGCAATTGAAACATGAAGGTATACAAACATGTCACACAGCATACTGTAACAATTATGTAAACAGAAGAGTAAACACCTAAGTAAATGACAGAGAAAAACACTTAAAATGTGACACAGGTTTATCAGCGAGGGAAAACAGCACAACTTGAAGAACTGCTGTATGTATATTTTTGGAACTTCTCATAACTAAATGACATTTAATTAATCAACACACCTAATATAATTTTATAAATCAGTGAATCCTGCCCTCCCAAACTGATGTACTATTGGTTAGAAAAGATATGATGTTCCAGCATGCAAAGCGCTTGCACCATATTGATATGGGGCCTGTCTGTCAGTACCATATTTTTTCCACATTATCTCATAAATGGCACAATTTATGGTGAAAAGTTATTGAATATAAAATGTATTTTGTTTTTCTCTGAAACTTTTGTCTAAAGCATTTCCATTCTAAGAAGAACTGAGCGAGATATGATCATGTATGTAACAGGTCTTCAATGTACAGCAACAGTCATATTACATTTTTATGCAACTTGATGCTGTCAGCAAACCTGTATTACTTATACCATTGCTGTGTGTACAGTAAAAAAACTCCTGATGATGGACAGAGGAACTGTCCGAAACATGTAGAGTTTTATTCCAAAATTAAATTTGAGAAATTAGTGCATCTAGTTGGTTTTATTACAAGAATCTATTGAGTAGCTTTGGCTTAGGACAGAATCTATTTAGTAGTTGTGGCTTACAGATGTGTAACTTCCCTAGGGGGGCGTTCAATATCTCTTGCTATCCCATGTTAATATACATCTATCCATCAAAGAGTTGAAAATTTCAAGCCATTATGCATATGTGTGTGCTAAAGCAACAATGCACAGTCTTGGCATACTGCTATAATATACCGCTGAACATTTGTAACTCTTAATTCTGTTTTGACCAAGATATAAAAAACAAAATTTTACAAGAAAAATTGTAAGGCTGATATCTCAATTCCTTCTAACTAGTACTGTGCCTGTATATGAGTTTACCTCTCTCACACTTTCGATATGCATGCTGGAAGGATGGCTTTGTGAAAAAAGCTGAAACATGTAGCAAGTTCTGGGATATTAAAAAAGGCAGACTGCGTTTGAAACGTGATGGCACACACCCAGAAACCAGATTTTGTCTTTCGGCGAAACGGATGAGTCCATTTAAATCGTCCGGGGGGCGTCAGTTCAGTCGACTACCGGCAGCCGAGGTGTGCGCATCAGCGGTAGCAATGCTGGATACACCATGTTCCGAGGTAGTGTGAAGGGTACTGGCTACCCACTCCACTCGCCAGTTTCCCCTTCACTTCCCCTCCCGTGCTTCACCGTGTGCCATCAGCGGTAGTAATGCTGGATACACCATGTTCCGAGGTAGTGTGAAGGGTACTGGCTACTCACTCCATTTGCCAGTTTCCCATTCACTTACCCTCCCGTGAGTCACCGTGTGCCATCAGCGGTAGCAATGCTGGATACACCATGTTCCGAGGTAGTGTGAAGGGTACTGGCTACTCACTGCATTTGCCAGTTTCCCATTCACTTACCCTCCCGTGCGTCACCGTGTGCCATCAGCGGTAGTAATGCTGGATACACCATGTTCCGAGGTAGTGTGAAGGGTACTGGCTACTCACTCCATTTGCCAGTTTCCCATTCACTTACCCTCCCGTGCGTCACCGTGTGCCATCACAATTCAACTGGACTCTACTCTCTAACAAGTATTTGTTGTTACTGACAGTCTGTTGCTTTACTTTGATTTAACATTCTTTTATTCTGGAAGTGGTAATTTTATACAGAAGAGACAACATGATTACAACAATAAACTGAGTGTCAGAGCCATGCTCATTTCAAGTGCGTAACAAGATTTATGCTGATGCTCACAACCTGCATTATACCATTCCCTTATACTGGGCAGTGAATCCTCCCTACATGTCACAATGTTGCAATCCCTGAACATGCTGTCACACAGTGTTCAGTTGATATTCTTTCAGATACACACAACAAAACACTACCTTACACCTCAAACTCTGTACTGTACACATAACAGAATTAAGAGCGATTCCTTATCTGTACAGTGATGTGCCTACAGAAGACACCGCACGATTTATTACAAACATCGCGGGGACGTGGGTACTCCCCCATATGTAGGGATACATGTCTTCAAAGAATGTTCACCAAACGAAACATCACACGCATCATAGATGTATGGATACTCCGAGCTAATGCATGATATAACGTATCAGTTCCTTTATTGAATGAGTTAGTACACACATTAGATTTATATACGACGCACATCCAATACATAAGGTCCTCCAGTCTGTAGCTTCCATCTTGAACTAAAAGATCCTATTTTTCAGTACAAGGTGGCACTTGTTCTAAGTGTAACTTTCAACTAATGGTACAAGAGAGAGTCAAATGCTATTCATGGGATAAGTTGATGTGCACTGGCAAACACATTGGAAACCTGATCCTACAAAGAATAGGGTGAGTCAATCTTAATGGGGGGGGGGGGGGGGACACCTTCCCCCCAATTTTCCCCTGGGGGG
>Ga0123354_10003296_pt1 | contig 22189 bp, 6 predicted proteins | sample TergutLab28metaG_2_FD_97872 | JGI IMG/M metagenome (GOLD analysis project Ga0123354, IMG submission 97872) | Labiotermes labralis P4 segment gut microbial communities from Petit-Saut dam, French Guiana - Lab288 P4 | ecosystem: Host-associated > Arthropoda: Insects > Digestive system > Gut ... | reverse complement strand
TTTATAAAAATGGAATAGTCAAACTATGTTTTAGAAATAACCAAAGTAAAACATTACATGTTACAGTACACACTATACCAGAGGCTGACTGTACAGAAAAATGATCTCCTGATGATGAGCTTCTCGAAAGCTCGAAACATGTAGGGAATGAATGACGACTACCCATGAAAATAAAGGATAGTCCACAAGTGACATCGTGTTGGTTATTTTTTTAAAACAATTACAGTGATGCACGGAACAATGAATGTAAAAAAAGAGTAATGCTTGCTTTCTTTCAGGTTTATTGTTCCAGTCTCAATGATAGTTTGTAATGATGTGATGGCTTATATATTTGGATTCTTCTTTGGAAGAACACCTCTGATTCAGCTGTCACCAAAGAAAACTTGGGAGGGATTTATTGGTGGTGGTATTGCTACCGTTATATTTGGATTGGTGGTAAGTGAAAGTTTAGAGTTTAGTGTTATGAAAAAAAGTAGCAGATGCTGTGTTTTGTTTCAAGAATAATGCTGAGATGATGATGATGATGGCGGTGATGGTGATGACAGTAACAACAATACCACATGAAGGATTGTAATTGAATGGCCCAAATCCAGAACTTATTTGTTTATGTGTAGTGGTTTGTATAGTAATGCTGTCAGTATCATGGGCAGAACAGGGTGTTTCAAAGGAATCTGCCAAACTTCAGGAGAATGCTCCGTAGGTTAAATTACATCAGTATTATCAAAACACCTCTCTGTGGAGTTGAATAGTTATGGGGATAATGGCAAGAGAAGTTTTACAGAATGAAAGCAGCTGTACATTAATTAATTACCCAGTGCATGCTAAAACTAGGATGAATTTGTATTTCCTGTATTGTTAACACTTGTACTTAGCATCTAATTAACATCTGAGAATCATAAAAACATTGATTAAGTGAGAAAAACTCCCAATAGTTACATAAAAATTGTTGTTAGGTTTCCAAGCATTAAGTTGAGTTAGTGCATGGACAATGATGCAAGGCTACAGTAGTTAACTATACATGTATACACAATCATTCAGATTATTTAGTTGTCAGATATTGTAGATGCTATTGCTGTTTAATTTAGATTGATTGCTGCAGGAGTGTGATGGATTTGATGGTGTAAGTCATGGGTCTCCAACCTGTGGGTCACGTGCGGCCCACCAAGTTGTGTTATGTGGCTCACAGACACATTTGTAAATTTTGTATATGTACAAAAATTTCGCAATAATTTAGGCAGTTAGGTGTACCACTGATTGTTATTTTTCTACATTTCTGCCTGCAAACCAGCTTACAGTAACTGGTGTGGCCTTTTTCCTTACAAAGGTTGGAGGTGCATGGTGTAAGTTATGAATTATTTAGTGATGAGATGATGTATCTGGGAGGATGGTACAAGTTCTTTTGTAATGTTTATGGGAATAGATACTTAGGTCAGCAGTTCTCAAGGAGAAATGTCCTGTGGCACATTTGAGAGAAGTGTGTTCTGTGGCCACATAACATAAAACATTTTACTTTGTGCATGTAAAACAAATCCTGTGATGAAATATTTTATTATTTACTGTTTAAACAAAGCCTGATGAAAGTGGAAAATAATATTATACATGTGGCAACCCATGTGCATATGCATATTCGAAGGTGAAATGTAGCAGTTATGTAGTGCAGACCTACTACACACCAGTAGAAATACTTCATCAATCTATGGAAGATACATGAACGTATTGTTTATTATTAGTCATTGCAACATTCGGTGATCTTACTTAAGGATTTCGTTGTAGGTTGAGATTTCATGGATTTGTACTGTGTGTAGCCTCTCTGGGTCAGCATTATAAATTGTTGTCACAGCTGTTTTGAATACTCTGTAGAATAATTTTTATTAGGCTGCTGTTTGTCACACAGTCTGTTTAAGGACAAAGAAGATGATTTGTTTTCCCACAGATTTCACTGTGAAACAAGAAGTAAACATGGACACCTGTGAGTGCTAAGACTGGGAATGCAATTTACATAGGAGTGTCTCAGTACTTTGTCTTTGTACAGTATGGACTAGATTCATTTGAGTCAGGTTAGGGACAAGTCGTGGGCCGTTTTGGACACACTAATGTACCTTCAGGTTACATGAAACTTTGGGAATTTCATATCTGGCTGAAGAATTATTTGTTTTTTTTTTAAAATAAGACTGTACTTTATTATGTCAGTCAGTCAATCTGTGTTTGAGCACTTAGCCCAGGAGAGATTTATACCAGGGTCATGGTAGAACTGGTAAAGCTGTTAAAGTGACTATTATGTCAGTTATTGTTTCACTTCTTGAATTGTTTGTTGGTTGCAGATGTCGTATATCATGTGCCAGTACCGGTACTTTGTGTGCCCTATTGAATACAGTGAAACTATGGGAAGCATGTCAATGGACTGTGAGCCTTCTTCATTGTTCCGGCCACAGGAATACACACCACCAGAGTCCCTGTCTGGTATCCTGCAGTTGGTATGTATATTTGAATTATACATTTATTCCTGCCCAGGCATGGAAGATGATAAACCAACAAAAATGAGGCATGAAAAAGGGAAAATACAGTTTTCCAGCTTATTTTTAACCTATTTAATTATGAACGACATATTTTTGTGTGTTAGTGCACAACAGGCATAAAGTGAATGGGTAATTGGCAGGTTGTGCATTAGCACTGCACACATTCAGATTTCTATGTTAACATTTCAGGTGAGCTTAATTTTGGTGTGTATCCATATGTATAAGCTAAATTGGACAGTTTTTCTAAGACATTACTAATTATTTGAAAGCTGAGTGCATTATACAAAAATATGAAAGCTTCCAGTGACACAGTGCACATCCCATATTTGATCCTCAATGGATATTTTGTGTTATGAATCAGTATCCAAAATTATTCCCCATATATTGCCTTTCTGTTGCATGTGCAGACAGGCAGAACTGCTTACTAATCAAATTGCTGATTTTCCTAGGCCCCCATTTCTGAACAGTGTGGTCACTTATGCAGAGGATTGCTTTTTATGCCCTAAGTGTTTATAGACATTTCTGCTAAGTTGAGGTTACACGCGCGCACACACACACACACACACACAAGTAACCAAATGGCTGCATTGAAAATGAAGTGTTTGTGCAAAGTGGAGAAGATATGTATCTATGGTCATAAGGCCATTTGTTTGGAACTGCAGCAACAGGAAATTATAAAGCCCCTTTTATATGATGGGCTACTTGCTGACAGTGTTAGTTAACACTGAGACAGTAACTGTTACATTCAGGAGAGACTGAAGGCATTGTTGGGTTTTGAATGTTAATGGTAGAATGTTGCTCTTGGTTACAGTGACTCACATTTCAGGTAACCATGTGACACATGCATTTCTTAATAAGGACCATTGCAGACATATAGCATTACCAGTTTCAGTACTTTTCAAACATCCCTCATTTTTAGCTTTGTGTTTATGGTGCTGATGAATCATGGGACCTAGATAGATGAAAGTGTATACAGAAATGTTTTGTATAAGCCATTTTGTTATATCTTGATTCCAAACATATTGATGCTAATACTGTTACTTTTTTCAGTTGGGATTGAAGAATACATTGATGATGTATCCATTCCTTCTACATTCTCTCTCAATGTCAGTCTTCAGTTCTGTAATTGGTCCATTTGGTGGGTTCTTTGCTAGTGGTTTCAAGCGGGCATTCAAAATCAAGGTAAGCTTCAACTGGAAGGGCAGTGTGGTAGTTCTTAAACTCTGTCTGCTACTCCTCTTCCACGCTTTTTATCTAAAATTTTGTGGCTCTTTCCTTATCCAGAAAATGTTCGTTTTATGTTTTGAAGTTTTCTCTAAGGAAATTATTAATTTGTTTATTATTAATTAATTTATCAGTCTGAGGTATAGAACTTCTGTAGACTATAAAATGTTATGCGTACATTTTTTTAGTGTAAATAGGAATCTATTTCTGTAATGAAATGTAGTCTATAATCTCTTGTAATATGAGGTAAAATTTTTATGTTTTTGTAATTTTAAATTTAATTTCACAAAATACACTCATTTGGCAAAGTAATTTTGAAAATAATATAGTGTTATAAATTGAATACATTGTATATGAATGTAAGAATAATTTATGATGAATACTTGCTCAAGTGATGGTTTTCTTACATGCAGCTGTGACTGAAAATGCTACTTGTCAATCCATGCTATACCTTTCACAGGAACTGTAAATTACTGGGTGTGAAATTGTAGAGTGGAAACAGGCTCTGAAATAATACAAAAGTAATTCAGATCTGGTATAGCGGAATCATTATAATGACTACAGGTCTATGGACTGGAAGGCCAGGGAATTAGGATTAGATTCCCACCCCAGGGACACCATTCTTGTCTCCATAGCATTCAGGCAGGCTGTAGGGCACACCCACCTGGTACATGAAGCTGACCACTCACCTAACTGTGATGCTGAGGTTAAAAGTTTGTACAGCTCTGTTCCTCTCCCCCATGCACTTTCTTGGCATGGTACTTAACCCTTTCGCGCCGGAATTTTATCTTTCGCGCCGGAATTAAATCCCCCCCCCCGTTCTCTTTAATGGCCGTTCAGACATTTAAAGGGCTCACTGTGTGACATATATATATATATATATATATATGTCGTTCGGCGCCAAAGCGTTAAATAAGATTTGGGACAATGTTGCCTTGGTATACTTCTGAAAATTATGTAAGCATGTGCCTAGCTCTGTAGACAACTTACAGATAGTTATATGTTACTGTAACTACATTTCAGAAATAATTTAATTTCACAGTACTGCTGATGATTGCATTCTTAGACTTTCCATATTTCAGGCCTGTGTGAGCTTCCATTCATTTTATATTCATTGGAAACAACAGTGAGTTGCAAAATTATCTAAAAATATGCATTTGTGATTCAAAAAATTTACGGCTGTTGAATTGAAGCCTGCCAGTTCTAGTGTTAACCACTTTTGAGGCCACATTATGTTATGTGATGTGAGTTTAACCTTGATATCTACCAGTACATAAAGTAAGTTTTGCCCTTGAATATCTGAAATAAAAATTACTGACTGACTGACTGAGCAAGACATCTTTATACATAAGGTTCTTTGTGTGGTGATCAAATTCAGGTGGAGAATAAATGTCTCGGTAACCATAAAATAGGTAAATACTACTGTTCTGTTATTACAGGATTTTGGAGATATGATTCCTGGTCATGGTGGTATAATGGATCGATTTGACTGTCAGTATTTGATGGCAACATTTGTCAATGTGTACATCTCAAGCTTTATTCATACTGCATCACCACAGAAACTGCTTCAGCAGGTATGTAGTAAACACTTGCTATGTTTTATTCATTAACATCAGGTAGGAAAGGAGTTTCATTTTTCTGTGGTTCTTGAGCTGGCTAGTGCCAGACCACATTTAGGATGTTCTCTTTCCTTGCACTGGCCCATTGTCAAAGTAGGTTTGTATTTACATGCTGAGGTGTGCAGTGTGTCATCATTGCATAAATTGCATCTCATATTTTTATGCCACAGAATTCAGATAGGAACAGTCTGCCATTTACAGAGTTTTGAAACAACTTTGTATATGCAGCTTCTTGTATGATTCTGTAAAACTATTTTAATAATTTTTACACATCAGTTGGGTTTTTTTTGAAAATGTATGGTGCCTGGTGAAGGGCTGTAGCTCTCAACATGGCCCATATGGCCTCCCAGGGACCTACATAAAGTTTGTAAGGGGCCAGAGCAGAATGACAGAGAATTAGGGGGCCACGGTAACTTATAAGTGGGCCACTGAAACTTCACTGCCTGAATAAACATTGCAAATTTAAAACTGAATCAAAGGTTCCCTTCTTCCCTGTATCCCCATCAGCACAGAAGGCAAATTTGTCTCTTATTGCTTTTCCCCACACCCTGTCTGGTTGAATCTGGTTTCATTTGGGTGACATTTGCTGTCCAATTATGTAACTGCCTTGATGTGAAGAGAGGTGATCTTTACTTATCACTGACTACACTGCAACTGGATGTTTACAAACTTGCAAGTGTTTATCAGGCCCAAGGAACACCCTGAAAATAATGCCATTTATTAACAGTATTTTTTTCTTGTATAAGTAATGTGTTATACCTAAACAAAATATTTAAAAACAGTACATTATTATAACTAAAAGTAATGTAAATTTAGTCTGATATATAAATCAACAAGTTGGAAACGAAGTAAGTTTTTTCTCTCTCTCTCTCTCTCTATCTATCTCTATATCTCACTTGCATAAGTAACATCATCTGCAGAGGGTGGTTGACCACAGAGATAAATTTAGCTTAAAGGTGGGCCATGAGCAAAACAAAAAGTTTGAGAGATGTAGGGAACTGTGCCACAATCTATAGAATAATACTGTAGACCGAAAGTGTTTCATAATAGATCAAAATGTTTGCGTGCTGTGTCAAAACACACCTGTGTGTAGCAGTTCATATCAATGTAATAATCTGTGTTGTGTTACTGTCTTTTAGGTTTATAATCTGAAACCAGAACAGCAGTTGCAGCTGTTCTACACTTTGAAAGATGGTCTAGAGAATCGTGGTATCCTAAACCTTCAGTAAAACCATGCCAGTAGCAAGGTAATTGTAATGGAGAGACTCAGAGAGACATAAGTTCATATATTGGATTATGTGTGACCATATTTAGCAGCATTTAAATACAGGTATGCTACAATTTACCTGGCGTTGAGTCCAACCACACTGGTATCTTTTCATGGAAGAGAAGGGGGAACCATTTTCCATGATTATTCATTTCATATTGAAAATCCTAATTGTTTCAGCATGAAGTAGGATGTTTCAACAAATATGAATGAATTTTAGATGCATATAAGTTTTTGATTTAGTGTTTCTGTCAAATATTACAGTTTATTGTGTGTAGACATTACTTTACCAGTGGCCTATGAGTCACAAGTGTAATATCATTCAAGTCAGATGTTAGATGTTCCCTGCATTTGTACTTTGTAGCTGGTAATTTGGATTGTGATGTTTTGAAATCTTACTTCACTTGGCATATACAAGAACCTAACAAAGGCTGAGGTATTCAAACTTCTGGGTCATGGACACTTTGTCGCTGGGTATTTGGTTCCCATTATTTCAAGACAAGGTAGTGGTCTCATCTTCAAGGGTCAAATGAGCCCTTCAGGATACATTGGGAACCACATGTCCATTAATGCTGCATCATATCCCAGAAGAACAGACTTTTATCCAGACCACTGCAAAAACCTACAAACTTGCTTCCTGACGTTTTCTACGTATGTAAAATGGATGATGTAATACACTGCGTGGAATTTCATGTGATGAGTGCTTATATCTAGGAATGGAGAGTTGTCAGTAGGCAAATTTATCCATAGTTTATAAATATGTGTTGCAAGAGTTGACAAATATTAACCATTCAGTGGTGCTGGGGTAATTCCAACTTTCTACCTTTCTCTCATGGTGGAACAAGGTTGGGGGCATGTGAGGAATTGAAGTGTCCATACAGTGCACATGGGCTGGCATTGAAGCATTAAGCAGTAGGAGTGACAGTAGAAACTCCTGTGATGCCATACATTTTATACAGACATGCAGTCTTGGAGAGTGACTTTGACTTTTTCACTACTTTGCTTGTCTGCAAAGAAGAGGAACCCCATGGTAAACCTTGTTCAAGATGGATGGTACCCACCTGAAACTTAAAACCATGTACATTCTGTTTATAAGTCTGTGTTATTGTCACCTCCCCATCCTTTTTTGATTCATTACAGATTTTAGCTATGAAACGAGTTGTATCTGGTCTGTAGTACATGATAATTCCACATTCAGCACTTAAACCACTTCTTCTGATATTAAAAGAGGAACTTTTTATTGTTCTTTGTACCTGCCAAGTTGGTGTTGAGAAATTTGTTTTGTGGTTGTGCAAACTGCCATACACCATCCTCAAATGCAAGGTCTGTTCAGAAAGTTCTTGGACGGCATGTGCACCTTCCCTCTAAAGTCATGCAACAGTTGTATGATTGGGCCGGTTTGAGTAGACTGGATCTTGTTGCTGTTTTCCATTTACTTGTGGTGTGTTTTGTTGTTGAGTAAAGACAGTTATTTGATGAAATGAAAGTGTGCATTCTTCTTTTATTAACCAACAAATGCACAGTATTTGATGTTAACACTTTTCTCCTCCTTATTACACTCTTACATGTTTCAGTGTGTGAGCACTGTCGTCAGGGTTTCTCTTTGTATGTTAAAGTTACTAGGTCTGTTAAGGTGAAATCATCTGTTATGTACAGATGTCATAGTAGGATTACATAGTATCATATAGCAAGCTTACTTGTTACAGTTCTTAAATTTTATCCTAATATTGTGCACTGATTGTAATTAAGGTAAGCTTTAAGAATTTGAGAATACTATGTGATGTTTTAATCTCATTGTGACATCTGTATATAACAGTTGTTGTCACCTAAATAGACCTAGTAACTTTAGTATACAAAGAGATTCCCTGTTGATGATGCTTATCCATCGAAAAATGCGGGAGTATAATAAGGAGGAGAAATGTTTTAACATAAAATATTGTGCATTTGTCGGTTAATAAAAGAAGAATCTATAAAACTACACGGTACACACGATTCCAACAGTGTGCATTGCGAATTTTGTGAAATGTCTTTAAGGGAACTGCATTTTTGTGAAATTTTGGCACAAAATGGGGAAAGTTATTAAGGAAGCAGCAGTCTTCATAATGGAAGTAAAAATCACTTCCCAGGCTGACAAAGCAAGACAGAACTGATTGACTTTAAAGACCATGCATATATATATATTCCCCCACCAGTTATTGAGGTTTACTGCATTACGTGTTTATTCCTAGGGTCAAAGAGTGAATCAAGAATTCTGCTTGACTATTTTATTACATCTGTGAAAAATCAATGCAAAAGAAATGAGTGGAAGTTTGGCAGAAATGCATCTGGTTTATCACTTCAGTGTGTCCATGACCATCCTAAAGCCCTGATGTTTCTAACAGACTTTTTTCAGTTCCTCACATTGAAAATTAGTGTAAAAGGAAACGGATATGAATCAGTGGAGGAAATGTTAGAAAAGATGCTAGAGCAGCTAATCACAATTTCATAAAAATTATGGCTGGAATGCTGGGAAAAATGACAGTCTTTTGGAATTTTTGTATTAATGTGTAAAATTTATCTGGTACATATTGTGCTTTTATTTAATCAGTCCAAGAAATATTTGAACAGGCCTTTAGGAGGAAAGTAGAGTCAGTCTTTATGTCTCATGCATTGTCTTTCATCTGCTTATAATTGTGGTAGTTCCGACCATAATGTAAAAATTACAAAAATTACAGCTTACTGTTATATAAACACTATAATATGTGCATTGTTCTGTGTGCTTTGACAAGTCACTTAGTGGAGACATTATTGAAGCTAATTTTGTGACTAGTTTTCACAGAATATTTATACAGAGCAGTAACATTACCATCTTAGATCCTGTAGGTAGCTTCAGTGCATCTGTGATTTCTCATGTCTGACATTCTGACTGCTTTGCAAAGCAATAATTTGGATAAATTATGTATATATGTATTTAGTTGGGGTTTGCCATGCTGTTTGGGCTTGTACGTCTTCATGGTTTATTACTCTTTGTATATGATACATACATACTGTTACTGTGACACAACATTCTGAGAATGTCCAATATGGTGTTGGTTCACATGCCAGTAGAAAACCCTTAAGTGCACCTGTTACTGAGTGTCAATATATGAGTTGAAATAATTGGATTTTCAATATTTCTGTATGTCGCCAGCAGGCAAGAATCTTCTGAGTAGTGAGCTGTGGTTCCTGAAAACTTACTACGTTGCTCGAATTCATGAATCTAATCACTCTCATAGGAATCTATGTTCATTGGTCATTCTTGATATGATACACAGGCTCGATTTTAGTCTGTTGTAACATATATTTCTTCATTATATCTTTTCCCTGTCTGTAATTTGTGTATTCTTGTAAACATTTTTCTCTTCAAGTTAAGGACTTCCTGATTACTCGTTTAGGGTATGACATGTGTTATCTGTAATAGTGAGTTCATTTCCCAAACATTAAAATGCATTGTTATTTTTCTGCATGATATTCTTCACAAGAATACCAAGATACCACGTAAGTATTTGTGAATCTCTGACAATTAACTGGCTTAAATGAAGGAGGTGAAAGTTTTATGATAATTGTTTAGAGGAGGTGACTGGAGTAGAGTCATAAACAAATGCTGTCTTTGATTCATGCCACAGCAGTACTGTCTTGAGACAGACAGCATTTAAATTTTATGAGCTAGCACAAAGTAACTGACATGCAAGCAGGGGTCCAAAAAGTAAAGTAACATAAATGTTTTGCACTGTGTTCAGTTCAATGCCACAGTAAGAGATCATGACTGACTTAACATCTGTTGCATTGTGATTTATAGAGACCTTTTAAGCAGCACCTGTCTGGAAGGCATTTTGACACTGATGTGAATATTCAGCATGAAGAACATAGTTAGTTATTGGGGTTGGTCCCAGAGGTGTAGTAAAACTCATCACATTGTGGGACAAATGCTTTAATAGGTGTGGTGATTCTGTTGAAAATATTATGAATGTGTACCTTGATTGCCATGTACTGTTATAGTAGTATGATGGAAATGTGTTACTTTGCATTTTGAACCTGCTTTGTGTGGGTCAGGATGTGCATAAATCAGGGCAGAAAGTGACCTTCAGTTCTGTATTTTTGTGACATGTAATGGGTATGGTGGACAAGTTTAAATTATAATGCAAAATAAAAATTGTATTTCTTGTATGTCATATGAAAGTTTTGAGTTACCAACATTGCCATAGTTGAGCAGTAATGTAGCATATCTAATAGCTATATCAGATATATGGATTCTGTGTTACTAAAAGAGAGCCTTGTTGTTAAGCACATTTGATTGCTTTGCTGAAATTATGGTTATTATTTATTTTGCTCTTCCTGCCCTGAGCACAGTATATCAAGTAAATGTAGCACAAAACCTTCATGAACAACAAGGAACAACTTACAGATGCAGATATTTATGTCATTCCAGTTTATCAATGTTTAATTGTACATGTTTTTAAGCAGTAGCTAAATATGTTGCATGTAATGTTATGTTTGTCTAATGAAATGTTTCAGGAAAAATGTTAATATTTCTAGGAGTGTATCTCCAGTGTAAATTAGAGACTACCCGAGTGAAAAGAAAAGCAAGAACTTTGACACCTCATAGAGGCATTTGTGTTATGAAGAGCTGAATCTTCACTCTGGCTGCTTATGACTTTTAAAGTCTTTGTATTCTAGTTGAAACTGTCTTCTTTAAACATGTTACAGTCTACAGCTTGTACTAAACCCTCATGAGTCCTCCATTTGTACATGCTTGGCTTTCTAAAATATAGCATGACAGTCTGTAAAGGGATATGTTTAGGGTCATAATATGGGGAAACAACCAGTTTGCATTCCGCTTTCAGTGACAGTTTTGTACTACAGTAAACATACTTCTTTGTGTTCATAATTTGTTGAAATATTTGAAGACAGATCTGAAAAATTAACAGCATTGCTCTTTTCCTAAAATTGTTGTATTGTCAGCAGAATTCTCTTGATGTAGCATTAAACACTGGCAGTTTTCATCACTGTGCAGTGGCTTATTTCCCACAGCGGATCTTATAAATGGTACTTTCTTCACTTCTCTCCTTCCTCTCACAGACTCTCCTCTTTTATTTGTGTCCACTTTTTCCTTATTCTCTGTTACACTTTGTATGATTTCTCTGCCTAGTTCTAGGTCTGTGTCTTGTGGTTTTACATTCACCGCATTTGTTTTAAACAATCTGATATGTATTGTCATCAAGATGTGACACATGTATTTGCCTTTTTATTCCTAATTTTACTACTCTTTGTGTTGTGTTCATGCTTTCAAATTTTGCTTAATATCCTAGTTTCACTTTCACTCTTTAGTAGAATGTAGATACTTAATTTCTGTAGCTTGTAATCTGTGTACATCACTACCAGTCCACGTCCCAGTTCCTGGTCTTATGCCAATGTACGTGAGTTTTATATAACATTACTCTTAAATTTTCTCCATTTATGTGCCCCAGAATACATTGTTTGTATGCACAGCCTAGCTTTAATTAAGTGTTATGTTTTGATATAAGCACTCAAAAGTCTCAAGGAAATGTACAGCTGTTCCTCTGATTGCTTCTTGAATGTGGTATTGAAAACAGACTATTGAATAATTTTATAAAAGACATCCTTCATTTTTGCTTTTTGTCACATAATCATTTTAGGACCTTGCATTATTTTACAACTACTATAATTTAAGTGAGAGTTAAGCTCTTGCTGAATGTGCATTTTATTGAAGTATGTAGTCAAAAATAAGCCAATACAGACAGATGCAGGTTGAGAGGTAATCACCAAAAGGCATTTTTATGGACAAATAAATGTAATTCTTGATTAATTTTGCTTTTATTATACTTCAGTAAAATAAAAACGAATGAAGGAAATTGTTGCCCTTTCCTGTCTTATGTCAGAATTTCAGATCTTTTTCCAAAAGTTTTGTTGAAATAAACTGGCCCAATTTCACTGAGTCTTCTCAATAGCCCTGTTAGGTAAAATCCCTACAAAGTAATACAGTGGAATGCAGGATGTCTTTAGTAAGGCCAAGCAAATTACTCAGATCTCTGCCCTGCCTGATTTTGTATCAGCCCATAATTATACATGAATGGGGTATATTATGTGTAGTAAATTAAGAGGGTTGTGGCCAATTTGGAATTTTTTTTTGAGAGAGACTGAAGAATACTATGAACTGCAGTCAGGATGATTTGGCAGTAACTGAATCTAGCATTTCCCAAATATGAAGCCCAGGGGACGAACTGCTGACAATCAGTGACATTCTGAAAGGGAGGAATTTTGACACTAAGGTGATGGGACCATATAAATTTGACAGCAAAAGAGAGAAGGCTTTGAGTTAAGAAAATTAAGTGGAGGTTCAGCTGTATACCTCAACTGAGAAAAGGAGTGTGTTGGATTTGGATGGGTGATGTTCTGATTTGTGGGAAGTACAGAGATTTTTCTGTCCTCCAGAATTTCCAAACCAGGTTCTGAGCCCATCTGTTCCTTGTCCAGTGAGTGTCTTGGACTTGTTCACTGGGGATAAAGTGGCTAAATTGTGAGTATGACTGTTCACCTCCATCTAGTTGCAAAGGTCTTTAGATGGAGATTATCAGGAAGTAGCAATTTTAGAAAGTCATATTTTTCTTTTGTTATTAAAGTTTTAAAGGAACATGATCCATAGCATGCAGAAAGCGGCTTTTCCACTTTCGTCACTTTTAGCATCAAAATTTTTGTGTTATTACTTGTAGCATCAAAATATGTGTGAATTATGCCAAAAAATCTAAAAGCAAGGTCATGAACCATGGTTTCCTGGAGACTACAGCAGTGGATTTGTAGGGCAGCATGTTAACCAGAGAAATACAGAAAGATGATGTGTAATGCATTACTGATTTATGTTATATGATGCAAGGGTATCCTGAAAGCAAATCTGGGGTTTTAGGAGTGTGTTTTCTTCACTGTATGGAGAAAATAAAATACTAAAATGAAGGTCACTGCAAAATGTTTCTGTTGCTAAATTTACGCTCCCAGGCAAAGAAGATATCTAGCTGATATCTGATTTCAGCCCAGAAGGACACCTTGGTATATCTGCATCTATTGTTTGGGTACCTTCCTTCTTGTGCTTGAACATAACAAGCTGCTCACCTGCCAGACTTTGAAGATAATGCTACAAGACAAAGTCACTGCAGCTGTTGAAGCAGTAACTTGTGACAAAAACCTTTTGAGGTAACCTTTATTTCACTGCTCTCTTTTCTTAAAATGCATGTAGTAGTTAGGAAAATACAGGCTCCTAAAACCCCAGAGTAACTTTCTGAACACAGTGTACTATACCTCATCTGATTTCCTTTGAAATTTTGGCTGGCATTCCACTAGTTTATTACACTGAACTGGGAACATGGAAATTTGAAAGAGCAATGCTTTTAACCAAGACAGTATTTCTATTTGTAACGTAGTGCATTTGCAGTTTGTGATATTTAACACAATATAATTTTGTGGCTTGTGTTACATGTCCGCAGAAAAATATATAATATGAATTATAGAGTATGTACTAGTTCTAGTGCAGTTCCAGTAAAAAAAAAAAAATGTAATTCTTGGAGTGTTAATACTCTTACATTATTTCTTGTTGTGTTCTTGTTTATTGATGTTGGAATAAGCAGTGGGCAGTAAGGTATAATACTGTTTCTGAGCAGTTTAAAGTCCATTGCTAAATGCAGTTGCACTAGGCTGTTCAACAGTAAGTCAGTGTTAAATGCTAGGATACCTCATTAGTCTGTCATTTTGAAGATATAAAAGTGATACATTACATTAGAAACAATATTTATGTATATGTATGTGTGTAAAAATATGGAAATTTGAATAGATTTTGAGTATTGTATGTATGGTTATTAATATTATGATGTTCTAGTACTCACTGTGACATTTCCACGTGTTATAATATAGAATTTATGCAATTTTAAAATTATACTGTGTATAAAAAGTGTATATTACATTGTAAGTTGCAGTTTTAATGTACAGAATATAGTATGCTAGTCTTGAATACAATATTTCAGTGCTGCTGGTACTGAGAAGGTTATAGGTTTATGATACATTGTGTTGGTGATGGTGAATTAAAAGAACATGGGTGCCAAGTTGGTCCTCTGGTAATGTGTGTGAAATTGCCAACAGAACTTTTTGGAAAAAATTATTTTGTAAACTTCTTCTGGAGTATGATGCCACATCAGTGGATATCATGAGGTTTTCTCAGTGGCATATTTGAGGACTCCATTGGTGTGGCATATGACATTGCCTCACTGGGTGATCAGTTCCCAGTGTTGCTAAAGAACATAGTCCCTACCTCTTTGAGCATCTAGAGGACATATGGATGTGGCATCATATGCAAGAAGAAAGGAGTTTCAACCACACCAATGTGAAAACCTCAAGATTTGTATTTTTTAAACTGTGACTCTCAAATAGAGATGAATATTTGTGAAAGGAGTTTGGTAGGTACGTGGAATAATAATTCATTTCATGTGATTTGTTAAGTGCGTGACAACAGCAGGAAAGCCAGTGACAGCAACTACTATAAAACATCACGCCTAAAACAAAATGTAAGCAACCTTAAGAAGACAAAGTATTTAAAAAAAAAAGCAAAATTACAAGTGACAGAAGTATATAAATAAATCTGGGAATCTGTACAATCGAACCTTATACATCAGTGGTTTCCAAAGTGTGCTCCGCGGATCCCAAGGGATCTATGACCAGTTTGCAAGGGTTCTGTAGATACATTTATTTAATGGAAGCTTAGAAGTTTACAAATTTTTTAAATTAAAGGAATGATATTTTGTTAAAAATAATCTATGATCTTCTTTAATTGATGTGTTTATTTCATATGATGGTTACATTATCTAATCAAGGGACATCCTGTTCCCACAAAGCAAGTGACAATCGATTTAATTAAGGTCCAATCATATAATGCGTTGTTATGTATGCTACTGGTACATATTAGTATATACCTAAAATCAGTTCTGAGATAAAATTTTAATTTTGGATACCTATCTTCCAGACACTTTGTTGACATGAGCAAGGATATGAGGATCTGTGGATATCATTTGAGCCCCAAAGGGGTCCACGAGCAAAAGGTTCAGGAAACACTGTTATATTTTTAGGTAATAAATTAATATACTTAATAATACCAGTTGAACTGTAATTAATGCAAAAACAGATGTGTACCTGCAGCCTATATTAAGTATGGAAGCACAATGGGCTAAGGGATTAACCTTCACAGGATGGTGAACATTAATCTCATGAACCTAGTAGGTACCTTCAAACTAACAGCATGAACAGAGGGTGAGCCACTTTATTTCTTTTTGTAGACACTAATAAGAAACAGCATCAAAGTACTGCTGCCTGCTCTGAAGTAGTGACAAATTCAGCATAGCTAATATGTTCTCATATTTGATGTTACATGTATGAATAAAAAAATTGCCATGGCATAAGGCCATATATTTTCTTTGATTTCTGTTGAGTTTAAATGTTAGTATAATGGAGTTCCAGGGGACAGATGGGTGGTGAAGTTCAGATCTCAGTAGGGCACTGTACAAGGACATATGACTGTCAGTGACTGTAAAAGAAAACATATTGTAATTAAGCACGTCCAAAGTGTTTAAACCTCGAGAAACATTGTGATGAATGTGATTGTCACAGTAGAGCTTACAGTTCAGCAAAGTATTAAGATGATTAAAACACTGAACACAAGCAACATAATTTGGAAGTGAAGTTAATACTGTTCATTTTACAAGAAGACTTAGTCTTGATTTCCATGTATGAAGTTGTTTGCCATTATCCTAGCATCTCTTCCACACACAATATCAGATGATTACAATTTACTGTATTCAAAAAACTGTTATATATTTTAAGATTATCAGGTAACAAGACAGAATTTAAATTCCTTCAAATGAAATTTTACTTTTCTAATCTTATTAAAAGAAATTTATGTAATTGTTATTTATGATTTTCTGTTATCAGATGATTACAATTTACTGTATTCAAAAAACTGTTATATATTTGAAGATGATCAGGTAACAAGACAGAATTTAAATTCCTTCAAATGAAATTTTACTTTTCTAATCTTATTAAAAGAAATTTATGTAATTGTTATTTATGATTTTCTGTTATGTTTATGTTATTTTAGTATTTGAGTGCCAAGATCTGTTTGGTGGATAAGGTATGTGGGGGAGAGTTTGGAGGCCTTGTTACAGAAAGTGTAGGATAGAGGAAGTCATTGTAATTGGTTGTATTACTACACAGTGACAACAAGTGTCAATGCCTGACTTTTTCTCTTTCCCACCCCTTTCATATTTATGAGAAATATTGCAGTTGAAATATAGTTGTATGAAGGAAACATCATTGTCACTGCATTGTGCTTTTGCTTCCAGACTAACTCGGTTTTTAAATTGTACAATGGTTCGGTGAAGCACTGTACCATCTTTAAATTGTATGTCATTAGCCCTTCATAGACTCACTGAGCATTAATTATTGTCTGATGTAGTTCATATTTGAGAAATTTAATTTAACCATCTTCTGTATTGTTTGTATGCTGTCTGGAATTCCTTTAAAAAATTTTTTGTCCTGAATTCTTTTTAGTAGAATTGTATCTGGGACTAACTTTTTCTTTCATTCTATTTACAGTGTTGACTCCTTATCAACATTCTTTGCACAGTTATTGGTATGTGGTTGACTCTGCTACAAAAATGAAGTATATTAAAGTAAACTCTTTCTTACAGGAGGAAAGAAATTTGGCAACTGTTGGTTTGTATAATGTAGGATCGTGTCACATAAAATTAATGTGAATAACAATTAAAAACTGGTATTCATATATAATGAAGAGTCTGCTGTGTTAGATATATATTCAGATCCCGTCCCAGGTACCTTCAGCTTACTTTAAAACGTATGGTACATTGACACCCTTTGTACAATTCCATTCTTAGACATATATCATGTTCGTTGTCTTGGATGTATGGAACATTAATGTAAAAACCGATGTGTTGTTGTTGTGAAAACTGTGTGATGTTAGATATTTTAATATGTTATATTCTTCCAAGTTTGTTTGTACTACCATATCTTTTTTATTAAATTAATTTGTAACTAAAGTAATAATATTGATTACACTATTTTAGTTATGAAAGTTGTAATATTGTGTTCCTGATATATAAATATGTACATATTAATATAATATGAATCATAATAAAATATATCACATAGTCCTGTGTATTTCTTGAATATAGCCAGAGTGAGTTTACACTGTTTTGCTTCAGCAGTTTGTGCTATGCAGTGTACAGTGCTTACTTGTATATTGTGCAGAGTTTGGTGTCTGTCTTGTTGTGTCTCTAATAGTTTTAAAATGTGAACATTTATGTATGGATTGCTCTAATTTGCTGTCTGATTTTGGGTGTATATGCAAATTACCAATAGGGGACCGCGGTGGCACAGTGGTTAAGGTGCTGTGCTACAAATCGGAAGTTCACTGGTTCGATCCCAGCTAGTGTCAATGGATTTTTCATTGACATAAAATCCTTCTGATCGCACTATGGCCCTGGGGTCGACTCAACCTGTAACAGAAATGAGTACCAGGAGCATTTCCTGGGGGTAAAGGCGGCCGGTGCGTAAGACTGACAACCATACCACCATCCTGTGCCGTTGTCACGAAATCTGGGAACCTTAACTTCCTAATAACCCTCTGGGCCTGTCCAGGCCTGTAATGGGACTGCTTTACCTTTACCTTATACAAATTACCAATGAAAATACTGATGTTTGTTCACACAGAAACACACACGCACACGCGCTTACACACACGTTCATTTTATATAATTTCGTTTGAAAGCAGTTGCTAAAGTGTACTGGGGACAAAGTGAAGTGTTGTATAGAGGAGGTCAGGTCAATTTCCATCCTGGTTTTGGGCTGATTTGGTGCCAGAATTAAGTGCCTGTCTGGATCAACAGAAGACCAAAATGGTCACGACATCTGCATAAGGAAGTCTGTTAAATAATCTCAGCCTTAACCTGATGTTTGGCAATTTGAGCATCACACCTTGTGAGGTACACCTGACATGCACCAAAAGAGGTAACAATACTTGGCACTGGGAGGTCTACACTAAAAAGTGTTTGGTTAATTTATTTTAACTTCTGTCTGCTCAGTTTGTATGAAAGTTTTTCTGTGGTAGTGGCCTTTATTCATAAAATGAATACATTACATAAAATGTGTATCTCATTATATTCTGCAACTTCAATGTGAAAACTTCTGCATCGTGATGCCTCATTTTATGATTTAACAGCCATATAATGTATCTGGGAAAAGGACACAGCAGTATGTTTATTAGTGTTGATTGTGATTATTTCAGAAACTTGGTGAGCTTCTGATGCAATGAAAAATGTATTATGAAAGTAAGAAATGAATAATTTTCTTATTTCTTATGAAAATGTTTTTAATATTATTATAATAGTTGTGTAATTGAATGTAATATAACATAGCATAATCAATGTAGCAATGCTTTTCTATCAATAGCATGTGTATCATTGCTGGTACATGGAGGGTAGTGTGGTTAGGTGAAGTTATTTGGGAATTATCATTTTTTTCATAATTCAATTTTAAAGACTTCAGTCCCATGACAAAAATTGTTTTAAATGTATTTGAATAAAAAGCAAACATTTGTGTAGTACTGTAGAACTAAAATAGAAAAGTACAAACTGTATGATACTAATATTTGCAGTACCTGCTAGTATGCATGAATGCTTTGTTTGTGACAGTGGTGTGTGAGGAAAAGAAGTTTGAAAAATCACTGAATAGTGATTAGGCTAAAGGTCGGATGACCAAGGAGTCATTTGACTTTGAGCAAAGGGCAGAGGGGCAGGAAATTTTTCTCTTTTCCAGTGTCTGGACCAATTGTGGAGCCCACCCATCCTCCTTGTCAGTGGGTGCTAGTGCTTCTTTCTCTGAGGGCAAAGTAGCAGAGTGTGAAGCTGACCACTCATCTCCATCTAATACTGAGGTTAAGAAAGAGTGCAGCTGTACTTCCACTCCCTCAGTGTGCCTTCAGGGCATGTATGTGGACAACTTACCAGTACCTTACCAAAAATGTGGTTTATCTTAACTGTATGTATATTCTCCCGAAAGATATTAAATTTATTGTAGTTTATCCCCTTTTAGTGCCTGCATCTCTACAAGTTTCTGAGCAACCATAACACCCCAAAATTACTGGCATCTGGAGTGTGACACCATGTGGTCTTGTTGGGACTTAACCAGTGTTTCACAGGAACTTATTGCCTCCACGTTCAGGACAGGAGAATGAGCCATATAGGAATACATGGTTACAGATACAGTCAAGGCTAAGTACATGGGCGATCCTGAAAATAAAATAAGAATTCTGATGACGCTAGATAGAACATCCAGTCCATTCATACCGCGTGGGTATTGACGGTTCTCAAGGACACATCCATGCCATTGGTTTATTTATTTCAAGTAGAAAGAGAGAGACTGGCATAAAAAATATAAACTAAACGCAACCTGTGGTCACAGTTTCTGGGTTACTCATACGCATGCTCTGTGGAGAGAAAGTTTGAACGTTATAGGGAAGTAAGAGGGACTTTTAATGTTAAACAGCATTGCCAATTGCTACATGTAGTAGGGGACGGAAGAAAGCAATGTGGATGGAATGCTCACGTGTGCTTGTGTGATTTGAAAACATGAATGTGCTGTGATTACCTCCGCATGACATATTGCAATCATTGAGAAGTCACGTACTACTGAAATAATAAGCAGCAACCTTGGTATTAGACATGAGGTTATGAATGTAATAATTTCATTGGACCGGGAACAGACGCTAGAAAACGTCGCAAATGGCTGAAGACGACGATGTACTGCAAAAGAAGAAATCGCACAGAGAACGACATTCAGGTATGTATGTAAACATATTAAGGAAGCAGTTTGCCGTAGTACCATTACGGGAGGAAAGATGGTGTCAACATAACCTAACTTAAATTAACCTTACAATATCCTTAATTATCCTAAACTAACCTAACTATCTATGCGAAGGGCCAGCTACCCATCCATGGAAAACTTTCTCAAGCTAAAGATTCTCAACGAAGGAATAGAACAAGACGGCTTAATGGATGTAGGCGAAAGCGAGTATAAAGGAATGTAACAAATTGCATACGGGCACTTGGAACGTGAAAACACTACTCAAACCTGGTGAAATGCAAGAACTTGCGGAGGAACTGGCCAAGACACAACTCGAAATAGTAGCAGTCCAAGAAACGAGATGGCCCTGAACCGGGCAAATAAAGAAAAAATACTTCTCCATATATTACAGTGGAACCAGAGATCAAATAGATCAGGCGGGCACTGGCTTTATTCTCTTAGGGAGAATTGAGGAGAACGTCATTGGGTTTGAAGCAATAAACGAAAGACTTTGGAAGATAAGATTAAAAAGCAAATATAACCATCTGACTGATTAATATCTATGCTCCCACTGAAGACAAAACGGACGTAGAAAAAGAAAAGTTCTATGACGATCTCCAAACAGTACTGGATAGAACACCCAAAAGTGATACACTAATAGTTTTTGGCGACATAAACGCAAAACTAGGGAAGGAAGATGTTGATAATGAAGTAAGCGGGGAGCATACTCTACAGGAATTATCGAACAGAAATGGGGAGATGCTACTAGATTTTGCACTAGGAAATAACCTAAAAGTCATGAGCACCCAATTTCAACACAAGAAGATTCATAAAAGTACTTGGCTGGCCCCTGACCAAAGGACACTAAATCAAATAGATCATGTAATGATCAGCGACGAGAAGAAAGAACTTATTGAGGACATTAGAACCATGAGAGGACTGAATATAGACTCAGATCACTATCTTCTTAAGATAACACTAAATCAAAAACTTCCAAAAGTATATATTAAGAAAAATAGAGATTGGACGGGGATGTGGAATAAATCAAACCTCAAGGATCCAATAAAGTGCCTGGAATACAGAAGAGCCTTATACACCAAACTGTCAAAACAAACACAACAGCAAGATGCAGAACAAGAATGGGAGCAGATTAGGACGGCAATTACAGAAGCAGCAAATGAAATGATCCAAAAGCAAGATAAGAAACGGAGTGAATGGTGGGACAAGGACTGCCAGCTAGCAATTAAGAGTAAGAATGACGCAAGAAGAAAGTGGCTACAGCGTAAAACCAGAGCGAGTAGCGAATGGTATCATAAGAAAAGAAATGAAGCAAATAGAATGTGTGCACTAAAGAAAAAAGAATGGATAATTGAGACAATCAGACAAATAGAAGAAAACCACAAGAAGAACGAATCAAGGAAATTCTTTAGTGAGATTAAAAAACTTAAATAGCAGAATATAAGACCCCCATTTATGTGTAAAGATGAAAACAGCACCGTCATCACTCAAATGAATCAAATCTTAAATAGATGGAAGGATTACTTCAGGACAATCCTGAACCTAGATACAGATAACTCCTTTAGTAACCATAGGGTACAGCCAGTAACAAGTGATAACCAGACCGAAGTAGAAAT
>Ga0123354_10003293_pt1 | contig 22199 bp, 19 predicted proteins | sample TergutLab28metaG_2_FD_97872 | JGI IMG/M metagenome (GOLD analysis project Ga0123354, IMG submission 97872) | Labiotermes labralis P4 segment gut microbial communities from Petit-Saut dam, French Guiana - Lab288 P4 | ecosystem: Host-associated > Arthropoda: Insects > Digestive system > Gut ... | reverse complement strand
TGTGGGTGGTGAGGTGTGGATGTATAGTTGTTGGTGGGTGGTTGGTGAAGGAGGGGGGGGGGGAGGGGGGGGCAACTTTAATGGAATAAATTAGGTACATTTAACACTGCTAAGAGTACTCATTTAATTTTTATGACCTGGGGACTCTTACTGTCCGAACATCCTGTATAAATATATCAACTACAGTTTCCTATATAATTTTATGAATTCTGAAATAAAAGCAACAAGTAGGCTGTGGAAGTTTAAATAACTTCTGGGCATATGAAATAAAGACATGTAAATGTTCGCAGTTAGTGACTTGTCAATAAGAGTACCAGATAAACAAGCAACATTTATGGGGAAGGTGTGCATTAAAGTTGTGGTATCATTTCAGACAAAATAAATCACTCAGAACTCGACTAAATTACCGAAATCAGTATCATCATAATGGTCTCTCAAATTGTAATGTGATCTTACAAAAGGGGCAACGATTAATTCATTAAAAAAAATTCAACATTCATAAGAAACTCACTGGCAAACCTATATGAAATGTTGCTGGCATTCTCCTAAGAATTGCTCTGTCTAGGTCCTGAGGTCTGTTTGTGGCTCCCATAACAATGACCGTGCAGTCTGGATCAGTGATAAGGCCATCCCACAATGACATAAACTGTGCCTTCATCATGGCAGTTGCCTCATGATCATGTGAGTTGCGATTTCTCAAGAATGAATCTGTAAAATATATTAGATATACAGAATAATTGTATCCTTTGAAAGTGTGACAAAGTTTAAATATTTGGGAACAACCCTAACATTTCAGTATGTTCATGACAAGATTAAGAGCAGACTGATCTATAGGAATGCCTGCTACCTTTCTGTCCAAAATCTTTTGTCTTCCCATTTGCTTTATAAAAATATAAAGATTACAATATACTGAAATGTAATTGCCCATTGTTTTAGATGTGTGTGAAACCTGGCCTCTCACTTCAAGGGTAGATATAGGCTGAGGATGTTCATGAATACAGTGCTGAGGAAGATACTGGTTATTACGATGAACAAGCGAACAGGGGACTAGAGGAAACTGCATAATGATGAGCTTCATAATTTGTACTCCTTACCAAATATTATCCAGGTGATGAAATCAAGAAGACGGATATACATAAAGCACGTGACACATGGAGGACAGGACAGGTGCATACAGGGTTTTGGTGGGGTAATCTAAAGCAAAGAAATCACGGAAGTCACAGGCATAGATGGGAGGATAATATTAAAATGGATCTTAAAGGTAGAGGATGGGAAGGTATGGTGTGGATTCATCTGGCTCAAAGTATGGGTAAGTGTCAGGTTCTAGTTAACACGCTAATAAGTGTTCCATAAAATGTGGGGAGACTAGCAAAGGAACTACACCCTCCTCAGAAACAACTCTGCTTCATGGAGTTAGTTACCTTCACAGGGTTGACTTACCGCTTCATAAATAAATACATCAACTTACCTATCTCATCAATAAAGATAATACATGGTTGCAACTTCACAGCCAGTGTGAAGACAGCTGCTGCCAATTTCTGACTTTCTCCATACCATTTGTCAGTGAGCATTGATACATCCAAGTTAATAAATCGTGTACGTGCTTCACTAGCCGTTGCTTTTGCTATCATGGTCTTCCCACAACCTGGGGGTCCATGCAATAGCACACCTACGAAATACAGCAACAATTTATCCATGGAAATGTACATAACAAGATGGGTGATGTACATATAATGTAACATGGAGGCATGTTCATACAACCATTGTTGCAGTGGAAAAGCAATAAGTATTACATATTCTGAGTGTATGTTTGCAGCCTTGGGTACCCAACATGCAATGCACATGTGCCATATTGTCATCTGTGACCTGTCTAGCTCGATAACAATTTTCCACATTATCTCACAAATGGCAAGAACTTAGAAAAATATATTTAACACAAAATGTGTGCTTTGATTTTAAAAAATACTTAACACAAAATGTGTGCTTTGATATTCTCTACAGCTTTTTTCTGAAACATCTCTCATTCTAAGAAAAATTCAGTGAAATATGACCAAAAATGTACATTGGTCTTCATGCAAAGTACCCATTATTCTTGTAAGATTTTAATGAAACATGAATTTTGTTTACAGCCTTTTGGAAAGTTTCTCAAATATCAAATTTAATGAAAATTTGTCCAGTGGGAGTCGAGTTGTTCAATGCAAACAAACTGACAGACACGGCGAAGCTAACAGTCACTTTTTACAATTATGTGACTGTGCCTAAAAATGTGTCACACTGAATACAATATGTTAAAACATAGTTTATAGGCATTATTTACAAATTAAAAAAGAATACTTTGTATTGAAGTCATGTCTGGATGTCTGTCTGTGACCTAGTATGAGGGTCTAAATCACTGTATAAATTTTGTTGAAATTTAACACAGGGAAATTCCAGTAAAATTATTGTACAGTTCTTACGTACGGTCATAATGATTCATAGTACAGCCTATTTCCTGTAAGGCCAGAAATTCCCTTCTTTGTGTAGTACACAAACTGTTTCACTAATGTTCTTGACATTTTATATGGTACACCTCCACCAAAAGTAATCCAGCAATTTGAATTTGCGGCCACAATGATCCATAATAAAGTTCAGTTTACACAAGGACACAAATCAGTTTTTCCAAGTATACCACAAACACTTCTACATTTTGTTCAAATTTAATATTGGTGACTCCACTAATTTGTATTTCATTACTCGTTCAGAGTATGTACATACCTTTCGGAGGTTGTGTGAGATGTGAATCAGCAAACAACTCCTTCTTCTGAATTGGTAAGATAACAGTCTCCCTCATCTCCTGAATCACATCATCCAAGCCAGCAATATCTGCCCATGATATAGGTATTGTAGATGGATCAACCAAATGTCCAGCAATCATCATCTCATACTCTGTTAACTACAAAACATTACTGTCCATCACATATTTAGTACAACCACATCATTTAGATTCAATCACTAACAAGTTTCTTCAAAGTAAATAGCTTCATATAATTCAGAAGTCATATGGTAGTTAAAACAAACATGTTCTCAATACTTGGTAATGTATAATACCATTACAAACCTCTAATTTCAGTCTCTTACATTCAATTCCAAGACACCGTAACTTCTCATCGGCCTGAAAGAGATTAAAACTTCTGTAAATTAACGTAGCCACTGTACAAAATTATTCACCACAGCATGCTACAAAAATTAGCTGTCGAAGTGTTTCTACCTTCCTCACATTTCCAAAATTACAGTATATGTCAAGTGCTTGGTTACAGAGTTATACACATACAGGTTACTAAATTTTATGCTATATTACACTACAAGTAAGAACATCACTTTCCTTTTGGTTACTTTTAATCTAAAAAGATATTCTGACATATTTCAGTCTTGAATGTAAGTAAATGCTAACTTATGTTTCTAAGCTATGTCACAGATATGGATGTAAAACACCATACACTGTAGTGCTTTAATTTAGAAGAAAACTTCAGTTCAGTTTTCAGATTGATGGCTGGCTATTATTGTAGAATCTTCTTGGCTTCATTCAGTCTCTCCATGAAAAAATGGTAGAACCCAGTTATAATGTCATCGATGGAAACATACAAGTTGTTTCATTATAAACACATGATGCTCTAAGCAAGGTGCATGCTAAAGTGAAGGAAAAATATTTCAGGACAAAATACAGGCCTGCAGGCATATTACTTAATGTAAATGCTATGATCTCTATGAAATGTAAATTACAATTAAAATTCACAAATAAACATTACTCTTATGATTTTAAATTTCCATACAGGTTGAAACAAAACAATATGTTAGCATAAAATTAAAATTTACGAAGAACTCATTTATCATGAAAAGAGGACTGGTACACTGTCGCTTCTCTCCTGCTTAAAACACTCAAGCAATGCCTCATCGTCAATTCATTCAGGCTTTTGAGATCACATTATTCTCAATCCATTCTGTTCAAATACACTAACGATCTTGATTCTGTTTGTCCAAATTGTTTGCATTGTAGAATTTAAAAGACTGAATACCCAACACATTAGTTTTGTTTTTTTTTACTTTCTATTTCTCTGATCACTCTAACTTTTTCTTGGAAGCTCTAAACCTTAAGTTGGTGAACATGGCCAAGTTATCAGTCTAACAGTCTCCTGTTAATTGCAAAAGTATAAAAGTAGAGGAAGACTTTATGCACAAAGTGAATTACCATTACTATTATCATTTCCAGGCCTGGAATTTACATAGTTACCGGACAGAGTTAGACAGCATTCCTTCTCAAGAAAAAGGAGATGGTTGAATTCTCAGAGTAACCTACTACTTGGAAAATTACACTGGAAGACATGGCTAGCAATGTCATAGTATCTGAGGTAGATGCTCTTATATGTGTCACACTAAGCAAGGCAGAAAAATATGTGCCTTATTGGTAATTAGTTGGTACCACTAAATGTATAACATTATAGCTGAGGTGTCACACTCACTGAGGTTGTTATAACAGATTTCAATTGTACTTGGACATTACATTTTGTGCAGCAAAAACTTGCACGTGGAGTCAGTTCTACTAATCCTGCTGAACACATAACCTGAGAACTAATCATGCTGTTCTCTGCTCCACTTTATTCTCTGATAACGATTCTCTCTTTATTTAGTGAACACACCAAAATTCAACAATAATGGAAAATGGGTTCATGGCACTGCAGGTGGACCACTGATGAATGTGCACTGCTTCCAGGTGGCCTGGATGGTCAGCTGGAGAGTGGTTATCTATTTATATGAGAAGTTCTTGTGATACAAAGTGTACTACAGTATTCAATATGTATCACCATTTGAAGAACTTCAGACTTATCAGCTCAACTCATATTCTGCCATCCTTGCCTACTGCTGTAGACCACTTGTACAGGGTTAACCCACCTATGACTGTGTAACATGACGCTAATGTAAAGCCAGTAAGACAGACATCTCTGTGAAATTCATCAAGTTGTGATATGGAACTTAAAGGTAGTGTGCATTATGTATCAGTGTATCTTTGCCTATTTACACTCTGTAACATGAAACAACACAACTGTTAACAGTTAGTTCATATAAAAAATCAGTATCAATGCTAAACATGCATACAACTATGTAATTCTAAACAGTATTTATAAAGAACATTTACAGTTTGGTTAGGTGGCTCAATGTGAGCCAATGCCACATCATAATCCCCTCCCCCCCAACAAGAAAAAAATACGGACAAAATACATCTCACCTGAAGCCAACTCTCCAAGGACACACACCTACATTCAATCAACTGGGTTCATAAGAACTGCATTAAACAACACAAACACACCCTGTTTTATCTATTTTAACAATAATTTGAATTTTTTAAAACAATATATAATCCAACACTATATTACAACAAGGAGAACCTATCATATTAACCATAACATCAAGTGCTTTCACCTTTGCAGATAAACAGTTTATTGAGTATTTTACTAGTAATCTTTGAGACACCCGGATGATGGTCGCCAGTACGACTGAAACATGCTGATGATTATCAATTCACTCATTCAATTTATTTTCCATATATCCATATACAGGTAAAGTACCAAGGATGTGGAAATTGTCAAAGTAGTTGTATAAATAACTGTTAAAAATACAGATGTCAAATGCTTAAATATAATTATAATATAATGGTGATATAGTTATTAACAATTATAACATCAGATCAATTACAATTAAGTTGTGTGAGTTGTTACTAGTATCGTACACTATTAATAGGGTTAAAATAATTACAATTAAGATGTGTGTTGTTATCAGTATCATATACTATTAACAGGGTTAAGATAATGTATCAGTGAATCAGCTTCTTAAGGTTTATATTCTTCTGTCTTTCTTATGTTCATAATATTCATTCATTGAGTAGAAAGAATAATGATATATGAACTTCTTCAGTGTGGATTTAAAATATTTATGATCATTAGTCAAAACTTTAATATATTGAGGAAGGTGGTTAAAAACTTTTATACCTGATATATAAGCTCCAATATGTAACAAAATACATTTTACCAAATTGCATTCTTTCATTTGCTACATATTATATCTCACCTTCTTTTTAGCTGATTTCTTTTGCTTGTTGGTGGGATCTAGTTGAGAAATCATCCACCTTACACTAAAAAACGTAACACCAGTCAAAACTGCAATTCTAATGATTATACCAATGACCTCCGAGTGAGAAATTGTTTGTGTATCAACCATATTTCCAACAGACGTTACTGTACGGAAAAGTACATACAAAGCACATAAAATCAATTTATCACTCACACTCGGGCTATACACACAATCCACCAAAAATTATAATATCCGGCTCTTACGGTCCTCAAGCCCACACCTTGCCGCTTTACGGTCTGTACAACAGATGATTTGTGTTCTATCTTTGCATTTGATTGGGTGGAAAAAATACTTCGGTTTCAGTAGCTGGTGTCATGGATTAGAGTTTAGATACGTAAGTCAATGATAACTTGGTCGCTGACATTGCGGGAGGAAAGGAAGCTGAGGGTGTTTGAGAACATGGTGTTGAGGAGAATATTTGGACCTAGGAGGGACGAGGTATCGGGGGAACGGAGGAGACTGCATAACGAGGAGCTAAATGATTTGTACTCCTCACCCAATATTGTGTGGGTGATAAAATCGAGAAGAATGAGATGGGCTGGACATGTGACGCGTATGGGTGAGGAGAGGAGGGTGTATGGTTCTTGGTGGGGAAAGAGACCACTGGGGAGACCTAGACGTAGATGGGTGGATAATATTAGAATGGATCTCCAGGAGGTGGGATGTGGGTATATGGACTGGATTGGGCTGGCCCAGGATAGAGACAGGTGGCGGACACTTGTGAGTGCGGTAATGAACCTTCGGGTTCCGTGAAATGAGGGAAATTTCTTGACTAGCTGCAAACCAGTTAGCTGCTCAAGAAGGACTCTGCACCATGGAGTAAGTAAGTATTTAAGTCAATGATAGTCCGTGGCAACGCGGCTACTCGTGCTGCCATCCATTAACTCGAGTAAATTGAAACATTGGGAAACAGTGCCTCTACTGGTACTTCCGAGTACTATACTTATTAAGCTTAACACGGAATACACCACTAATCCTACAACTGACTAACAAAATAAGTTGGTGATAAATACGTTATGCGCCAAATTCATTTAAATTAATACATGATTGGTTGAACTCTGATCCATGATTTGGTGACTGCATCTTGCCATCTATAAGGTGAGGTAAATTTAGTCAAAAACACAACTATAAAATATATGACTAAATGATTGTGTTTATTAGCAATGGAAAAAAACTACATGTTTCGGCCTATAGCGGCCATCTTCACGTTTTGATAACTTTCTTGCTAAAAGAGTTTTATATAGTACGCCTAAACCGCGTGGTGATGTTGAGATCTCATCATTTTCCGTGCTTTTGTTAAGCTAAATTTGGAGGGATGTCTATTGGGTTAACGAATTTGTAGGTAGCTGGGTGTGGATTTTTCCAGTTGGGTAGGTATAGGGTTAGGAAGAAAATGTGAGAGTTAGTCCGTGTAAGGAGAGCCACGGTAGCGGAACCTCATGTAATTAATACACGTCGTTCGGTACTGGTCACGGTTATCACTCGCTGCAGGATACGGATCCGTTTACAGGTGGCACAGAACAAGCAGAGGGTAGCAGGCACGGGCTGCGATGCGGGATTGAAGTCCCGGGAGGAAGAAAAGTGATTTCTCTTTCCCAGAAGGTTCAGACCGACCTTGAGGAAGGCACAGCTTCCTATTCAATGAGTATCGGTGCTCATTCCTGGGAGCAAAGTGGCCGTGGCGTGAGGTTGATCACTCACCTCCAGCTGGTGTGGAGGTTGGGAATGCGTAATGCCGTAACTCTTCTCATATTCATAACTGGGGGCTGGGGAGGGGTGTAACTACACCACCAATATTGTTTCTACCCAAGTTTGCTGGGCTACTGAATTGATGGGGCAAATAAAAAAAGTGGGGGAGAGTGGTGTATGTAAATTCAAAACTAGCTTAAACCCCTCTTTTCCCTTTTCTAAGTTAACACCTTCATAACTTAAAGTTCTTAATACCCATGGTTGTTTTTGCCCCCTCACCCTCCCCCCCCCCTCCACCACACCTTATGAGTGCAATTACACCTAGGCTTCTTCTATATTCATTCATGGCATCAGTAAATACTGCTTTGCCTTTACCTTTGTAACTGAACCAGCACATTATTCCTGGTTTTATTCTTTTTACCATAGATAAAGGAGTGAAAATTGCTAATTAACGAAAGGGTACTTTTGGGACCCCTAGTCAAATGCATCAACAATGAATAGAGTGGAACACAAGGAATTAGTGACATTGTGCTAAAAGGTCATGGGTGTGATACTGTTCTGAATGTACATGTCAAACTGAGGATAAATTGAGAACAAAGATGTGGACAGAGAAAGCTGTATGATGTGCTTCCTTTCCATTCCATTAATTTATTTTGCAAATATCCATTTAAAAGTACAACTTAAGGATGGTGAAGTAGTCATAATATCCTGATTTGTACTCACCAAATGCTATTTGGCACTAAAACAGGAGAATGAGACAGGTGTGTCATGCATAAGGGAGCACAGTAACATCAGGGTTTTCATGGGGAAAGCTGCAAGAAAGAGACATCTCAGAGGACCTGGGCATCAAGAAGGCATTCAGATGGACCCTAAAAGAAAAATGATGGGATGGTGTGGACTGGATTCACATGGCTCATGACAGGGACAAGTGGTGGGCAGTTGTGAGCAAGGTTATAAACTTTTGTTTTCCATAAAATGCAAGACTGCTCAACTAAATGAAGGGCTATTGGCATCTCAAGGATTCCACTCCAAGGAGATGCATGACTCCCAGCATTACAGTTCCAATCTTATAGCTAATAAATGCTCTCAGACATAGTGAAGTTAAAGCATTAGGGAACAATCAAAACACCTGAGAACAAAGTTTAAGAAGAAACTGTCTGGCAGACTCAGTTTCAGAATTTCAGTCACTCATTTGTTCATTTTATTTTGAATATTTTCAGGTTCATTTTATGATGCTGTCATTCTCCTGTATAGATTCATATTAACTTGATACTACAAAAATAACCCAATGAGGCTCATCAATAACTTGGAGGAGAAATGGACCTGGCACCTTCTACTGCTAGGCCAGTTTGTTCTATTTATCTTCTCATGCATTATCTCAAACACCTTTAAAAATATCTGATTTTACATATTGGATGTTAAAATGTGGTATATATCTCTCCCTCTGAGGTAAATTACATAGAATAAAGGAATGGGGAAGATATTTGGACATACAAGATATAAGGAACAAAGGATAAAAAAATGTGAGGAACTTAATGATTTATAACTTCAACCTCAGCATGATTGGTCAGAGAAGCAGAAAAGATATGAGCATAATATTAAAATGGATCTTGGAGAGAAATAGTGTGTGACAGTGTTGTCAATTCAGCTGGTTCAGAATATGGTGCAGTAGCATGCCTATGTGAATGTCATTTTGGGTCACATAAAAGTGGAGTATTTCTGGACCAAGAAAAATACTGTAACATTTAGTCAGTTGTTTTACAACTTGAAGGTACTTTCAAGATATGACTTATGATTTCCTTGCACACAAGTTTCCCTATTCAAGCATTGTTTTCATCCTCATTAAAACAAAACATGGTGACATTCACGTTTCCAAGTAAAGCATTATTTTCTAAGTGGCGGTCATTACATTTCAGAGATGTACACACTGGGAACAGAACCATCAAGATATCAAGATGGATATCACAAAAATACAATGGTTCCATAAAATGAGGAATTTTGAAGATGGGGGCAGGCCTCAAGCTGCTGTTTATTGCAATAAAGTTGCACTTCCATAACAGAAGGTTTTTTTTTTTTTAACTGGGACAACTAACACTATCACCTCATCCCCATCCCACCGAAAGGAAACCTGAAAGTCATGTCTTAAATCAGGTGGTAGAAGGAACACGGAAAGGTCAGAAGTTGATTTCATCCTCTAACATCACTTATGGCAGAACAAGGACCCCTAGCTATGTCTCAGACAATGGAACATAATGAAAGAGACTTTGTATCTCTAGGAATTTTTGAGTAATTTTAACTTCATTAACATTATTCCTTCTGTTTGTCAGTATCTGTATGTGTGAATGAAAACTATGGAATTAAATGGGACCACACTGCAAATACTCAGTTAAATGCCAGTTTTAATTTAACCAAAATATGTAGTAATTAACTGTACATTAGAAAAAAAAAATACTTCATGTTGCTCACAACTTCTTCCCCAGACTTGTTACTGAAACATATGTCTTTAATCATGACTGGCAGGTCTCAATCACATATGAGCAGTTAATCAAAATGAATTAATACAAATTCAAATCTAGTCTCTAGATCAGGCAGAATGTTAGTAAGCAAGGTGCCTGGGCCAACAGCATGTACATTACTGCTACATGGATGAGAATAATTATTACATGTTAGAAATAAAATCACAATGTTTCACTACAATTCTGAAAGATGAAAGAAATGTGTTAAAACACCCAAGCACATTATATGTCTTGCATTATATAGATGTGTTCTGTTTTAGACTTCTCATTTACTGGCAGACACATGTACTCTATATCAAACTATGAAGTCAGTCTTCTTTTAACTACAGGATAAAACATTTCTACTCTAAATGACTTAAACACAGAAAAGGAGAAATTTGTAATTTAACAGTACCAGCTAAAGGAGGCAGCTAGTAATAATTATAATGTGCAGCTACACTATGTCAATGACTAATCAAACTTGAAGGGACAGGGAGAATTCTTTGTACATAGTTCTAGCAGTTCTCTGCATTACTTAGCTGAATGAACATACCCCAAGGTCTTGCAGCACCTTGCACATTAGCTCCAGCAGTACATAATTCCTTGAAACATTATTAATAATCAGACTAAAACATACATACAGGTACTTTTCATTTTGAGTCACTATATGTTATAATGTATAACTTTTATCTCCAGATGGCACTGAAAATCACTTCACAATGGACTATTTCCTCAGTATTCAGATGCTAATCAATTTCATACTGAAAGTTAATAAATCATTGCTACATATGCATCAATTAGAGGTTTGGTGTAATTCATCTATCATTAGAACATTAATGTTATACAGTCTTTTGGCTGTGCTTTGTCTTAGGCAGTTAGTTGCCTGTTTCTCACCATGGAGGCTTAGGTTTAATCCTAGGCCAGATTATGTGGGATTTGTGGTGACCAAAGTGGCAAAGTGCCAGGTTTTTCTCCAAGTACTGCAGTTATCTTCTGTCAATATCAGGCCACCAGTGATCCACACTCATATTTCATTCATCAACCAATGATGCTATACAATCTCAGCAATTGACAGCATTAAATGAAGTATCCCTGGTTTTCTCTCTCTAATGGCTTTCTACTACTTACACAATATTAGAACTCTGTACATTCAGTATAATGCCCCATGTTAAATGTCTTTTCCCCTTATTCCACATTATTTACACCAATGTCTATTCTCTGCTGATGCCCTGAGTCCTTGTGCATGTCTAATGCCATTTGCAGTTACTAACAGCTTCAGCCTTCTTTCTTCTAGGTGTTAAGCAGTCTCTGTGGTCCTTATCCTTAGGTTGCTAGCGACAGCCCAGTTTGCAGTGTAAATGAACACAAGTTGATGTTGACCACTGCAGATGATCTACATTCTAATCATGGCTGTCATGACCAATACACTGAGGGAGACCCAGTAAGACTAGAGGAACTGCCATAACATCTATATGACAGAAGGCTAATGCAACAACAGGTGAGAGTATTATATCATCATAGAAGTAGAATAACAATAGTTATTGTAAATGATGTGAATTATAAAAAAGAAGACATTTAGCATGTGCTGTTTTAATAAATGTAGAAAACTTTTATGATGTTGAAGGAGAAGAAAGTCATCATAGTACTCATTTGGGTAAGTGTAAATGACATAAATAATTGAGATTCACACTATTACACACAGTCAGAAAATAAGTTTGCATGGTGTACAGTTCTGTAACTAACAAACCTGCAATGTTTATTATTCTATAGTGTATTATCTTACATGCGTCAACTACCATTAACCATCTTCAGGGAGATTATTAACACAAATAAAATTCTGAAGATATCTAATGATAGCCAAAACATTTAGGAGGATACACTGTGGAATAATACAAATTGAAGTGCTATTATTGTGCAATTAGTTGGAATAAAATATAAGTTAACATGTGTGTTGCACAGAATACATACACATAATATTAAGTTAATGAACCTGTGTTGACTGTGATCATATCAAGAAACTGTAACCCACCAATCATCAAGTTTTCAGCACTGAGGCGAGGTCTTGGTAGCCACATAATGATATATTAACAGGGAACTCAAAAGCTAAACCCACAATATGATAAATGCCCCAGTTGTGGCAGGGACTATGTGGGAAAAGTAGTGGGATGGCAGTACAGTTTAAATCTAAACTGTTCTTATTAGAGGTGAAAATAAAGAAACCAAAATATATGAACTGTAAACGTATTTTCTGACCAAGCCCCAAACAATATGCAGTATATTAACCTTCCATTATGAAAATGAATTGTGTGTGTTTTGACAACATATTGTTTATGTTAAGTAGGGCCATGAATGATAATGCCGCTGGTAAAATGATGATTTAAATCTATAATTACACTTCAGTGCATTGAGCAAATGATAGAGAAATGAAATGTGAAAAATGTAATAGAAGTAGCAAATATGTGTTCGAATTATAAAGAATTCATTTGGCATGGGCATTATTACCAAATGTCTTTCAAATCACAATAAGTTGAAGTGATTCTACACACAATATGGCAGTCAGATGAAAATGTCAGTACTCTACATACTATTTCAAGTACAGATTCCTAATGTTATTTCTTACTACCTACAAAAACTACATATGTGTGCTATTTATTATTTTGTAGTATCCCACTTTCATAGCTGCATACTGCATTTATGTTAATTACATTAGAAACACATTGTTACTAAAGCTGACTCAGTTAAAAAAATTCAGAATATTTTTAAAGTTTTGCAATCTGATATCGTTTCGTTTTCCTGTTGCATACAGTAACATGCACAGTCATGTAAATACACAGACATAAATATATACAGTACATACTCCAGGAACAGCTTCATTATTTACATAAGCCAGAGAGGTGCTTGTAAATGTCAACTTTGTACCTGAGTTCTTTGTGTTTACCTCACTGTGGCACATTTTACAGGCATCACACTTTACACTGATGCCCATAAAAAACACTAATATAGTAACAAGCATTAAGGAGGTGTTCATGGAACAATTTCAAGACAGCTACATAGTCACATAGTCTATGTTTCATCCCTTATGTGTATTAAATAAGCACACGTATAAGCCTATTCTGAAATTATGAATCGATCACGTCTTTGTCTCTAACCTCAAATGTCTGTCAAGTATCATGAAATTAAGCAGTTCCCAGCCAAATGTTACAAAGGAAATAACCGGGACCATATAGGAGTTATGTCAAGGGAAGCTATTCCATTCAGTATAGAAGCAAAATTAAAAAAAACCATCATACGCAAGACACAAATCATTTTCTGCTCAATATAAGTGACATAAAAAAAAAAACAAAGGACTGTGGTTGCCCACAAAGTTACATTTGGAAATAATATTGAAATCTGAAACTAAGTTTTAAATTTGTTTAAAAATGGTAATAGCAGCAGTTGCAGAAGCAATATCTTACATTTTGAACCATGTTTGATTGCTTAAATTAGGAAAATATTAACTCTTATACCAAAAATAAATATCCCATAAATTACTAAAATTGTGTTTAGTGCTGCAGGAAGTTATATATTTGTAGTCTGGACAGTTTCCTTCACTCACACCCATATTAGTTTTCATTACATTGGACAAACAGGAAATTTCTGTCTTTGACATTTTTTCTGTCATATGGTATACATATCCATCTTCCTTGTTGAAAGGTTTCTATCCGTTTGAAAAATAGTGTTTTCTATCATGACAACTTTTAACCCCAAACTGGAAGACAATTCATTCACAGACCTGTCATTAACTTTTAACATATACACCTAGTTTCTCTTACAGAACACCCTAAAAACTTTGTAGGTATGCAATTGAATAAAAGTATATATGTGTGTGTGTGTATATATATATATATTGGAATGAACATAGTTGACAATGCTACACCAAAGATAATGGTGTAACTTAATGTCTGAATCGTTGCTGACTGAAGATAAAAGGAAAATTACAAGTCTTAGTGGGCACATGACATATCTATAAGGAATTAACTATGGGTTGGGACCCATCTTTGCAACTAAGGAAAGTGAGCCAGACTTATATTTCCCCTACATTTCCCTGACTTCAGTCTGCAGTCACAGAGCTGAGTCCCAGATATATGTATTCTTCTCTGGGTGTGTGAAGGTCTGTAGAATTTGGCTAATAACAAAGTAAAAATTAAGCACTGTGGAATGAGATCTGCAGTCAGTCCAACAGAACATATTGATGAGGAATAAATGTTGATTAATCTGAGTATGAATTAACAGATGATGAATTATATTGGAAATGAATAAAGAGAATTTGGCTGCACTTAACAAAATGTAATGATACCAGTTAAACCAAACTAACTCCATGTTATAAACAGGCAGTGCCTCTCAGAATATATCAGTGATTGTATGGGTGAAGTACATGTAGTAATTGTACAGAAACTAGCTAGTATGAAACATTAATGTATTTGCATCATCTCACTGACAAAAGACTTTTTGCCTTTTACCTATGTGAATGCAGACCTGTACTTATTTAAGCACTACTCCATTTATGTATTTGACATAATGGGCAACACTAAGTCACAGAGGAGAAGGAAACAACAGTTGTCACACCATTCTCTGAAAATGCATAATTTCTGATCAGTACAAACATAGCTTGGGGACCGCGGTAGCACAGTGGTTAAGGTGCTGTGCTACAAATCGGAAGGTTGCTGGTTCGATCGCAGCTGGTATCAGTGGATTTTTCATTGACATAAAATCCTTCCGATTGCACTATGGCCCTGGGGTTGACTCAGCCTCTAAAAGAAATGAGTACCAGGAGTATTTCCTGGGGGTAAAAGCAGCCGGTGCGTAAGGCTGACAACCTACCACCATCCTGTGCTATTGTCACAAAATCTAGGAACCTTAACTTCCTGGAACCCTCTGGGCCTGTCCAGGCCTATGACGGGACTGCTTTACCTTTTTTACAAACATAGCTGAAGTTATACAGCATTTACCTAAATGGCTGAGTCTGGAGTCTACCTGACTGCAGTGGTTATGCAATTATATACTAATCGGGTGAGCATTTGTGTGTTTTCCAGGTTGGTAATGAGTTAATTGGTATTTACAGTTCAATTTTAGTTCCCCATACTAAATTAAGAACAGTTACTCATACACAAAAAGAAGATAACATTTAGTAAAACAATTTTCCACTGAGATAATCTTCAAGTTGGTCCAAACTTGAAAGCCACACACAAAAAAGTCCATTAGGACATGAAGAAAATTGTTCAAATTTATACAGGACATTAAAATAGTCTCTTTTGTAACATACTTCAGTGTCACCTGTTAATAATTAAAGAGAGAAAAAATGTAATAAATATGTTATGGCCTATAAGGATATATTATTGAATAGTCATCCTTCATTGTTCTGCATATGGAAAAATTCTTAAATAATATTAAGTAAATTTCCTGTTTTTGATTTGGAAAAAAACCTGCATCCATCCTATATGCATGTTTTCCACTTTTTTTTTACTATTATGATTCTTTCAAGTCCTAAAAGGAACACAGAAAGGAATATGTATATAAAAGTAGAGATGATAACTGGATTTTGTTTTTAAAAAATTCCAAAATAACTGAAGTGTAAAAAAAACTGCTGTCTGAACATGATTTTTAGCTTCTAGTATCTCCACATGTGACCTGTGTTGATCTTCCTGACCAGTGTCAAACTAGGCCATGGCATGAAGTCCATTTCTAAGGTGGGGGCACCCAGAGGGCAGATCTATTACTCAAAGTTATAGTGACCATGGAAATGATGGCATGCCAAGGGAACCAATAGCTTGTGGGATCTGAACCACAGGATGGGGTGGGAGGTTAAATTCTGACAGCAGAAAAACTGCACACTCAGAACCTTTCAAATGGGAGTTCAGCATCAAAACCTCAGATCACTAGATCCCCAGTGCTTTATATACAGTACTATGCACACTCTGCTACAAGCATAAACATTATTTTCCAAGCATTAGTGTTCTTAAGGTGACAAAATGTTTCCATCAAGCATCTGGAAATGAAACTGTAAGCCATCTCTTGGTTGACGAACACTAAAGCACTGTGCCATACCTTGGAGAACCATGATCAAAATTACAAGAAAATGCCACGACTCACTAATAGGTTCTAAGTATCTTACACATTTGTAAAATCCTCAATGCACTTTTTGCTAATTCTTGGGTTCCATGGAATCATTGGTGGTTACCTACATAATGCTTTCGGTTATGCAGAACATTGACCTCTCTCAGTCCATCCGTCACTAACATTATGAGTACATTATATGAAAGAATATTCAATATTACCCTTCAGGCAGTTTACAGACTATCAAAAAATATGTACAATTGAGGAAAGTGTCAAATCTAGGAAATGAAAAAAAATATAACATAAAAAGAATGTGGGTTGCTTTAAACCATAACTTTGACAAGTCATGTAAAATATGTATGCACATTTGAACACAATGATAATGTAAATGTAAACCTACTAACCTATGTCGCATGTTGTTTCTTTAACCAGTCCAGTCATATTTATCTTTTATTCTTTCTTGAGCTGTCACTTGTATAGTTCACTTTCAACATTATAATGATACAGTGTGTTCATGTCTCTGAGCAGACAAGTTCTCTCAAGTGACAGTCAAAAACTTTAACATATACAAATATTCTTGAACTAAACAGCCCCAAGACTTCTTTGAATTTTCTGAAACATAACAATGTGAACATAAAATATGGTAAATTTCTACTGCCATGCCTCAAGAAACAGGAAGTGCAAATTTGGGAAAAATGTAAACATAAATGTAAATCAGGAACACATAAAATCTGAGAGCAAAAAAACCCTAAGTTTCACTGTATATAAACTTTTTATACATCATATATATATATATGTAACACTCCATCACCAATTCTGAATGCAACTGTATCTTTTAATGTCCTTTGCTGTTATACTCAATAATAGTGGAAAAGCAAATGTTACTTTGTTTCGTAGTTCTAAAACTTGATGTGGTGATAAAAGTGTAGATCAGGATTAATACAAGTGGCAAGTAAAGGGCAAGGCAGGAGCCATGTCTCTGGGGGATATGAAGTAAATCAAGAAAATTTTCTTACCCTTGATCTGAACAACAGACTTTCAAAACATAATTAAAGCATGTTTGTGTAATCTTATTGAAAAAAAGGAAGAAATTACATGGTGTCATATCCTAGGAGACAAATTTTCACTTTAGGTCAAAATGAAATCAGAACAGATTAACACATATTGTAACAAACTGGTCCACATACATGCTTATGAATCACTACTGGTAAACCTAACACAAATTTTCTGTTTGCATTGCTTGTGTAACCTATTTTTCTTCCCAATGCTGGATCCTGTTTGTCTTCCAGATACACTCACTGAAAACAGTCATACAGCCTAGGAGTCATCTATACCAATTGCACCTACTGCATGTTTCAACTGAGTGAGTCACCATGAGGTGGGACAGCATATGGAAGGTACAGTCTGTTAATTGTATTACTGAAACTATTTAAGAATAGATGTATCATGTCAACTAGAATAAATATTATAATTGTCAGATGAATGTAATGTTATGAATAAATAGCATAAATACAGCAAATCCTCAATCTAGCCGATCTCAGATTTCACAGACAACATTTTTTTCACAAGTACCAAACCAATGTGGTAGAGACCCCTCAAGTTTGGCAAACATTCACCAATTGTGAAAAAAATATGAACCATTTTTCTATTTGTTTTCACAAAATCTGTTGGCAGCATTGTTTTCCAAAGAGAAAATTTCTTTACACACCACGGAATTTTATGTATCACCTATCCACACAGAAGATGAGATTGATGTTCTTCATAATTTCATCTGAATTTTTATATTTGCAGTGACCATATGCATCTGCAGAACATTTGTGATAATTTTTTTTTGCATTAAAGTTAATAAGTATGATGTATGAGATAGATGCGAAGAAATCTCATGTGCATTTAAATTTAAACCAAAAGCCAGAGTTAACCAAAAGGTTAAATCTGGTGTACATGTTGCAGCCACACGTATGGAGTAGAGCTGATAAAGCAATAGTGTCCAAAAAAAAGTTACATTTTCAGAAATATTCATTATTATTTGATATAGGAGACATTTGCTGATATGCCAAATGTGATGTGGTTTTGTACTTCCACACCCCCCCCCCCCTTGAAGAAAAAGGGGGGGGGGTGTATTTTTATGGGGTTTTAAATAAAAGTTAAAGTAAGGGAAATTTGGGTTTAATGGACACTCCCTCCACTTCTATTTGTCCCTTACATCAAGGGTCTATTGTATCAATTACTTGATTATATGTTTTGTGATTGAGATGTATAAGGTTCATAAACCCAAACAGTCTATGTTGTTGGTGGTTGGTAAATTAACAATATCTTTGTAAATGTTCTTTGAACAAAATGCCTAACTTTCCACACTACATGGCTTCTATAGTGTGATTAGGTCCAGATATATTTCTATATGAATAACTGATGCATTCAATATGGGCTGTAATACATCTGCATTCAATCATGTTACAAAAAACCACTTAACAGTGGAAACTCACACAATGCAGACAAACAGCACTGTTCCACCTACCATTTATTTAGCTGGAGACCACGTGTGTGGACTCTCGTATGTTTATAAACCTTAACCTTACCAATAAAAATGCTTGTAAACAACAAACTGTTATTTTTCCTATTTTATCATAATATTCAATGAATATTACCACATTTATATTTATTTTAATGGACTAATGGTTGATCCAACACTAGGTAGTTTTAGTAATGCAATCAACAGTCCATCTAGCTTCCTTGTATTGTCCTATCTCATGATGGCTTACACTGCTCACATGTGTAGTCTGTGCACCAACTTCTAGTTTGTGACATGCACTGTGGAACCTATTCAAGTTACCATACTGATGAAATGTTTTATTCTGTCAATGGCCCTTTTGATACTGCTGTATGTGCATACTTAACATTGTAAAAACTAATATTTACCCTGGAAATTTGTGTCCTAAAGACGGCTATGCATGATAAATTACAGTGTTGTCTTCCTTGGTGCCAGGCATGTTATTTGACTAAGCTGATACTGTGCACAAGCCATGTGCAAGGTAGCTGCAGGAACAAACTTACAATAATGCTCCTGTATATTCAGAGCCTTAAGAACATGACGTTATGTACTCTTCATTGCTTGACAGTGGCAACACAAGAAAATACTACTAGTTACTAAATAATTACCAATCTCTTTGAAAACCGAAATGTTCACATTAGATGCTGTGCTTGAAATGCACCCATAGCATTATCAAGGTTATGTCAACCTGTAGATATAATGAAGATGATTACTATTAATATAACATGATGGGAAGATGATGATAATATCTATAAGACAGTCCCCCTTACTTGCTTAGTCATCAGTGGCCACGATTTATTGGTGTCCATCAATAGTATATTATTATATCACACACTGATTTCAATTACCAATTCATTCATGTACATGTTTCAGTTAAAATCATGGATCGTGTGTTTCCTTTCCTGTGAATGAGCAGTACACAACTTGTTACAATTCCAGCACACACGCTGATTTTTGTTATTGCACTTTCTTGATTTTGATTCTGAGCACATTTTTCAGTGTACAAACAAATTGGCTTTCATAATAAAAATAAAAATTAAAAAAATAAAAATAAACACAAAAATAATACTAATAAACATATAAACAGTCATATATGTAAGGTCAAAGAACAAAGTAATTCCCATGTTCACTAGGAATACGTGGATTTACAATGAGAAGGTTCTACAGTTTTATACTAAGTACAGCTCAGCATCAATACCTGGCTTTAACATGTGTCATATTTTCTGTCAATGCCAATTTTCCAGACCATACATAAGACTCCAAAATTTCTACAGCATCTTCTTGTTGATCACAACTATGACTATATATTTATATTTACCTAATAATCAGATTTATATACGTATTCACAAAAGGATCGGAACAATACCATATTTACAGTATGCAGAATACCCGCAAGTGCAAGAAATTTGGGGGAAAATAGGTTTTGAGATTTGTTTGGTTGCCTTGTCTGGCATAATGGTGATGCTACAATAACATCACGGAAGAAAGGGTATAACTGTATTTATCTTTTCTACTAAAACATCAACACTGCTGGAACTCACACGGACACCGACAAATTGATTATTATGGAACTGTTGCCCTGTCTCAACCAAATGGTTGACCAATGGACGAGGGGCAGAACTCTCTTACATTACCCAGCTACCACAGCACTCGCAGATGAAGGACAATAAAACAAGTAAACAAAAACCTTCATGCCACATTCATTGCATTCTGCCCTAATAAGATCACAGACAGCACGGGAAAATAAAAGCACAAGACACATCTCTTGACCAACTCTGAACAATCTTGAGTGTAAGAATGAAACTGTTACAATGTCTTCATGAGTGTTTTTTTTTTTTTATTATATAGTTTGTTTTTACATACAAACTGATTTCATTGGACCGGACTGAAACCTTTTAACATGATTCAAGTTCTTTGTTGGAAGATGAGAAGTCTTCTTTCAAAAGAAGAAAAAGAAATTCAACACAAGAACTGGAAAATTTCACATCTTTTGAGACAGTCACCTACACAACCACTTCATTTTCTCACAAAAGCTCAGCATCCACAGACATGTATTGTTCCTGCAGAGAATAACATCAATAATAAAAAATATATCCACACACAAAATCCAATTTTTGCACTGTGCATAGAAACATACCAGTCATTACACGGACAGCCCCATAAAGTGACAAAAAACTTGCACTTATACTTGTTGCAACTGAATCACTTTGAGCTAACTGCTCAAGATATATATATATATATATATATATATATATATACATTATTACTGCATTAATACATAAAAAAACATTGTATTTCAACAAGTCATGCTAAAGGGTCCACTGTATGAAAATAAAAATGAAATGTAGCTAAAAACCAGTCAAAATTCCCTTTCTGACATAAGAGAAATTACACTTAAAACTGAGGTTACAAAAACCTCTGTATTTATATTTGTTCCAAGTTGAAGTACTTAAACTTAAGTAACTTCTATTAACAGTGTAAAGTGTCACTGGGAGCACAGAAATTAAAGAAAAGTATCTCCCTCTCAGTCACCTTTCAGTCAGTCTGTATGTTTGTTCTAATACACACACACTACAATCATGCTTGTACTACTTATGATAAGTTCTGAACAAGGAGTTCTGTACTACAATTTATACATACAGAACTTCATGAGTGCTGATCTACACTGACAGATGTTGACTGGAAAATACTTCCTTCCTTTATTATGACACTGGATTGAACTAGCAAAATGAAGTGGGCTTCAGAGGAAGAAACAGTTGATAAACGTTCCAAACCAATACATGCTGGAGGCTTCAGAATTACTGATACATTCTGACATCATTTAATTATGTGTTTTGGTGCACCAATACAGCAGATCCAAAGAAAAATTGTTAAAAAGTGTTCTAAACAATTCAGAACAATTAACAATCATTCTTCACAGTGAATCAGAAGTGCACTGACAATCTCCAGACCCCTTACTGGCTATTATCAATTTCAAATGCAACAACAAATTAAATTCATAGCCATTTTATGAACAATACAGAGTAAATCAAACCTCGTTTTTTTGCAGTATGCACCAGCATATGTACTGGCACTCTCATTCACTTGTAATTAACTAGGTATGACCCCCCCCCCCCCCCCCCCACCCCCCCCACCCCCCAAACCCAATTTCATACTATCTTTTCTTTTATATTTTTATTTATTTTTTATTTTTTCTTTTTTTTTTTTTATTT
>Ga0123354_10003292_pt1 | contig 22202 bp, 16 predicted proteins | sample TergutLab28metaG_2_FD_97872 | JGI IMG/M metagenome (GOLD analysis project Ga0123354, IMG submission 97872) | Labiotermes labralis P4 segment gut microbial communities from Petit-Saut dam, French Guiana - Lab288 P4 | ecosystem: Host-associated > Arthropoda: Insects > Digestive system > Gut ... | reverse complement strand
CCATTATCTCCGTAACCGTTCAACTTTGGATATAGGTGTTTTGGGTTATATTGGTATACTTTAACATAAGGAACACTCTCCCAAAGTCTGGCACATTCCTCCTGGGACACCCTGTATATATATATATATATGTACATATATAACTTTTCTTAGTTTCTTCTCTGTGGCATTGGTCTCCTGCATGATAATTATTTGCTACTGAAGGAACCTTTTTTTATTTAAAGGTGGCAGAACCTATGAGGCATATTCTCTACTCATACTGTGAGTTAAAAATTAGTTAATGCTTGGGCGTTTTGTTTCAGATTTTGAGGACATTAGCAAAGGTTATGCAGGAATGCTGGCATCCAAACCCAGCAGTGAGATTAACGGCATTGAGAGTGAAGAAGACGTTGTGTAAATTGGACACAGACAATACAGTTAAAATTGTCTAATACAAAGCAACATTATAGGGAATGTGCAAGCAAGTTTTTTCACAGACTGATATAATAATTCAGCTAGTGAAAAGTATTGTGTCATTGTACTCAGGCAGGTGAAAATGCCCATTAAGAAGGAAACAGAATGCATTGAAATTCATTACAGTTAAGAGTGAATGGTGCTGTGACCAAGAAGTAAGTTCTAACTCACCGTTTCACCCACTGTGTGCAGGATGGAATGACATGGTGTACAGCCATAACAATGAAGTGGTTGTGTGTTCAGTTTTGCATAATTAAGTGCATTAATTATGCATTGAAATTTGGGTTTCTGTCCCAATATATACATTACAAGTGGATGTGTATGGAACAAGACAACCTTCTGGTGGCCTTGGTAACTATTAACTGTGCAGCTTTTGCGACATCGGTATATGATACTTTCTTTGTTCAATACTTGATGGAGCAACGATTCTTGTTATTTTAGATGATACATTGTAAATAAGACTAAGAATAATAGGTGCATAAGGTACATTAAACTTTTAATCTCATGCTTAGGGTATAATTTGACCTTGTAAGGATGAACCTACATTTTTTGTTTATGAATATTTTCATCTTCAGGCAAAAATAAGAGCGTATCCAAAAGTTCCCAGACTGAGTCAGATTTTTATTCTTGGGCATTGTCCCCTTAAAAGCAGGCAGTCTGCTTTTGAATTTATGTAAGGGGTCCATCATTTCTGTCACTGCTTCCAGTTCAACAGGAGCTGGTGTAGTGGAATCGTGTAGGACGGCCAACAGTTATCCTTGAATTTTATTGATATCCCAGAAATGATGCCTTCATAGTGCATTTCATTCATGGAAACAAGAAGAAAGAACGGGGGTAATATCAGGTGAGTAAGGAGGGTAGGGAACCACAGACATGTTTTCATTTGGCCAAAAATTGCTGTACATTGTATTGGTGACTCTGCCAACCATTGTTCCTGAAGTTTTTGCAAGACTAGGTCTTTCAAATGTTGCTAAACCACCCAATTAGTAATACGGTTAACCATTTGGCCTGGAGGAACAAATTTTGTTTGAAACAATGCCCGCACAGTCAAAAGAAAGATCACCAACATGCTCTTGATGTGTGACTGGACTCGCCTTCTTTCTTTTGTACAGAAGACCACATTTTTCGCTGAGAGGACTTTTGTTTGTTTTGTGGATTGTAACAAATTCGTGTTTGGCTGTGGTATTTGCCTTGCAATTATCCTGAGTTCAAAGCAGAAGTTAATGCAAATGTTATCCTTCAAATCAGCCAGTATAAAATCACAGATCACACTTAACATACAAAGAAGTAAAGACCTGTTGAGAAGAAGTGCAGCAGATTACAGCTACATAAGTCACTAGCCTGATTGAGAAGATAGCTACTGTGGCACTTAGGTGGTGAACGCTGTACTACTTGCCAGTCTTGGTGCCAGCAGTGACTTTGGGAACCTTGGATACATCTTCATGTATCGATGCTTGCATTATCTTGCAAAAAATGTATAAATGCGTAGTGGTTGGAAAATGATCATAGAAAACTTTGTGTCAGTAGCTAGGCATTTCAAGCATATGAGGCATGGATGTGTCTAAAATTTCCTACTGTTTTCTCTTTCATTTCAAGATATAATCACCTGAAAAGTGGCAACCTGTGTTACTGAACTGTCGGCTAGAAAAGGCATGAATTTCTAACATACGCTCTTCACAAAGCCGTACGTTCGAAAAATGTTTATCATATTTATCAGATTTGACATCTTGTCCTGCATATCGTTCTCGATCAGTGGTGATAAAATAAAACACATTTTCATGAAAATATGTGCTGGGGCTTCTGTCAAACAAGTCCCTGTTAATTTAACAGAAACCTTGTGCTGTCCATAAAGCAGAGTGAACATATGAAATGTAGATATTTTAATGTAATTTTTGTCAAGAAGAGGCACAGGAATGAAATTAAACTGACACATTAGTTTTAATGTCTTATAAAATGAATTGTGTGACTCAGATGTTTGTGATGGGCACTTTTCTGATTTTTAATTGGGTAGCCCAGCACATAATGTATCTCTGGTCAGTTCATTTTGCACATTCCTAGGTGTGGCAGATGCAACTTTAGTTGCTGCAGCTCATTCTCTAGCAAGTTAGGAAAAGTGGTGGGTAGTCGAATGTTATTGTTACCCTCCATGAATCCCCAGAAGGTAAATCAAGTGGTATAAGGTCAGAAAAACAACAGTGGGCAAGTGATAGGGCCACCTGAGCCAATTCTTTTCCATGGCAAATGGTGTCATGTCAGGGGGAAGAGGTGGCGGCCAAGTTGTAGGCCCACCCCTGCCAATTTTCTTATGTGGAAGCTCAGCAGTAGCATTTTCTCATGAATTGCCTAACAAAAATGAACAGGCACTTTTTATTGCTGGAATAGCATGTCACTAGGATGGTCTTCTTCCAAAAGAGCATGAGAAATTCCTCTAATGCATCAAGGTACACTACACCAGTAACAGTGTGAATTGCAAAAAATAGACACCCAAGAAATTTTTGTTTGGGTAATGCATGAAAGGCATAGAATTTGATACCCCTTCTATCTTCAGTTCCTGCATGCAAATTTTTCCCCAGATTTCTAACACTGTCAGTTAACATGCCTGGATAAGTGGGAAGTGGCTTAATCAGAAACACAGTTTTGGCCATATACAGTTCATCGCCTTAAAAGTTTTGAAAGAATGTCACAGCAATTTATAATGAAGTTCTTTGCCAGGCACTGTTAAAATATTGCAGCACTAGTTATTTTTAACTTATAGATTACAAATATGTGCACAGAATTTTTGTGCTGTGAATTGCGGCATGCTTAATTTTTTACTTTCTTGGACTGCATACAACAAAAGCTGCTGAAACTTCATTCACCTTAGCTCCAGTGACTTGTCTTGTATTAGGGGCCTTTCCCTTTACAGAAACAAACAGCTTTATTGATAAAATTATACCACTTGTAGATACACATTTTGTTGGTGGTTCACTACCATCTTGCTGTTTACAGTGTTTCATATTTGCTGCTAGAGCAGGATCAAAATGTAGACACAGTCCACTCACCAGTCAAAGAATACATCTACTCCACCAAATGAACTGACACAACAGCCTACTTACAACTACATAACATATTTAAAATAATGTCCATTGTATAATAAACATGAAAGATGCAGTCTGCAATGAAATGGAAGCCATGGTGTGTTTCCACTTCTCAGTCATGATTGTTACTTGTTACAGATGACCAGATGAGAAGGTTGGTTCAGCTGTGACTAAATTCTCACTGTCAGAAACAATTCTAGACAGACTTTAACTTATGTCAACTTACATGCTACCAAAGCCAGAACTTCTCAACAGTGCAAGCTCTTTATGTAGACTGTTTAATCTCCTCTGACTTCCTTGTCAACAATTTGACACAAACCAGTTTTTTCAGAAGTTAGACAGACCGACTAAAACAAATTTTTTGTGCATGTTTGAGAAGTTCAGGACAGCTGCTGCTTGCGACTTCGTGTGATCCCCAAACAGTTTAATTCTCCTCTGACTATTCCTTGACAGTCTTGCAGTATTCAAGAAAAATCTGTAAGTGTGTAAGATGTAAATGTAAGATTCAGTTGATATTGTCAGCTTAATAGCATCATGTAAATGCTCTCTCCAGAAAAGGAACCTGATCAACTGGTACCTGTGCTTTGCACAAAATTGCTGTTTTTTTTTTTTTCAGCTGAGAATGAAGTACCTTTTCTCCCAATATTAGTGATGTCATCAAAGATTTTGTAGCCATGAAGTCAATAAAAGTTTAGTTTCGAGTTTATGTCTAGTCTGATATATGGGACATGATTTGCCACAAACCAAAAGAACCTTCAATAAAACATTCTTTTAAATTCAGTTTTCCTATAACAGGCAGTGACTGTGATCACACACCGCATTTGCCACCAACCTACCCAAGCCTCTGAAAATTCTCCAGGGTCAGAAGATTCCATGATGTGTTTTGTAAATAATTCAGAAAAAGATGCAGGTCTTCTGGGATGTAACATCATGTCATTGTGTGAGTAGTTCTCCATGTCTGGAAGGACTGGAATGACTCCATGTCTCTCAAAAACTGCAGTCCTTTGTCATTGTCTGCAAATATGCCACAAACAATTTCACTGCTACACCACCAGTCCCAGATGTACGGCCTGTTGAATGACCAGTTCCTCACATGCACCACTTCTCTCAGCGTTTCCTGGTTTCTCAGTATGATTCTTTAAATTCCCTCCTCCTCTTCTGCTGCAGCATATTGCACATGTGATTATGATCATTACGGAAGCCATCCTGTTGTGTTTATTACTAAACAAACCACACTTATTCCATCTAACAAAAAACAGGTTTAATTCAACTGGTTAAAAATATGTGTATGCCATTGTCTCAACTCAACTCTGCAGATAAACATCACTCCACCACCACCACCTCAAATTCTATCCTGACCCATAATTTACAAATTCAATTCAAAGAAGGATTTTGTAAAATAATAGGCTACATTGAGGTCATGCCACATCAGTTAAAATACACCAAAATGTAGAAGGATTTTAAAATGGCCTCTTACTACAGCTCATGAGGTCCTAATCTAATAAGACCTTATATATTCTTTTTTTTTAAATTAGATAGATACTTTTATACTGTATATATAATTTAACATTACAAAAATCATGACTATAAAAATGAGCCCATTACATTTTTATTGTATCTTCCTTTGTATGGTGTTTGTAGTGATGTGCCTAAGGATCGCCTAAGTACAGGCCGAAGCATGCATCATAATGTACGGAAAACCAACTGAATTAAACATGTGTTGTGTTATACACAGAATATGTGTAGCTTCTTACTTCGTTACAACTTGTTCACAATATTATGGTTACGTACCACGGATGATGATAACTGTCTTGTCGCTTTTAGCATGTTGGTTACCGTCTCCTGTAGTAGGTCCAAATTCTCCAATCTTATGTCTTTCCTTTTGTTATGAATGATATGTTGATGTTGCCATGATTCTCAGATATTAGCCACATATGTGGAGGAAGTTAGATGCCTTTTATTTTGCCCTGAATTCTGGTATGAGACATGAGTGTACACTTCAGGAGCGTGTTCGTCAATAATTATGTACGCCTAGTGCAACAATACATCCCAGCGTGCAACCCAATGAAGACGTCTATAAATACTGAACCAAGTATATAAATTGCGGCCCCCCATCCCACAAATGGCAATGGACACTTTCAACTTTTACTGAGTCCTTCAGCCCAAGTTCACTGTCCTGCTTCAATTTTGTTTGCTACCAGTTGTGCGGTAATAATGTAATTGATACATGATTTTTTACAAAAAGGACATTTGGACATTATGTTTTTATTGATAAAGCATGGTTCTACATTAGTGGATAAATTAATGATCAAAACAGTAGAACATGGGGTGCTTAAAACCCACCTGCGCTGAATGTCAATGATTTGCCCAAGATAGCAACTCAGGATGCTAATATCGTCCTGTTTGCGGATGATACAAGTACAATTGTCATCAAGTCTTTATAGGTACACATCTTACAAGAGTAATGACTGAAATATTTCTGTCTGTCCGGGTTTTTTAACAGCTGTCACTGGAATGAAATATTTATGGATACAAATAAATGGTTGAAAGTAACCTATTATCTCTAAACTTTAGCAAAACTCATTGCCTAGAATTAAGAACAAGAAATTTAAAGATCAAATTGATGATGTTATAATAACCATTGCATCTCTAACACTACTCACACAAAGACTTGGGGGGTTAATAATACATGATACCTTATCCTGGAAATAATGTATTGATAGAATATTGTCAAAGTTGAAGTGAACCAGTTTTGCAATAAGATCAGTTAAATCTGTATTGTCCCAAGGGACTTTAAGAATGATATATTTTTCCTACATAGATTCCATTATAACTTGCAGTATAATCGTTTGGGGCAATGCAACATACAGCACATTCGGGATTAAAAAAAAATTATTAGAATCAACTAGCTCAAGAAGTAGGGCTTCCTGCAGAGATCTATTCAAAAAGATGAATATACTACCTTTATGTTCACAGTACATACATAAAAAAAGTGCGCCCTTGTACAGGCATTGAAGCTCAGCACAGGCCATTCGGCCCATACAGGGAGTAGAGGTAGAGCTCTGCTCTTTCTTGACCATGGCACTAGAAAGGGGTGAGGGGTCAGCGTCACACCGCGGCAGCTCCTTACTCCTGGAAAAGACCCGGTACCCATTGTACAGGAGTCTGGGTGGGCCCCAGGACCAGTCTGGACAACAGTACATATATATTATGTCATTGTACATAGGGAACAACATCCATCTGTACACAACGAATATGGAGATTCGTAACTTCAGTACTAGGTACAATACCACTCTTCATCCAACAATATCTAATTTGATGTGATTTCCGAAGGGGGCTTACTGTGGAATAATCATTTTCATTTACCTCCCAGCAAACAAAATGTTTAATGAATGATTTAGAACATTTTTGTAGTGCCCTAAAAAGATTTCTTAACTCCATTGTATACCGTGCAGGAATTCTTTAACTATACTAGATAACAACACATGTTTTGAGTTTGTCTTTTAAGTTTAGGTCGTTTTATTGATTTGTCTCCACAACTCATAATTACTATGACACTTGTATGGTTATTTGATGTACCAAGATAAATAATGACTATTACTGATATCACACTACTTGTTATTAAAAAAAAACTATGTGGTACCTAATTTTAATTATGGAATGCTTTGCTATGTGACCATTTCCACATCCTTATGATACATATCTATGATTGGATTAATGGAAAAGAATAAAGATGATGATGATGAACCTCTGCATTTGTCAAAATTGGTGTTGGATGTGCAGTGTCTGGAAAATGAATTTTATGACATTTGTTCTTGGAAGAGACTTGGGAGGATATATATTCTGCATCTTTTGTAATTACACACTGCTTGTGATATTTTGGTGTCTTTAAACAAATAAAATAAATGATTTCAAGTACTTGGTTTAGTGTTATAGGGGTATCCTTCATGTATGATATGCATTCCATGGATCCAAAAGTTAGTCAAAATGTCAATACTATGTAAAAGACATCATAAAAATACACACAGCAGAATAGAGAAAATATTGTAAGCATTCTACGTACAGTATCCCAATGGTACACGAAAATCATTGTCTGCAACTAATAATAAGGTTGTAAGTCAGTTTTAAATATAGGAATATACCGACAGAACAGTGTGAATGGGTATTATGTTTATTCATAACGCTGCTTTAAGCTGAATGTTTTCATTAAGAGGACTTCTGAGTCTTAATGGTAAGCTGTTGAATATTGGTTGGTAGCAACATAACGTGCATACATCATCTTTTTTTTTTTTTTTTTTAATAACCATGTATTTTTTTCTGTTTGTTTTTATTAGGCACTTATTCTCTTTTCGAAAACTTTTTTTTTTTTATTTTTTTAATATTTGTTTGTTGTAAAAAAAAGTGCTTAAATTTTTTTTTTTTTTTTTTTTTTTAATAACCATGTATGTTTAGCAGTTGGTGTTAAACAGGCACTTATTCGCTGTACGAAAACTATGTTTTGCATAATTTGTTTAAAAACGGTTTGGGTTATTTCCTATACAGTTTATTAATGAAAATATGTATGCACATAGGAAAGGCGATGTCTGAAACCTGGAAACGGGAATTTCTAATTTGCGTACTAACCATAATTTTGAAGACTGTCCTGAATGTTATTGAATCAGAATTATTCCATGTTTCAAAATACAGTGCTAATGGTGAAATAAATTGTTTTCTAAAGCGTCAGTGTGGCTAATATGACACACAGATCTAACTACGTAACATGCTGGGCGTAATTTAGGACATTTATCGGAAGGTCAAATTTATGACATTAGTGCGTATTTCATTCGGACTATGGAAGAGTGCAACGGCCACATTCCATCTCTTCGTTTCTGTGATTTTGCGTCGTGGTGCTTCATGCCTTCCGCTAGAGGAAGTAGCTTCAAAATAAATTGCAATTTGAATTTTACTCACTATGAAAGCACGCTATCGAGTTTTATGGTACAGTAACCTTACAATCTGGGTTGTAAATAGTTCAAATACTAGGATATGTAAATTGTCCAGATAAGTACGACAGTATGTGCTACATGATATTAATCCGCCTCTGTGTGACGCACCGGTAGTTTGTGGTGTTCCGGTAGTGTAGCGTGCTGCAAAATTAAAAGGATTGTGGCGTTATTTTGCTCCCCTTTTAACAGGTAAGTGTTGTAAAGTAATACTAGATTACATTTTATGGTGAATACTTAATATTATAGGGGTATGACATCCTTAATTGTATTTATAACCAATTGGGTTTGGAGTACATTGAATCGATCCACGAACTAATGCTGCTAGAAATGGTGGATGAAATATTTCTAGTATGCGCTAGTTTGCATACGTAATTCGTGGGTAATATTGACTAAGAACAAATGCCGTTTGTAGTATGTTTACCATATCTACGTGAATTCGTGACGCATATAATTCGAGGTCGTTCGCTTAGGGCGGAAAACGCCATTACATAGTTACGTTGTGGTGCACATGATGTCGCCTGCTGGTTAAGTTGTGGGACCGTTGCTTGGTTGCGAGCTGCGTTTGCTGCTCGCTAGTGTGAGTTGCATAATATATGTCGTAGTAGTAGTAGTAGTATTCGATTCGGAGAAGGGCAGATAAAAGTGTCGAATTCGGGCAGGTCCGAGAAGTTTTTTTCTCCAAAAAGTTCAGACCTGCTCGGTTGGCTCATCCTGCGTCCAGTTCCATGGTACCGCTAGATGTTCTTCCGGGCACTAAGAGACCATGTGAGGCTGACCACTCTCCGTCGTCTATTGCCGAGGTTAAGCATGAGTGGATGTGTTAAGTCCACTTCCGCCCTGTGTTTTCATTGCATATACAGGGACAGCTTTACTATTCCTTTAGCATTTATAAATAAATTTAGTGTTGAAAGTGCTCTTTTTAAGTGCATGTACCCAGTTGTTGATTTAAGTAACAATTGTTCCAGGCGAGTGACTAGGAAACTAAGTTTTGATTTTGAGTTTGCAAGGTTGATAGGTGGGATGAGTAAGCCTGTGAAATAACACAAGTCTCCTTCTGTATGAAGTATCTTGTCTGGTTCATATGTGTTACTGATGGTCAGTTGTGGTTGAATGTGTTGCATATTTCAGCTGATTATGTTGTGGCAAGAATCAGTTTCATGTATTTGTCTTGATGTTTTGGGTAATTGTACCAGTGAGTACATGAATTGACCAGAAATGAGAATTGGAAACTTTGCCATTAGTGGTGGCAGCTTCTGTCTACACTGCTGTTTTCCTCCCAAGGCATTGTAGATCTTTCCTCATCTCCCCTGACATTTGTTACCTACATTCTCAATGTTAAAAATTGTCTTAACAGTTTGATGGTAGGGATGATGAGCCATTTTCCCACATTGCCATAGTCACCATGGTGCCCACAAGAACTTTCTGTCAAGTGTGAAAGTGTGTGGCATTATTGATTTTGTTTTTCTGAAGAGGAGTACATTCCATCTACAAGCAGATTCTAGATTTGGTAATTCCAGGAATTTCAATTTGAAACAGTAAATGGGCTTTATTGAGATCAGTGAACTGGGTGAGCTGAGGAGCTGGGGGTAACTTTATTAGGTGAATGAGGGAGGATGGCATGTGTTTTATCTGCCATGTAGGTAGACTTTGGTGGGAGATGAAAGCGTGGTCTTTTTTTTTTTTAAAGCAGTTTAACAGTTTCATTTTCTGGACTCCCACAAAACCATTGCAGCATAGTGGTGAAGTATAGTATAAAATGAAGCATGCATTAATGAGAATAGGAGCCACCTTCAACTAATCTGTAAGACTTAACTTCTTTACAAGTTTTCATTCACACCTTGAAATGTTGTTGATTATCCATAGTAATAATGTGATGATATTGCTAATGTAAATGCAATGCAGTATGTCCATTTTATTGTATCCTTGAATATGACAAATGTCATGATAGGTTTATCACATAGGATGTCAGCAGCCACCAGAAACTTACTTTACTGCGTGGAAGAGCCTTGAAGTGCTGACTTTTAAGCTTGCAAGTCCGCCTTGCCATTTCCTGAAAATAAAATACATTCAGCCTCCATTGTGGTGCCACTGTTTGTTCACCGCAGTGCGTGGTTTTGTGTCTCAAGTTGTGGTAAATGAAATTCTCTAACTTCTTCGAACTCATAAAGTTTACATAAAATGACACAAATATATTAATTACAAAACTAAAACGTATTAGAGGAACATTCAATGCAGGATAGAGTGACTGCTAGTTATCTTTGTCCTTTGTTAAGCTTTAACAGTTGAATGACACAGTGTCCCATTAAGTATACGTCCTTTTTTTTTTTTTTTTTCAGAAGGGAAAACATTGCCCTACAAGGGCATATAAATGGAATAGTGCTCTGGCTGCAGCAGAAACCTGACATTTGATGTCACACACAGAATGTTAATAACCTCGAGTTGCTATAGCATTTTTAATATTTAACTGCCCCATCTATACCACGAATGCTCCCCGCAAGGTGTCATTTTGTTTTAGCACTTGTTAGATTTTCAAACTGAATCTTTTCACTGACTATATCACTGATACAGCCTTAACAAATGGTTTGTACCGTAATAAGGAAAGGTGGTTGGTGATATTAAGCTCAGAATCAACAGGAAATTTTTCTGTATAAGCACAGACCTTTATTTTCACCTCCATTGAATACTGCCCCTTCTCCCTATACTTCATTGTTAAAATATAAGACTTAGGATAATTAAAAGTAACCAGTAATGTTACATTCATCAGATGGTGACTTCATAGCCTTGTCTTCGCTGGTATATCATGATTCTGAAATGTGCCAAACCGTCTGTACAGTCTAGGACTGATACCTTCAGACGTGTGGTAATCAGAAAATGGGGCAAAGTGGGGGCCAAAGGAAGTGGGTATTGTGAGGTCAGTATGTGTTTCAGATGCATAGCAAGTAAATGAAAAAAATGAACTGCCAAATATATTGGCTGGTGGAACAGTTGAAAAGAGAATTCTGTAGTGTGTAGACAATAAATGCTTTTGGACAAGTAGTAGTAGCTGATCATTGCTGGCTTATCAGGTACAATTTTTTAGGTACCCAAGAATGTGCTATATCGGACATTATTTAATGCTTACTGGCACGGGGCATGTATGCTCCACCAGAGTCTGTAGTAGATGGTGGGATGCAGGAGAGTTACCATGTCAGGGTGTTTAATGTTAAATAATAGGAAATACAAAATTTCTCTTCACAGACACACTTGTGGGCTGAGTGTGGGTGACACTGTACTGGGGTTGACGTTATTTCATTTCATATGACTGCTCTTTCCTTCAAATGTTAGCAGTTCTCATTTAATATTTTCATTCAGTTTTTGCACAGAATGTATATACATAAACTTGTCCTTTTGGCATCGCCCATAATCACAGATTTAAATATGGAGATCAAGGTCACAATGTGTCAGTTACACATTTGCCAAATACCTTTTCCATGACAGTTGCTGAGAATTTGTTGAATGGGCTGTCACATTTTTGTGCATGAAGTAACTGTGCATTCTTTCTTCTGGTAATTCTGTGAGTAATTTTGTCGGAATTAACCATATGTATGAATTTATTGTTCTTTTGGTAAACATGGGCACTTTGATTTTATTCACACTCATTGCACACCAAACCCTGACTTCGAAGGTCGTTCATAGAAACTTAATGAACTGTATGGGGATTTTTGGAATACCAATATTTGTTACTGTAGCTGTTCACATTCCCGTTTAATATACAGCATGCAACCATGCATATGTGAACTACCTGCCCAGTAGAGCTGATAATTTGGAATAGTGCCTCCCTAAAATTCCATCACTGCTGAGATGACAGTAATGTGAACCATTCCTTCACAAGGCACGCTTGTATTTACCTCAGCTTGGAATGAGTGACTGAATCCTCATTATATACCATGGTGACTTTTCTTCAGTTTTTCTTGTGTCTTTTGTGACCACACAGATCAGGGTCTTCAGCATCTTAGCTGCAAATAGAAGCCATCATATCCACGATGCACAAAGAATCAAAAAACATAATCCACCAGTGTTTGGCTTTGAAGTGTGATATTAGTGACAAACACTGTATGCCTGGCATTGCATGAAATAACCCGTATTGCAGCAAAGCTGGCTTTTCTGTTGTTTGTAAGGACAGGCATCGAGGTTGTTTAGACTTACATCTTGGTAAAAGTATGGCATGACACCCCAAAGAAATTATGAAATGTTGTTCCAAATTGTTGGGTTGATGGACTTTCTGCAGGGATGTTAACACAGAAATGTTTTTAAAGAGTGCTTTGCAGATTGATTGCTAATTGATGTTGGTTGCATTAATGCATCCATTCAGACTGTAATTGGTCTGCTACATTCTTTTGTCTAAGACAGAATGCAAGTGGGAAATCCAAGTGAAAAAACTGCAAAGTTTCAAGGATGAGAAAGAAGAGGCATATAGAATAATATAGACTAGAATATAACTGTCTATATACAGAATAAGTAGTGTAAACAAGACAACAGATATTGGTAAGTAAGCATAGTGGACATTTTTGTTTCAGGTTTCTGATTTGGAAATTGGTGCGTTTGTGTTTGCATCATGCCTGGTTTTAGTAGTGTAGGCACATTCAAGATCTTCATTGGTAATTTGGCTGACAAAACAACAACTGCTGATATCAAGCCACTTTTTGAAAAGTATGGAAAGGTTGTGGAATGTGATGTTGTTAAAAACTATGGGTTTGTGGTAAGTAGCAGTTGCGTACAAATTGTGTTTTGATATTTACAACTTGGTGTACAGTATATTGATGCGTGTGGGTCTTGCACTGTAAGTCTCTGGTAGCCATTTTAATGCATATGTAGTTCCAGATTTCATAGGAGCTTTTTGTCGAATTTACCTACATTCACTTTTGACACTTTTGATGTTGGGCTCATAAAACAACAACAGAAGAGTCACCCTACCACCAAGGAAAATCTACAGCCACCTTTCAGCTGTCAAGGATGCTTTGGGATTAAGAATGCTGGGTGTATACAGCATCCCATGTGAGTGCGGCAAGGTTTATATTGGACAAAGCAGTTGATTGATCCAAATCAGAGTCGAACACAGTAGACATATACGACTAGCACAAACAGATAAATCAGCAGTAGCGGAACACACCATCAACCAGGTCCATATTATTAAACTACAGGATACAAAACTTCTTACTGCTAAAACCGGATACGTGGACCAACTCATCAGGGAAGCCATGGAACTGGAAATGTACCCACACGACATGAACGGAGAAGATGGCATGCCCTTAAGCAAATCCTGGATACCCCTTCTGCACACGCTTACAGGATACCTGAAACACAAAAGTTTGATTTTTCCCGTCCCATGGCTCCCCTTCCTTGTTTTGACATGGCCATTTTTCCCTCACATACCTACTACTGGCATCCACTTGGGGTCTCTGCCCTCCACAGCCTGTTTCTCTACTTGGGCAGGCCCCCTTCCGGTTGGCTCAGGCTATTTTCAAGCCAAACCTTTTCCCATATAAATGCCCCAACAATCTCATCCCTTATCCTTCCTGCTTACACTGCCTATGAAGATGGAACAGAGTGTTCCGAAACATTGGCATATAAGATACAGACACCAGGGAATCACCCAAAAGAGCGAATATAACATTCAGAACATTTGAAGTCAAAATTTATAAAATATTGCAGTTGGTGCAACTGTTCAGTAGAACAGCAAATTGAATGTAACTCTGCATTTTACTGGTTTAATTGTGTTCTGATACATGACTGGAGCTTCTGCAGTATTGTGTAAGGTTACAGTTGTGTTCCAGTTGTAGGTATTGAAGAAAGTAAGTACCCAAGCTACCTGTGTTCACTTCCAATGCATGTATTATAGGAAATGTGTATGGTCAGGGAGAAAGTTAAGTGTGCATGTATGTGGTACAGAGATCAGAAGCTCATATCTGCAATGTAGCTGTGTTCTCTTGACATGCAGGCCAAGAAGGGCTTTTCCTTTTTCTGTACAAAAAAATTACTTAATGTGACATTGCTTTTATGGGGTGGAGGGATGAACTTGCCACTCTGTTCCCCTCCTCTCCCCTCCCCTATGTGATTTAAAAAGATTTTTGGTGGAATCTTTCTTCATTGTTTCCTGAAAACAGTTACCTTTGTTGCGATATTAACTATGTTGTCATAGAGGTATTCTTAACATCCATTTTCCATGGCTGACTCGTTCAGTACTGTCCAGGTCTTTCTACAGTCTTAGCAGAAGAGCATTGACGGATAATGAGGAAGATGCTTGGTCCTTAAGGGACAAATTAACAGGATGGAGAAAATTGCATAATGAAGAGCTTCATGCCTTCTGTTCCTCACAGTATTATTAGGGTGGTCATATAGAGGATAATGAGATGGACAAAGCATGTGGCATCTAACATCAGAGATGATAAATGCATGCAGTATTTTGGTAGGGAAAGAGATTTAGGAATTTGTGGGAGGTTAATATTCAAATGGATCTCAAAGAAAGAAATTATATGAAGTGGATTGACCTGGCTCAACAGGGAGGGTGAAGAGGAACTAATGAACTTTTGTGTCCTATAAAATTTTGGGACTGGCTTGTGAAAGGGGATTCTGTTCTGTGGAGTTAGTCACCTACCGATTGAGCTTCATGCCATCACTGGAGTTGACATTACCATTCATCATGGAATAAAAAACAGACTTGCATGCATGTCACAAGAACAGCTTGCTGCTGAAGAGCATTTGCAGGAAAAGCATATGATGTGCATTGGCTATGGCAAGAGATGTAGGAAACTTGAAATGCTTGTGTGAGAGGAGTGCATCTTACCATATGTGGCTGCTACATTCAACAGTTGTGCAGTTTTTCTGCCCTTGTAGATTCATACCGTAGATGTGCTTACATTAGAGCAGATTGTGGATGTTGTCTTCACATCTACATATATTTCTTTGAAGAACAGGTGTGTAACTTAGCATATTGCAAAACATACTGAAGTGATAGCACACTGACATCAACTCAACCCTATTTTGTGATAACCATACTGACTAATTTCCTAATGTTCCTGATGTTTGGCAGGTCAGTGCAGATGTTTCTTCTGTAACTTGGACATTTTAAATGTATTTTGCAGTTTCACTGTAGTGTAAACTTACATGAATTTCAACTTGCAGCATATGGAACATGAAGAGGCTGGTAGAGATGCCATTCAGAATCTGAATGGTTATTTGGTCCATAACCAAGCCATCAAAGTTGAGGCTGCCACAAGCCGCAAGGGACCCCAGACGCCTACAACAAAGATTTTTGTTGGAAATCTGACTGATAATACAAAGGCTCCACAAGTGCGGGCTCTTTTTGCCAAGTATGGCACAGTCTTGGAATGTGACATAGTGCGGAATTACGGTTTTGTGGTGAGTGTTCTGAATACCAACCAGACTGCTTTAAGTTTTGTAATTGGGTTGCTTGGAGCCATGACCTAGAGTTGGAATGAGTTATCATTGTGATTATTAGCAGAAGTGGGTATTTGATGCTTGAGATAGCTGCTCATTATTACAGTAATGTAATGTAATGTAAAACGTGCAATCAAGGAGGCATTGGGGTTGAAACAAAGTTTGTGTAATTTAAAAAAAAAGTAATATTTGTGTTTATTACAAATTACAGAAGCACGCATTTCTTTGTCCAGAATGTGGTTACTTGTCGTTGTGACATGAACTTCTACATGGTCAGATCAGTTACTCGACTTAATTTATTTGTCTATTACAGCAAGTATGTGTGTTATTTTGCTTGAAGCATGGTGATATCAGTAAATCTTGTTCCCTTTATTGCTATCTTGAGTTTTGGGGCAAGAAGTCACATGTTGTTAAATGCGATTAGTGATGTAATGATCTGAAATGTAATTTATGGGTTTATTAGGTTCATCAAATGAAAATGATGGTTATTTTCCAACAACTTGTTAACAGCTGGTCTTTGAAGTAGAGACAGATTTTTATTCTGTGTGATGGAACTGGAAATACGTAATAAGTATCAATAACAGCAGCTTTTCTCCATTAGGTCTGCTGTAGGAAGCAGGAAACCGAAAAGTATATATGTATATGCGTGAAAGATAGTATAAAACAAAAACTGTCTGGACATGGACATCCAAATGGATGCAGGCTGTTCAGTTGTAATAGTTCATCCTGTGTTTATATGGTGTCCTGCACAGAACTACAGTCCACATTAGCAGAGTATTTTGTTTTTCTGAATCAGTTTTTGTAGGAAAATTTACAGTATAATAGTGCAGTTTTATAGTGATTCGACTGGATGCCATGATACTTACCTTTTGCTTAACAGCATATTGAATCAAGTGATGCAGTGAACGATGCGATCAAAGAGTTGAATGGTTTTGTTGTTGATGGGCAACCAATGAAGGTTCAGATTTCTACAAGCAGGGTCCGTCAAAGACCAGGGATGGGAGACCCAGAACAATGCTACAGGTATGGGAGATTGTATTGTAATATATTATATCTTTGGTATAGGTATGTGTGTCATCATACCAATGGGTTTTAGAATTCATGAAGTCGTTGCTGAAGTATAAAATTCCCGTGTCTGTGTTTCATCTGCACATAAAAGTGTAATTATTGGAGCAAGTCTGTGTAAATTTTCTTACTCTTGTCCCCAATCCTTTCCCACTTAATGCAAAATTTTTTGCAAATTTCAAGGGTACTAAGAAGTAGGTGTTTTGTTTGTTTTGGACATGCTCTGAGCTGGGCAGTTGGTCATTGGTGTCACCTTGTGGAAGCTCAGGTTAAATCCCAGGGCAGGCAGTGTGGGATTTGTGGTGGACAAACTGTTACTGGGATAGGGTTGTCTTCAAGTACTTCTTTTTTCTCTGATCATTCAGCAGTGCTCCATTCATTCACAATCATTCATCCTTCATCAGTGCTGTATCACCTCAGCATTATACGACATTTTTAAGCAGAATGTCTGTCTCTGTCACTCTCGTGGTTCAGTGTGGGTTCTGGATGTCAGAAATCTTATAATTTTTTATATAATTGATTTTCACTTAGTTATAAATATTGTTAACTTTCTGCATACATTTTTTTTAAACTGATGTTCCTGGTGGGCAGTTTTAACAATAACATATTTCTGTTGTTCACGTATTTTATTTGTTAAACTTTAGTTATGTTATCTTCTAAATTGAAAGGTACACAGCCTTTCTTTGATAGGTAAACATGGAGTGAAAAATTGTTTGAATGTGTATATCAACATTAACATTTTTATAAACATGAGAATTTGTTTTAGGTGTGGAAGAGGTGGACATTGGTCCAAGGAATGCCCAAAAACAGGGTGAGTACAAATGTTTCAAAGCTCTGATCAGAAATGGGTTTTGTTTTTGGTTTGTGTACAGTTTCACATGTGTGTTTCTAGGCTGGGTCCTGATAGGAACGGGTTCAGGGAACGTATGTTTGGACGTGAGCCGTATCCTCCACCTCCACCACCTCCATTCCTGCGTGACCGCATGATGGGAAGATTTGGAGTGAGGGTAAGTGCATGCATTATGGAAAGGTTTTGTTATGTTGTATGGTGTGATCTCCAGCAAAACAGAGCTTTGGTATAAAAAATGGACAGTTTTATGTAAATTTATTTTGTGTATATTAAACTGTTTTGTTTAAATATTTTGGAACCTTGCTGTGTTAATGTCATGTTTGAGAATACTAATGTGAAGTCATATTCTGTTTAAAAATGCTGATCAGCACATATACTGTTTGAGACTGCTGGTATGTACAGTTGGGTGTACAAATCCAATGCACCAGCTTGTATGGGAAACTAAATTTTCTTCACTGGTACCTAATGTTTGTAGGTACACCATATTGGTGACATGAGGCTTGTTTCATGTCAGCCTTCTGGCACGTAGATTTTTTAGATGGCCTGTGGATTTTTGGAAAACCTGTGCACCCTTGCATATACATACTTTGTGATAACACTGATATCAATCGGGTAATGCATTAGATGTGTAAGTGAATTTTGCAGTTTAATAGTAGGCCATAAGTGATAAGAGTATAATAAAGTGAATTTAGGTGTGGAAAGGTGTAGAAACAAACCATCAGGACACTGCTCGCTCTTCATTTTTAACATTGAACCTGTTGTGCAGAATTTGGTGGTTGGTTCAGCTCAACACAAGTGCAGGTTCAGAGAGTTTGCATATACAGAAAATTCATCTAACTGTAAATTTTTGATGTGTGTGTGTGTGTCTGTATTTTTGTGTAGAATTGGAATCAGTGTCTGCAGGTAATTCCTCATTACCAAACAGTAGTCATTGTTTTTCATTGTAGCATAGTTTCAATTTAGTTTTATAGTTACTGCTTTTACATCCAATTGAGATAGGTAATACAGGAGAGAAGATTATTATGAAGGTGTCTGTTGATTGAATGAAATGCTTCTGTTTTTTACAAAAGAATTGTAATTTGATACACATCATGATGTCTTAGTGCACAGTGAGGTTTTCAAGTCAGACTTGACCATGACATGAAATTGTGTCATCATAGTAGTTCTGGTAATGTTGTTGAGTGATTTGTATATTTTAGGAGTGTAGAGTATTTGTTTGGAAATACAGTGAATGTAATATGTCCACTTGTAGTTTTATTCTCCGAACTCAGGGTATGCTCTTGTGTATTGTGTGATTTGTTTAGAATACCAACATTTAATTTACTTCTGTCTGTTTGTAATACTGGTTCCAGCATAAATTTACTTTGTATTTTGAATGAATTTTTGTCAGGGTAAATTTGTGTGTGTGCTTGTGCGTGTACATGTACATGTGCACTCACACTTTCTAGTGGCTAAATCTGTGAAAGTGATCTCAGCTTCATTGGATCAGGTAATTGTTTTTAAAGAAAGCTTTTTTTTTTGTCTTAAGAAATACACAATTTTCTCAACTCTGCTAGGTGTGGCATAGGAAAAAACTGAGGTGGATGGCTAGCATGCAGTAGGGAAAAGTGTGTGCAAAGGGTAATTCAGAAACAGTCTTTAACGTTTCTTTCTGGTATGAGGATGCTTTCTTGTTTTATTTGTATATTGCAGGTAATGTTCTTCGTATCTCATCATACTTGTTCATATTTTGTGTTGGCAGGATAGTTTCTATGATGGGTATTATGACCGCAACCGCTTTGATGAGTCCAGGGAAATCTTTGACCGTCGCTTCCCACCTCTTCCTCCCCGTGACCTTGGACCATCTCTACGAGGGCGTGACTTCTTACCTCCACCACCCCTTCCTCCTAGACGCGATCCTTTGCCACCACCCCCACCCTTGGGGCTTCGAGGCCCATCCAGTTCATTGAGAGATACCCCATCATTTGATCGTGGCAGTTCAGACTATGGCATATTCAGTCGTCGTTCACCATCTGCATCAGCAGCGCCACCAAACAGATTCAGGTGACCACCTTAACAATATTGACTAGTTACAAGTGATGTGGAGTCATTCTGTTTGCAAACAGACATATAGTACTTATTGCATAACATACAGTGTAAAGCTGATAATGTAGGCTTGTAGAGTGAGGAGTCAGTGTGAATGAGATCATGGCCTTTGTAACTGTGTAGCAAGTTGGAGAAAAACACCAGTCCAAAATAGGTTTGCTGCCAGAATGGTTGAAAGCATATTTCTGTAGTGCGTAGATGATAAATGTTCATGCACAGCTGTCCCATGCTGTCTCACCAGGCTGAACTCCAAGGCCACACTATCTACATTCCTTCCAAATCACAAGATACCAGTTCTGGTCATTATCCGTTAAAGGAGAGTGGAGTTCTAAACTGGACTAACTATGTATAACATTGGAGTGACAGATAATCTAATTTTTGTTTCGTATTTTCCAGCCGGCTCTATGAGGATTTCAGTCGTGACAGTTTTGATGACAGGAGGTGAGTTATGGGTTCATGTGACCTTTGTCACTTTTTGGCTTATTTGGGTAATATGTTTGCTGTGCATTTTTCTCGTGATTAATTTTACTCCAGGGGTTGAAAATTACTCATTCCTAATAAATCAAGGGAAAACATTCCCTGGATGTGTGTCAATGTAATTGGAAGAACAGCAGCAATGTGCCTTTTTGGAACAGATATGCATGTGTGGACTGTGAAGTGTACTAATTGTGGATTTAATGAATATGTTACAAGTGCACCTTTCTGCTCTTTCAGCCATATACAGTTCAGCTTTTTTGTAACTAGCATGTCATTTCATTAATTCTGTAGAGGTTTTAGGTATCATGTAGGTTGAAGTGTATCGTGCATGTAGTACAGCAGTATTGATGTTACTGTCCCATGCCTTGTGAGTGTAGGCTGGAGTTGCCCAAATGCAAAGATTGTGCGACATTCCTGGTGACTAATGTTTTGAGATGAGTATTCCCAGTACAACATGTTGCCCTATTATGTGTATGCCCTTTTTATCCAGAAGAAGGAAATCCCTGTCCAGGATTGAGGATTAGATTTAATAGTGGTCCAAGCCACAACAGAAACTTGCACTTGAAAGGATGTGTACTGAAAGTTAGTGGTGAGCTTGGAAACGTCATAACCAACCTTGCACATGCCAAAGAAATGTGTGAAATGACATTAAAGCGAAACTGAATTCCAACAAACTATATACATTTTGTATGTTCGTGCCATTTGCATCAAACTGACTTCCTGTTAAGTAATTTTCCAGCACATTTTGATTGTGTATTTGCACTACTGTGTGCTACATGCTTATATTCTGGTTGGAAAGGTTCGGGTAAAGCCTGTGAAATGTAGCACTTGCAAAACATTTAATTTTCATTTCAGTATCCTTGTCTTGTGTCCATCAAACTCCATCACACACACACACACACACACACACACACAGTTTTTTGTACAAGGTTTCCAGTACAACTGGTTGGAAAATTTTATGGTGCCTTAAATCAGAAGGTTACTTGGATAAGTGGTGCAGTTGTTCACAAACAGCTGTTTTAGCCTTGTGCACCCATTGTGAGGTATCCAGTGCCACTGTAGAGAAAGAAAAAGTTATATTCCATTTAACAAATTATGCATGAAAGTAGCGGTTGTCATTCAAGCCTTTTTATTTGCAAACTGTTTCACAAAAAGTGATTACTGTGTTTTTAAAGGTAGGTGGTTACATTGATTTTTCATCTTTGTTCAGTACCTGCTTGTCGCTGTCATCACTATTCACACAGTAGTGCTCTCATCCTCTTTTTCATCACTTTTTCCCATTTTGCGAATCATAATGTAACAAGAGGAGGAATATCACTAAACCATGCAGCTTGCAAGTGCTGAAGTTAACAAGATGGAACTAACAGGATTGTGCATGACAATTCTGCTAACAACTGCAGAATACACATTAAGGTTTCTCACCTTACTACTTAGCCTCCCCTGTCCCCTCCCGTCCTCATCGTCCACCATTGTTGTTACTTGGGAGAGGCATGTCGACATTATTTTGTAAGTACTGTTGCAGGGAGTAGGTTACTGCTATTCCAAACACATCACACTAATACTATATATATATATTTTTTTTCTGAGGTGATTGTAGTAGTGTGTCAGGACCAAGGATTCTGAGGAATGATGCATCTAGTATGTGCATTGTTTGCATGGGTGCCTTGGTGGCAGGTTTTGGGCTGAACTTCTTTCTGACATGGGTGATATGTATGTACCAGAAAAAATGGAGTCGTGTGGAGAAAAGAATGTGTGTGTGTGTGTGTGTGTGTG
>Ga0123354_10003291_pt1 | contig 22202 bp, 22 predicted proteins | sample TergutLab28metaG_2_FD_97872 | JGI IMG/M metagenome (GOLD analysis project Ga0123354, IMG submission 97872) | Labiotermes labralis P4 segment gut microbial communities from Petit-Saut dam, French Guiana - Lab288 P4 | ecosystem: Host-associated > Arthropoda: Insects > Digestive system > Gut ... | reverse complement strand
TTAATCAATCAAAAAATAGAATAATATGAAAAAGATATATTTATTTCTCATCCTATTGGCTACAGCGCTTTCTTTTGGTTCCTGCTCCGACAAAGAGTTTTCAGACAGATATCCAAATCCGTCGCAAACTACTACTGCATCTTGCGATAAATTGATGACCGGAGTGTTCTATTCAGGACGTTCATACACTTTTAACTCCTATTGGCGTATGTACACATGGGATAATACCGTTTTGGGTGTATATGCTCAAACGCTCGGGTTTCTCAATGCGCCGGGTGGAATCTATTCCGCTAACGATAGCTACGCTAACGACCGTTGGGTGAATTTCTATACGACGCTTACTCAATTCCGCGTGCTTCAGAATGTTTATGCAGGATTAGATGAAGGTAAACAAAATACTTACCGGATATTTTTAGATTTAGCAGAAGTGTTTATTTATGATCATCTATCGCAAATATTGGATACTTTCGGCGATGCTCCTTTCGATAAAGCAGGTTATCTTGCTGTTACAATGGATGTGCCGGGAAGCTATGCTCCTTATCAAACGGCGCCAGACTTGTATTCCATGATGCTTGACCGCTTAGGTGCGCTTTATACGGATATCCACAGCTTGAACGGAAATTTGGATACTCAGGCGGCACAATCCTTACCTTTACAGGATTTCATTAATTACGGCGATTTGAACAAATGGGAAAAATATTGCAATTCACTCCGCTTGCGTTTGGCGATTCGCGTCGCTTCGCAAGGAGATTTAGCGGCGAAAGGAAAGCAAGTAGTAGCTGAAATTTTGAACGGCAACTATCCGCTTGTTTCAAGTTTAGATGATCTTATCAAGTTAGATTCAAATAATCAAGATCCCGCAAATTTCTTTAATCCCGATGATATCCGTACCGGTTACATCGATCAAAGCCGCGCTTCGCAAGCCATGCTGGATGTATTAACGCTGTCCGTTGCGGATGAATACGATCCGCGTTTGCCCATTATGTATTCCAAAAATGCAGCAGGCGAATACAAAGGATTGTCCACCCAAGAAACTTATGCAGAACAGGAAACGAATACCGCCTTACCGGAAGCGCAACGGGTGTATTCACGAATCGACTCCACAACAGTGATGTACAATACCTCGTTTTTTAGTCCGATTATAATGCCGGCTGAAGTCGATTTTATGATGGCTGAAGCGTATCAGCAGGGTTGGGCGAACGGTGATGCAAAAACAGCTTTCGTCAATGGGATTCTACATTCAGCGCAATTCTATTTTGCAGAAAACGCAATCAGTCCAAGCAATGCAGGGACAAAGATGGATATTCCGGCAGACAACGTTATTACCGATTATGCAGGAAAAGTTTGGGATGCAGCCACAGATAAAGAAGAAGCTATTATTACTCAAAAATGGCTGAACTTTGGTTTTATGCAGCCCGAGCAAGCATGGAATGAAGTGCGCCGCACAGGTTACCCGCAGTTGTATTATATTGAAGACCCAATGGCTCAAGTATTGAAAACAATACCTTCTCGCGTTCGTTATCCATTTTCCGAACGGAGTTATAATACGGATAATTACAATGCACAAGTACAAGCTATGGGCGGAACGGACGACGCTTATATCAAATTGTTCTGGGCGAAATAATAGTTAAAGAAGACGATAGGTAAATAAAAAAAGAAGACAGATAAAGAAAATCGATATCTGTCTTCTTTTTAATTAAATAAAAATATCACAATCTTACTTTTTCTTAAAAAGAGATATGATATAGAGCAAGACAACAGCGCCCACAACGGCGCAAATCAAACTACCAATAATACCTGTCGAAGTTATTCCAAACAAGCCGAAAATCCAACCGCCAAGAATACCGCCGACAATACCAATAATTAAATTAACTAAAAGGCCGAATCCGCGACCTTTCATGATTTGACCCGCTAACCATCCGGCAACAGCGCCAATTACGATAAATAAAATCCACGACCACCACATAATGAAATAATTTAGTTAGATAAATAATAATGGTTAATATTAACTGCAAAAATACTATTTTTTTTTTATTTTTATTGCTCATATTAAAAAAAAGATATATATTTGCAGCGTCATTTAACATAATGATTCCAATGAATCGATTTTATTTTACATATTCCTATTTTTATTTTTACTTTAATAGAAAGTAAGACAGGATTTTGTATATAAATCGAAAACATACGACAATAAAATGAATATAAAATCCTGTCAGAGATGACGGGATTTTTTTTTGAAAAAATAAATGAATATGAAAACAGTAGCCATTCAAGGAGTCAAAGGCGCTTATCACGAAATAGCCGCCCGCAAGTATTTTGAGGAGAATTTTAAAGAAGAAATAGAGATATTTCCCTGCAAACAGTTTAAAGATGTTGTTTCTGCTGTTAAACGAGATCCGAACTTCATCGGCGCTATGGCTATTGAGAATACCATTGCCGGCAGTTTGTTGCAAAACTACGAGTTGATTCGCGAAAGCGATTTAGTGGTCGTGGGAGAACAAAAATTGCATATCTCTCATAGTTTAGCCGCTTTGCCGGAAGATACACTGGAAACTATTACCGAAGTCAGTTCGCATCCGATCGCTTTAATGCAATGCTCCGATTTTCTGAATGCATCCCCTCATATTAAGATTGTGGAAGGAGAAGATACGGCTTTGAGCGCTAAGGATATCGCCGAAAATCAATTGCATGGACACGCAGCAATTTGTAGCCGCTATGCTGCCGAATTATACGGCTTAAAGGTATTGGAAGAAGGCGTTGAAACCAACAAGCGAAATTTCACGCGCTTTCTGCTGCTGGCAAATCGCTGGTTGGCTGAAGATTTAGTGAAAGAATCGGAAATCGATAAGACATCAATTGTTTTTACGGTTTCGCATACTGAAGGCAGTCTATCTAAAGTATTGACTGTCCTTTCATTTTATGATATCAACTTGACGAAAATTCAATCACTTCCGATTCTTGGACGCGAATGGGAATATTTGTTTTACGTGGATTTGACTTTCAAAAATCTGCTGAAATATAAACAAGGTTTGGATGCAGTTCGTCCGTTAGTGAAGGAATTTCGGATTTTAGGCGAATATAAAGAAAAGAATTGACAATTGACAATTGATAATTGACAACTCGTAACTTAAAACATAAATATATGAAAACAATTGAGCCTGCAAGGCGAACCAATGCAGTAAGCGAGTATTATTTTTCTAAGAAATTGAAAGAAGTCGCCGAGATGAACGCTCGGGGCTTGGATGTGATTAGTCTGGGCATAGGAAGTCCTGATTTGCCGCCATCCGAAGAGGCTATTGACGTTCTGTGCCGTTCGGCTCACCAAGCTGATGTGCATGGCTATCAGCCATACGTTGGTATTTCCGAATTACGGCGGGCATTTTCCGACTGGTATAAAAAATGGTATCGAGTCGATTTGAATCCGGATACGGAAATTCAGCCTTTAATTGGCTCGAAAGAAGGAATATTGCATATTTCTTTAGCTTTTCTGAATCCGGGCGATGGCGTATTAGTTCCTAATCCGGGTTATCCTACTTATAGTTCAGTCAGTAATTTAGTAGAAGCGCATATTATTCCTTACGATTTGAAAGAAGAAAATCAATGGCAACCCGATTTTGAAGCCTTAGAGAAAATGGATTTGTCGAATGTTAAATTAATGTGGGTCAATTATCCGCACATGCCGACCGGAGCGCCTGCCACGAAAGAGTTGTATCAGCGATTGGTTGACTTCGGACGGAAGCATGGCGTCGTTATATGCAACGACAATCCCTACAGTTTCATCTTGAACGACCATCCGATGAGTATTTTGGAAATCGATGGCGCAAAGGAGATTTGCATCGAAATGAATTCGTTGAGTAAATCACAAAACATGCCCGGTTGGCGCATCGCGATGCTGGCATCTAACCCTCAGTTCGTCCAATGGGTTCTAAAGGTGAAAAGCAATATCGACAGCGGACAGTTCAAGCCGATGATGCTGGCGGCGGCGCAAGCGTTGCAAGCTCCTAAAGAATGGTACGACAAGATGAACCAAGTGTATCGGCGCCGGCGCAAAATAGCGGAAGCGATTATGGAAACATTGCATTGTACGTTTGATCCGAAACAATCCGGTATGTTTCTCTGGGGAAAGATTTCTGCTGAATACGAGGGTAGCGAAGCCCTCGCGGATGAAATTCTTTATAAAGCTAAGGTTTTTATAACTCCCGGATTTATTTTCGGAAGCAATGGCGATAATTATATTCGTATTTCGCTTTGCTGCAAGGATGAACAATTGCAGGAAGCGTTGGAAAGGATTAGAAGGTTAGGAGACTGAATAATTGAATAATTGAATGAGTGAATAAATATAATAGATTATAAATAAATAAGAATTATGGAATTAGAATCAATTGTATTACCGGGAATTAGTGAGCAACGACCGCTGATTATTGCAGGTCCTTGCAGTGCAGAGACCGAAGAGCAGGTGATGAACACCGCAAGGCAATTAGCCGGCAAAGGTATAAAAATTTTTCGCGCAGGCGTCTGGAAACCGCGTACTAAACCGGGCGGTTTTGAAGGTGTCGGATTACAGGGGCTTGACTGGTTGCAACGTGTTAAAAAAGAAACAGGCATGTACACTGCAACCGAAGTGGCAAATAAAGACCATGTTATTGAAGCCGTTAAACATGGAGTTGATATTTTGTGGATTGGAGGAAGAACATCGGTGAATCCTTTTGCCGTTCAAGAAATTGCCGATGCTTTAACAACTACGGGTTTTCTGGGTCCGGTTTTAGTGAAGAATCCGGTGAATCCCGATTTGGAATTATGGATTGGCGCTATTGAACGGGTTTATAATGCGGGCATACGAAAAATTGCTGCGGTTCACCGTGGATTCAGTTCGTATGATAAAAAAATATATCGGAATCTTCCGCAATGGCATATTCCAATCGAGTTGAAACGACGTTTTCCGAATTTGCCTTTGATTTCCGACCCAAGTCATATCGGGGGAAAAAGAGAATTGATTGCACCTTTGGCTCAACAAGCGATGGATTTGAATTACGATGGTTTGATTATCGAATCGCATTGCGATCCGGATAATGCATGGAGCGATAAAGAACAGCAACTTACGCCGGATGTTTTAGCTTATATCCTGCATACGCTTGTGATTCGCGACACCAAACAAACGACCGAAAACCTCACTGAGTTGCGTGAACAAATCGACGAAATTGACAATGAGTTGCTGGCTGTGTTGGCAAAACGGATGCGCGTTTCCAGAGAAATAGGACAGTATAAATTGGAACATAACATGCCGGTGCTTCAAACCGGACGGTATGACGAAATTTTAGGAAAAAGGACATCCGATGCTGTGAAAATGGGAATGGGAGCCGAGTTTATGAAAACCGTGCTGGAAGCTGTTCATGAAGAATCCATTCATCAACAAATCATAGTAATCAATCAAAAAAGCAAATGAAAAAATGAAAATCCAATTGTTAGGCGCAGGAAAGATGGGCGCTTTCTTTGCAGATGTATTAAGTTGCCAACACGAAGTAGCTATTTACGACCGGAATCCGGAAAAACTGCGCTTTACGTATAATTGTGTCCGGATGACCAGCCCCGAAGAAATAGCCGATTTCAAACCGGAAATTTTGATTAATGCAGCTACTGTGCAATACACAATTGATGCTTTTCGCCAAACGCTTCCCTTTGTTCCGGAAGCCTGCATCATTTCCGATATAGCTTCCGTAAAAACCGGACTGAAGGAATTTTACGCTGAAATGAAAAGACCTTTCGTTTCTACGCACCCGATGTTCGGACCCACATTTGCCAATTTAGGAAATCTTTCTTCCGAAAACGCAATTATTATTTCGGAATCATCACATTTGGGAAAAGTTTTCTTTCGCGATTTATACAATTCGTTGAAATTGAATATATTTGAATATACGTTCGACGAACATGATGAAACGATAGCCTATTCGCTTTCCATTCCGTTTGCGTCCACTTTGGTCTTTGCATCGGTTATGAAACACCAGGAAGCGCCGGGAACGACTTTCAAAAAGCACATGGATGTTGCCCGGGGCTTGCTTTCGGAAGATGACTATCTGCTAACGGAAATTCTTTTTAATCCGAGAACTCCCAAGCAATTAGAAGAAATCCGAAAAGAATTGGCTCAGCTTTTGGAAATCATCAAAGCGAAGGATTCCCAAGCGATGGCTGCATTTTTGAAAAAGGTGAGGAAAAATATAACTGAGTAGAGATGTTTAGAAAAGAAAACGTATTTTAATGAGAAAAGTATTTTTTGTAGGAATTTTAATTTTAAGTATTTTCAATTTTAACTCATGTAAGAAAAAAGTAAGTAAAGTGCAAGTCACCCATAAAAAAGTCATAGACCATTCATTACCGGGGTATTATGATTTGGACTTCTCAAAAATATTTACGAAAGATGAAAATTACTCTCCCGAAGATGATGATAAAATAAAAGAAAGGCTATTCGATTATTATAACAAATATTGGAAAGAGCGGAATTTGAGTGGCGGTTTGCTTGTAGCACGCGGAGACAACATTCTTTTTGAAAGGTACGCCGGTTATAGCGACATCGAAAATCAAATACCTGTGACGGCGGAAACTTCCATGCAAATCGCTTCCGTGAGCAAAATCATCACTTCGCTGGCTATTTTGAAGTTGGTAGAGGTGGGGAAACTCAGCTTAGACCAAAAAGTGAACACGTTGCTACCTTCATTTCCTTATGAAGAAACGAGCATCCGGAATCTGCTTTCACACCGTAGCGGGCTGCCGAATTACAGTTATTTGGCAGAAGATAAACGTTATCCTTTGTGGGATCAGTCTAAATTTATGACGAATAAAGACGTATTGAATTTGTTTTCAAAAGATAAGCCTCCTTTATTATTTCCTCCCAATACTCATTTTTCCTATTCCAATTCCAACTTTGCCATCCTTGCTTTGATTGTAGAAAAGGTGACTCATAATCCTTTTCCGGAAGCTGTTAGGAAGATGATTTTCGATCCGTTGGAGATGGAACATACGTTTGTTTTTCAAAAGAAAGATTCGGGCAAAGTCGCGTTGTCTTATTATAACAACGGTAAACCTTTTCCTTTTGACTATCTGGATTATGTTTACGGCGACAAAAATGTTTATTCTACTCCTGAAGATTTATATCGTCTGAGCAAAGCTATGTTTGCGTCTGATTTTCTACCTAAAGATTTATTGCAGCAGATGTTTACGCCCTATAGCAACGAACATCGAGGTACAAAAAACTATGGTTTGGGAATGCGCATGATGATATTCCCCAATGGAAAGAAACTCACTTATCACAATGGATGGTGGCATGGAAGCAATGCCGTTTTCGTTCATTTATTAGATGAAAAGGTAACCATTATCGCAATCGGTAACAAGTTTTCAACTTCAGTGTATTCTGCTTTTTTAACATCATCATTTTTTGGAGATTATCCGTTGCAATTAGAAGGTGAACCCATAGAGCAAGAAGACTCTTCAGAATAGCGAAAGGCTGCAAGGCATCCGGACAAGTGATCAAGTCAACCCTTTACGCGGTTAAACAATTCAACCGTTTGAACGGCTTCTTTTACATCATGAACTCTTAGAATATGAGTGCCTTTAGTTAAAGCGAACATATTTAAAGCAGTCGTGCCGTTTAAGCTGTCATCGGCTGAAACATTGAGTGTTTCCCGAATCAGGGTTTTTCGGGAAACGCCTACGACGACAGGAGATTCAAATATATGAAATTCTTCTAATTTCTCTAAAATCCCGTAATTTTGAGGGGTTGTTTTACCGAATCCGAAGCCGGGGTCAATCCATACATCATTCACACCTCTTCGATGCAATTGGTAAATTTTTTCCACAAAATACAATAGGATTTCCTGCATCAAATTATCGTAATGAGTATTTTCCATCATTGTTTGCGGATTTCCTCGTGTATGCATGGCAATATAGGGAACCTGCAAGCGGGCGACCGTATCGAACATATTTTCATCCAATCCGCCGGCAGAAATATCATTAATGATAGCTACTCCAAAATTTTCCACGCATCGGCGGGCTATTTCCGAACGGAAGGTATCCACCGAAACAACAGCGTCAGGCAACTCCTTGAACAATATTTTCAAACTCCACTCCAACCGTCGCATTTCTTCCTCTTCGCTAACGAAAGCTGCCGCCGGTCGTGAAGAATATCCTCCAACATCAAGAATATCAGCGCCTTCTTCTTTCATTTGCCACACTCGTTCTACAATTTCTTTTTCCGTTTGTTTCCGACTTTTTTCAAAAAAAGAATCGGGCGTGCTGTTCAAAATACCCATGACTTTAGGCGAAGAAAATTCGATCAGATTTCCTTTTATATTGGCTGTTATTGTAGTAATTTGATTATTCATACTGCAAAAGTAAACATTTTGAAGAGAGTTATCAAACCTATTTTTTATCTTTGTTCTTTATTTAGTCATATTTTTATTTTGTATATATAATGCAAACGGTTGAATTATACTCTCTCTTTTTGAAATATCCGGTAGTTACTACCGACAGCAGGAATTGTCCGTTCGGGTCTATTTTTTTTGCATTAAAAGGTGAAAAATTTGATGGAAACGATTATCTGGAACAAGCGCTGCAAAACGGCGCCGCTTATGCTGTCGGCGACCGGACAAGTTTGCCGCAGGGCGACCGAATTATTCACGTGGACAATGCGTTACAATCCTTGCAAAATTTGGCGAATTATCACCGGAAACAATTGAATACTAAAGTAATCGCAATTACGGGAACGAACGGAAAAACAACTACAAAAGAATTAATTGCCGCTACCTTATCCACCCAATATCCGGTTTTGTTTACGCAAGGAAATCTAAATAATCATATCGGAGTTCCTTTGACCTTGCTTCAATTGAAACCCGAACATCGTTTTGCAGTCATTGAAATGGGGGCGAATCATCCGGGTGAAATTCATGCGCTTTGTTGCATTGCCGACCCTGATTTTGGTCTGATTACCAATGTAGGAAAAGCGCATTTGGAAGGATTCGGTTCTTTCGAAGGCGTTGTTCGTACTAAAACAGAATTATATGATTATATCCGTGAAAAAAATGGAACAGTTTTCGTAAATATTGAAAATCCGATTTTGAAAGAACGGAGTGAAAATACCCATCGAATTTTTTACGGGACTTCTCCCGAAGCGTTTATTCAGGGGCGAATCATTGATTCGGAATCCTGTTTGGAGTTGGAATGGAATTTGGTAAATCGAATAAAAACACAATTGGTAGGAAATTACAACTTTGAGAATGTGTTGGCTGCAATCTGCGTGGGTGTATATTTTGATGCAACCGCTCTACAAATTAACGATGCAATCGCTAACTACACGCCGACGAACAATCGTTCGCAAAGTCTGAAAACCCAAAGAAACCATTTGATTATTGACGCCTACAATGCCAATCCGAGCAGTATGCAAGTTGCATTGGATAATTTTCTAAGCTTGAAAGCTTCTCCCAAAATGGTAATTATAGGAGAAATGAAAGAATTAGGAAAATACAGTGAAGAAGAACACCAAAAATTAGTTAATCGCTTGATGGAAAGCGTTATTGACAAAGTGATTCTATGCGGGAAAAATTTTCAAAACATCCGCACGGATGCTCCGGAATGGGCGGTTTTTCAGGATACGGACGAATTGTTGGCTTACCTTCATTTTGAAAACTTTTCGGGATTTCACGTCTTGATTAAAGGTTCAAGGACAAATCAATTGGAGAAGACGATTGAATTTTTGTGAAACTTGGAATGCTTTTTTTATGCAAACCTGTTCATAAAATTTGTTTATCTAAAGAATTTGTCTTAACTTTGCGTCCCGATTTTAAGGAAACAAATAAACAAATAATTATAAAGTCATGAAGCGGACATTTCAACCTTCCAACCGGAAGAGAATAAACAAACACGGATTCCGTAGCCGGATGGAGACTGCCAACGGTCGTAGAGTATTAGCATCTCGCAGGGCAAAGGGACGGAAAAAACTAACTGTATCCGACGAATTTAACGGATGAATCGGAGAAACTGAATATTAAAGGGAATAAATATCAAATTTATTCCCTTTTTTGCTGGATTAACAATTACTCCCAATTCAAAATAACTTTTCCACATTCTCCGCTTTCCATGACATCGAAGCCTTTTTGGAAATCATCAATTGAAAAATGATGGGTAATAATTGGGGATAAATCAATGCCGGAGATAAGCATTTGTTCCATTTGATACCATGTTTCCCACATTTCACGACCATATATTCCTTTTAAAGTGAGCGCCTTGAAAATAATTTTATCCCATTGTACGGTTGTCGTATTTGGGAGAATACCCAATAATGCAATTTTAGAACCGTTGTACATGTTTTCAATCATTCCTTCGAAAGCCACAGGCGAACCCGACATTTCAAGTCCAATGTCGAAACCATGCATGTTTAAATCTTTTATCGCCTGTTCGATTGTTTCTCCTTTTGTCGGATTCACGGTAAAGGTAGCTCCCATTCGTTTGGCGATATTCAACCGGTAATCGCTCAAATCGCTGACTACAATGTGACGCGCTCCTGCAAAACGGCAAATAGCTGTCGCCATAGAACCGATTAATCCGGCTCCGGTGATCAACACATCTTCTCCAATCATGGGGAATGAAAGCGCCGTGTGAGTAGCATTTCCAAAAGGATCCATAATAGATGCCATATCGTCGGATATTCGAGGGTCGAGGTGTACTACATTTTGCGCTGGTAAAGACAGGTATTCAGCAAAAGCTCCATCACGGTTTACTCCCACACCGATGGAATTTTCACACACATGCAACTTTCCTCTGCGGCAATTCCGGCAATGTCCGCAAGCAATATGCCCTTCGCCGGTGACTCTGTCGCCGATATTGATATTTCTAACGCCGTGTCCTTTATCTACTATGATGCCTACATATTCATGTCCGATGGTCATAGGAGTTTTAATTGTGTGTTGCGACCATTCATCCCATTTATAAATATGCAAATCCGTACCGCAAATGGCGGTTTTCTTTATTTTTATCAATACATCATTGACTCCTATTTGTGGAACCGGAACATCTTCCATCCAAATGCCCTTTCCGGGGTGAAGTTTAACTAAAGCTTTCATATTTATTCAATTATTCCGTTATTTAAAATGTTTAATTCTTTTCCAACCTTAACAAAAGCATTGATACATTGGTCCAAATGCTCCCTTTCGTGAGCCGCCGACAACTGTACGCGAATGCGCGCTTGTCCTTTCGGAACAACAGGATAAGAAAATCCGGTAACATAAATGCCTTCTTTCAGCAATTGAGTTGCCATATCCTGCGACAATTTCGCATCGTAGAGCATCACAGCGCAAATTGCGGATTGCGTGGGTTTGATGTCGAAACCGGCTTTTCGCATTTTTTCTACAAAATAGCTCGTATTTTCATGCAGCTTATCTTGTAAAATATTTGACGTGTCCAAATAGTTGAAAGCATAGATTCCGGCGCTTGCAACGGAGGGTGGAATTGAATTGGAGAAAAGATAAGGTCGCGAACGTTGGCGAAGCAGAGCAATAATTTCCTTTCTCCCTGTTGTGAAACCGCCGATAGCTCCTCCGAATGCTTTTCCTAACGTTCCGGTCAGAATGTCGATTTTGCCTCGCAGATTAAATTGTTCAGTAGTTCCCCGTCCGGTTTTTCCGACTACGCCTGCTGAATGCGATTCATCGACCATGACCATTGCGTTGTATTTTTGGGCGAGCGCATAAATTTGATCCAAAGGCGCCACATTGCCATCCATAGAAAAAACGCCGTCGGTAACAATCAAACGGAAACGTTGTTGTTGAGCTGCTTGCAGTTGCGATTTCAAATCGTCCATTTGCGCATTGGCATAACGATACCGGACGGCTTTACACAAACGAACGCCATCGATAATCGAAGCATGATTCAAAGTGTCGGAAATGATTGCATCATTTTCATCGAGAAGCGGTTCGAATAAGCCTCCGTTGGCATCGAAGCAAGCTGCATACAAAATGGTATCTTCTGTTCCGAAAAACCGTGCAATGGTTGCTTCTAATTGTTTATGCACATCTTGCGTTCCGCAGATAAAGCGAACCGACGACATGCCGTATCCCCTGTTTTCCATCGCTTGACTGGCGGCGGCAATTAAACCGGGGTTATCTGATAAACCTAAATAGTTATTTGCACAAAAGTTAAGTACTTCTTCTCCCGAATCCAGCCGAATATTTACCGACTGAGGAGAAGCGATGATTCGTTCTTCTTTGTATAAACCGGCTGAACGAATAGCTTCTAATTCACTGATAAGATGCTCTTGAAATAGTTGATAAGCTTCCATAATTACATTTTTTGAATTATAAATCAATTTTATAAGGTTTAATTTATTTGAGAAATACAGAGTGATTTCTGAATAATTGGGGATAAAGGTACAAAAAATAGATGAAAAAAGAAAGAAAATTCATTTCAAACTGAAATTTTATTTCAACATTTTTTCTTACATTTGCAACGTAAAACGCAAAAGGATTTTGAAATTATGTTGAAAGAAATGTTATCTATTTCCGGGAAACCCGGACTTTTTAAATTGATTTCCAAAGGAAAAAATATTTTTATTGCCGAATCTCTAATCGATCATACGAGAATTCCCGTTTATTCAAGAGATAAGGTAGTTTCGTTAGGTGATATCACTATGTACTCGGATGACGGCGATGTTCGCTTAGCTCAAATATTACAGTCAATCAAACAAAAAGAAAACGGAGAAATTATTTCATTTTCTCCTTCCATCACTCCGGAAGAACTAAGGACTTTTTTTTCTCAAGTTTTACCTAATTTTGATCGAGATAAAGTTTATCCTTCCGATATAAAAAAGGTCATGAATTGGTATAATTTGCTGGTAAAAACAGGATATACGGATTTTGAAGAAGAGGAAGAAAAGCCTGCGCAGGATGAAAATAACAATGAAGTTAACAGTGAAAATATAGATGAAAACAAAGTGGAGGAGGACAAATAACGATGGATGAACAAAATGAAATATTTGAATATGATGAAGATGCCGCTGTAGCATTTATCGGCAATTACCTTCCCCAAGAATTGAAAGTAAAATTTCCGGATGATACGCTCTATTACCTATTGGATCTTATCTGTGAATTTTATGAGAAAAATGATTATTTGAACGAAGATGATGAAGAAAAAGAAGAGAGAGAATTGATTGCATTCATTGTTCAGCAATCCCAAAAAGATAAGATTGGAGATTTTCTGCCGGAAGATATTTTATTGGTGCTACAGGGAGAAGAGGCTTATATGGATACCTTGGAAGGGGGCGATTTTGAATGAGTTTTACAATTTAGAAAATTTGTATATATTCTTAGAATACTTTGGCATAATAATTGCTGTCTATTTTTATTTAATAATAATAATTTAAAAATTACAAGATGAAAAAAATTAATTTATTCGCAAGTTTGGTGCTTTGTGCAGCGATCATCCTTTCAGGTTGTCATGCAAGCAATACAGCAAAAGGAACAGCTATTGGCGGCGGAGGCGGAGCAGCCGTCGGAGCTGGACTTGGAGCCTTGCTCAATGGCGGTAGAGGAGCTGCTTGGGGCGCTGGAATCGGCGCTGTTGTAGGAGGTGCAGCCGGCGCTTTAATCGGTAATAAAATGGATAAACAAAAGAAAGAATTGGAACAAATTCAAAATGCAAAGGTCGAATCTGTCAATGATGGTCAAGCCATTAAAGTTACATTTGATTCCGGTATCCTTTTTGCAACCAATTCAAGTACATTAAATCAGGCTTCTATAAACGCTCTAACTCAATTTGCCAATTCCTTGAAGACTAACCCAGACACCAATGTTGAAATTTTTGGACATACGGATAGTACGGGTTCTGACCAAATCAATATTCCCCTTTCTCAACAGAGAGCCGGTTCCGTTCAAAATTATTTGATGGGACAGGGAATTTTAAGTTCACGTATGACATCGCAAGGTATGGGTTCTTCTCAACCGGTTGCAGACAACAGTACGGTTGACGGTAGGTCTCAGAATCGCCGCGTAGAAATTTATATTCTTCCGAATGCCCAAATGATTCAGGATGCCAATGCAGGGACGCTGAAATAGTGACAGGTGACGGGTAACAAGTGACAAGTAACTAACGAATAACGAGTGGCAGAATATGTCGCTCGTTATTTTTTTATCTATTTTCAAATATCTCTTCCGAAATAATCTCCGGTTTTATCTTGATTTCTTCTTTCTGCTTACCCCTGATAATATTAAAACTAATTATATTTGTACCCGACAAATTAATATACGGTTGAAAATAAAACAAGTAAGAGAAAGCGGTAGAAAATGTCGGCTTTTTAAACTCATCCTGTATCTGTGCATATTTCATTTTATCCCAATACATACATCGAGTGAATCCTTCCGCATTGGTGAACTGCGTAGATGGGTCGCGAAATGACAAGGTTTTATAGATGAATTGCTTGTAATTACTATCTGCCGTTTTGGAATTTCCGACTAATTTGATTCCATTGATTTTTTCAACAATGTCTCCCGCTTCAATTCCGGCTTTCGCTGCCGGAGAAGAAGGTTCTACTTCCGTAATTAACTTCAAATCATCCATATAATAATGAATACCTGTATAATTATATTTGGAACGGCTGTAATAAAACTGAACGGTTTCCATAGATTTCGGATAAGGATATTGCATAAACATCAAAGGAACGTGAAATTCAGCATAATCGGCAAGTGAATATTCTGACTTCAAAAGTTCATTAGCTTCACATTCCCAAACGATTGTATTTTTATTTTTTTTGTTGTCAACCAATTGGATAGTTAAACTCAAGAAAAATCTTGCCTGATTCGTTTGAATTAATGGATTATAATAAATGGGTAAATCTTCCATCATTTTTGTATTTACGTTATATCGGCAGGCTACCGGAAATTTTTCCGGATTTAAATTGTTCCGAAAATTAGGATTCGCCATGTTGGAATAATGAGTTTGCACAATTAAATCGGGATTTTTTCCGGAATATTTCAATCCTTTTTGTTCTAAACTTTTCCGTATAGCGGCATTAATGGTTTTTTCCAATGCGGGATTTTTCGGATCCGGAGCGGCAAAACCAAAAGTAGCGTATGAAATCAAATTGCTTTCCGGATTGACAGTCGTCTTAAACGGACAAGTAAAGGTGCGAGTTTGCACATCTTCCAAACTATAAAACGAGTAAACACTTGCTAAATCATTTTCTGTAAGAGAATTATTCAAATGACAATACTTGCTGACCGTCAGTTTTTGATGACTTTCTTTCAAATTACTAACAGTTAGTTGAATCTGTGCGTTTGAATTTTGCAGCCAAGTGATTATTGTTTCAATACTTTCACCTGCGGTGGGTTTATCTCCGATTTTTTCGATAATATCATTGATATGCATACCGGCGGCGTCTGCCGACGTATTCGGAGTCACACTAAGAACGACCGGCTGAAGATAGCCCCAATTTTTCTGCATGCTGATTTCAAACGTAAAACCATATTGGCATACCAGCTTCGGTTCTGTTTGAGAAAAGGCAATAAAGCAACCGCTAACCAAAAAAGTTAAAAGAACAGTAAATCGTTTCATATTCATGTATATTTTATATTGAGTCTTCTTAAGATATTACGCTTGAATCAAATAATTTTTCACAAAGTTATATATTTTTTCTTACAAAACAACCACAGTAGTAGCGGGACGTTACGCCAAGCAAGAAAGCATTTCATAGGAATGCATCGCTCGGTAGCATCTGATATTCTTGAAAAAAGATAGATTCAGGAGTTCTGAGATTAAAAAATTCTATCAAGAGCGGTAAAACCCGAAGGGTTAAATGTACTTAACCTAATTCTGACCTCATTTTTTCTAACAAAAACAACCTCAGTAGCGGGATGTTACGCTGATACCTATCCCAATTTACCGAGACGCCGCGATAGACCGCCAAAGTCAGGAAAAGAGTAAGTGAAAAAAACTTTCCGTTTTGAAAGAGTTAAATCAAAAATAATCTGTAATTTTGCACCTATATTAATATATCAATTATAAACTTTTTTATTATGAAAAAGATTCTCTTATTCTTCGTTACAGCTATTTTTATGATAGCGTTCGCGGCATGCACGGGTGCAAAAAAAACCGATGCGCCTTCCGATCAGCCTGTGAAAACTGATTCCATAGTAAAAGTTGTCGCTGTTGACTCTACGGCTACTGCTGCCGCTGCTTCTACAGTGAATCCTGCGGATTTGTTGAAAAATTTTCAAGCCTATGCAAAAGCATACGGCGATGCTTTCAATAATCTTGCCAATAATCCTACAAAATTTACTGAACTTTCCGGACAATCGCAACAGAAAGTGAATGAGATGGAACAAGTTAAAAGTCAATTGAACCCTGCGCAGTTACAAGCGTATCAAAAAGCCCTTGACATTATTATTAAAGTTAATAAAGGCGGGAAATAAGTCGGTTCAATACATCTTTTTTAGCGTTGCTGCAGGGAAATAATGCGAGACTATTTCCTTGTATGTTTTTCCTTTGTTTCCCATAATCGCAGCGCCGATCTGGCAAAGACCTACTCCGTGTCCCCAGCCGGCGCCTCTCAGAATAAAAGCGTCCGGTATTTTAGCGTTTTCGTTGGGAGGTGTAAAGATTTTTTCCACAACGAAGGCGGAGCTGTATAAATGCGATGCCGACAATGCTTTTCGTATTTCCAATTCTTTGCCGATAGTTATCGTTTGCTTGTCGCCTACGATTTTCAGACGGATGATGCGACCCGAAACGCCGCGTTCTACAGCGATAAGGTCAAGAACATTGCCAACATCGATATCCACTTTACGATGCAGTAACGCTTTAATCTCCTTTTGCGTAAGTGAAACTTTCCAACGGTAAAAATCCTGAGTTTCCAAATCATAATCATTCAATACTTGCGAAAGCGCTTGTTTATCGTGCGTATTGCAATAAGCCGGAGGATTTCCCAATATCCATGCGCGAGCATTTTCTTCGTTCGTTAAGTCAGTGACGGGTGACGGGTGACGGGTGTCAGTATCAATCACTTTTGTCAAGTAGGGATGACTGACCGGCTCCCAGACATTTTCAAATTTTTCGGTGATTCCTCCACAGCATTTATAAAATCGTGCATCGCAAATTGTGTCATTATATATTAGAACTTCTCCATAGGTAGCTTTCAACGCTTCTTGTACCTGTGGCGATGAAACTCTGGTAATGCCTTGGTAACGTTGGCAGTGATCGTCGGCGCACACATCAAAGCGATCGTGGTCTTCCCTGTCGTACCATCGGATATAGCCTTCGTCGTTGCGAATCAAACTTTCATAGCCGCCGCTTTTCCGGAGTTTTTTTCCTTTTTCCATTTGCGCCAACAACCAGCTTCGTGAAGTGACGGCATGCGCTTTCAAAAATTCCAGCGAAGAGGCGGCGCTCATTTCAGAAGAAATGACGCTCAACAGATAATCTTCCAACGACAAGATGTTGACGGCGGTAATCAAACCGTTTTCGGCGAATAATTTTAATTTTCCTTTGAAACGTTGTGTTTCTTCCCGTTCCCAGTGGAAATCTACCCCGATAACGACATGATATAATTCAAAACTGCATTCTTCTTCGTTCAGAGGTTCAAATAGAACGAAATCATCGAATGACTGCTGTATAGAATTAATTACGAGGGAGAAAGGAGAAGAATTACCTTTGGTAACCGCTTCTCCCTCTCCTTCGCATATTTCATTGCCGGAAGCGTAACGGAACTTTCCATTCAGCCTAAAATGAACGGATGAGGAAGATAAAACACCGACTTCGATAACAGGCGCATTCATAATCGTTGTCTATTCATTAAAAGGACTTGAAACCCATAATTTCGCGGACATCACGGAGCGTTTTGCCGGCGCTTTCCCTTGCTTTTTCCATCCCTTCTGTTTGCACTTTGTGGAGATAAGCCGTATCGTTCTTGATTGCATTAATCCGCTCGCGAATAGGAGTCGTTACTTTAATAATATCTTCTGCCAACTGTTTTTTCAAACTGCCGTACCATTTCGTTTCACCCGTATTCCACAAATTATCGTAATGAGCGACCACTTCGGGCGTTGAAACCACTTTTAGAAGGATAAACAAATTTTCGATGTAATCCGGCTTGGGCGTATTCCGACCTTCGGGACCGTTGTCGGTTAAAGCGCTTTTGATTTTTTTCTCGATTACTTTCGGTTCATCAATCAGGTAAATGCAGTTGCCTTCCGATTTACCCATTTTACCGCTGCCATCCAAGCCCGGAATTTTAATAAGTTCCTGTCCGAAATTATATGCTTCCGGTTGTTTGAAATATTCAACTCCATAACGGAAATTAAATCGTTTAGCATAGTTTCGCGTCATTTCCAGATGTTGTTCCTGATCTTTTCCAACAGGGACATAATCGGCATTGTGTATTAAGATATCGGTTGCCATCAGAATAGGGTACGTGAATAAACCGGCATTCACATTATCGGGATTTTGTCGCGCTTTTTCCTTGAACGAAACGGTTTTTTCCAACTCGCCGATGTATGCCTGCATACTTAATAATAGGTATAATTCGGCAATTTCAGGTATGTCGCTTTGAATGTAAATCGTCGCTTTTTCGGGATCCAATCCGCACGCTAAATATTCCGAGAGAACATTGGTTACATTGATATGCAACAAATGAGGGTCGGGATGCGTGGTCAGGGCATGCCAATCGGCAATAAAGAAAAAGCATTTATTTTCTTCCTGCATTTTCAGGAAGTTAACCATTGCGCCGTAATAATTTCCCAAATGTAAATTACCTGTTGGGCGGATACCGCTTAATACTGTCTTCATAAAATCAACTTTTTGAGCTGCAAAGATAGTACTAAAATCCTATTCATTCCAAACATCGGGAATTGCTTCGTGACCGCGCGCTTTTTCGGGCGTCTGGTCGAAAGGCGGAGTTTCGCCCGAATGAATGGCGTACAAGCGTTTAGCCGTTTCCATTATCGCTTCAATCTGGTATTTATAAGGGCGGTCGGTGACATCTACGAATCCACAATTGTAATTTTCCCCGTCGGCGCGTCCCGTCAAATCTTGATCGCACCATTGGAAATAAGCTGTACCAATCAACCCCGGATGGGCGAAAGCATTTTCCGTATAGTAACGGTAAGCTACGCCGCGTTGTTGTTGGGAATTAACCTGCCAAAGCGATTGCGCCATTCCCCGGTCAACGGTTCCAAAGTGGTATTCCCCGATAATCATGGGCAAGTCGGTCAATTGGAAGGCATGATTCATTACTTTACTGTCCGGCGTCAAGGCATAGCAATTGAAACTGAGTATATCAAAGGAGTCCTTGCAAATTCCTAAAAGTTCATCATCCAATACGTCAAGGCTGCCAAAACGAATACCAAGATTCAGATGATTGGAATCGTATCGTTTCATCGTTTGCTTTACGGTTTGCAGGAAGATGCGAAAAGTTTGATAGATAAATTCTTTTTTGCGTTCCGGCGTATTTCCGCCTTCCAGAAATTTACTTAATTCGGCTTTTATCGGGCAATCTTCTCCTTGCAGAATGAGGTCGCAAAGACGGGCTTCTTGTCCTAACCATGACGGTTCGTTTCCAACGAAATATCCGATAATCCATGGGTTATCTTTGTCCTTAGGCAAGTACGACTTCATTGCCGAATCCATCCGCGCGGCAAATCCGGGGGCATATACATCGGCAAGCCCCATTAATTTGCTTTCCATAGCTAAACCCTGCAATTGTTGAGTATAGGCTACTTGATTCAGATTATAGACTTCGGCGCTCGACCAGTTGCCAATTGTGTTCAATCCCCATTGGTTCATGCGTTTGACTACCATCTCGCAAGCTTTTTCCTTGTAATTATCTCCGTAACGGCGGAAAAGATTCCATGCTCCAAAGGAGGCGACTTTTTTCCCTCGAATGGTTTGTACGAATTGTTCGGGAGGCAATTGCTTGAACATACCCTCCCGTTTGTCCAAATCGCGGGCGTTTTCGCCTCCGCCCGGATTTACGCAATCCACGCCTAAAGAAAGAAACAGATAGCCATCGGGATCGACAAACCACCAGCGTCCATCTGTTTTTTGTAAGCGGAAAAATCCGGAGCCTTTCACCTGCTTTTGTAAATAACCTCCATAACGGGAGTAATTATACCCCGGTTGAGCAGTTGCTATTTCCTTTTCTTCGGCGTTCCATTCTGCCTGCAACTGTCCAAGCGAATCGACTTTTTGTTCGTATTCGAGCAGATTGGATTGTCCAAACTCATCGACGGCAGGCTTTTCGCCCAAGTATTTATCGCCCGGATCGTTCACGGAAAGAGCGATAGAACGTATTTCAAACTCAGGATTTCCAATGGGAACACGCATCCGGATGCCAATGGAATCGACGCCGTGAAGTTCTCCTCGCTTTCCTCCCAGATTAATCCATCCGGTAAACCGGGGCTGATTGTAGGTAGCTGCCAAGTCGATGTTGGCATCCGGCATCCGGCGGAAGAATTTCAATGGAATCGCCAATTTATTCCACGCACTGGGAGTATAGCTCATCACCCGCAACTCATTGTATCCCGAATCGGTAGTGAATCCAACGTTAAAACGTTGGGATGTAGTGATTTTAAACTCCAATACCACAAAATTGTACTCATCCCAATTGCGTGGTAAACCGGGAGTAATGTCCTTAATTGCAAATTTCCGTCCGGAAACTTCTTTGCTGCTATCGAACCGGATAATGAATGGTTTCGGAGCAGACGTACATTGAGCGAATAGAAGCAAGGCAAAAGCAGCCAAGCATAACACAGAGTTTTTCATATTTTCAATTATATTTATGTTGATGTTTCACCATGTAGTTCTTTTTAAGGAAGAGAGCGTTTCATAAGACTGTCGGTAGCAATTTTAAGGCATGATTTTCAATCCTGCGTTTTCCATTGCATTTTTAAATACAACATTATTCTTCAGTTTTTTATTTTTGGAAAGAATATCGGTAATCACTTTTTCACAAAATAGCTGAACGGCTTCTTGAAATTCTATAAAGCTCATCATTAAGGAGCGATTGGAGAATGAGGGAACTATCTCACATTTATCTTCATCCCGCCGGAATGCGATTGTTGCATCTGATTCGGTAAAATCAAAAATTTCCTCGCCTTGGACTTGTTCACTTAATTGATTATAAATGAATTTTAGGCAAAGCGCAAAATCCAATAAAGGGATCCAATTCCAATCCATCGACAGTTTCGTATCGTTTTTTTCAAGCCATAGACTCCCTAAAAAAAACTCATATCGCAGTGCTAATTCGTCAATATCATTGACAACTTCCGGTTGATTTTTTGCGAAACGGTACTTTATTTCAAACATAATTCATTATTTTTAATAAGGAAACGCGGTTATTATATTGCCATTCGGCGCGATAACTATTCTTAAATGTGTAGCGGAAGAGCCGTTAATAGTAGTTCCTATGGCTCTTCCAAAATCATATTCTGCAATTTTACCCGGTCTGCCGTGCGTATTAGCTCTGAACGTACCTTGTGTTGCCGTTGTTTCAATCAAATCTTTCAAGACAGTTACCGTGATCTCTTTAGAAAATTTTCCGGCGCCTTGTGCATCGGAAGCAGACCAATGGCGGGCAATGATATGTTCAAGACTCTTTTGTGTTATATTCACCGGATGCGTCTCGGCAGAATCAGTGTGTCTATCGATTTCAACAGAGGATGATGTTGTTGTTTGGACAGGGGCGCTGTCGGTTTTGTTTGTTCCGATTTTTCCGCAACTCCACAATAACAGCATACACATAAGATAAAATATTATCTTCTTCATATATAAGTGTTTATTTTTACAATAATTATTTTCAAATAATTAATGCAAATATACTAATTTATTTTTTAATAATCATTACCTTTGTACTTTCTAAAAAAATATCAAAAATCATTAGAAAAATTAAGAAAAAAGGATAAATGTAAACAAAAATGAAATATATTTTTACTTATAATTAATTCAAAAATAAAATGAAAACACTAAAAACGATTTTCGCGGTATTAACATTTGCTGTTGCTTTGTCCGGCTGTACACAAAAAGTAGATAAAGCGGTTACTCAAAAAAATATTGGTCTTCAACTGTATTCTTTACGGGATAGTATCGGTAAAAATTCCGAGAATATTGATTCCGTAATCATTAAAGTAGGAAAAATGGGTTACAAGTATGTGGAAGCGGCAAATTATGCCGATGGTAAG
>Ga0123354_10003289_pt1 | contig 22207 bp, 21 predicted proteins | sample TergutLab28metaG_2_FD_97872 | JGI IMG/M metagenome (GOLD analysis project Ga0123354, IMG submission 97872) | Labiotermes labralis P4 segment gut microbial communities from Petit-Saut dam, French Guiana - Lab288 P4 | ecosystem: Host-associated > Arthropoda: Insects > Digestive system > Gut ... | reverse complement strand
CGGCCTATGTCCACCACATACCCTGTACACTGTACAGCATGCAGTAACGCCGGCACCCAACAGTTAACAAGTCCAGCCGGCCTATGTCCACCACATACCCTGTACACTGTACAGCATGCAGTAACGCCGGCACCCAACAGTTAACAAATCCGGCCGGCCTATGTCCACCACATACCCTGTACACTGTACAGCATGCAGTAACGCCGGCACCCAACAGTTAACAAATCCGGCCGGCCTATGTCCACCACATACCCTGTACACTGTAAAGCATGCAGTAACGCCGGCACCCAACAGTTAACAAATCCGGCCAGCCTATGTCCACCACATACCCTGTACACTGTAAAGCATGCAGTAACGCCGGCACCCAACAGTTAACAAATCCGGCCAGCCTATGTCCACCACATATTCTGTACTCCCGCAGTAGCAACAACATGCAAAACGATTACATTCATCCAAACCATGACAATTCGTTGTTTCAAACCGACAACACGTAATGTGGTGTCCACATATCACAGACATACTGTGTAGCGCTGCTCAATACAACCTACACACCAGTCTAAATAAACACAACTATAAGTTACATTCCAAATCATTCAGCTACATGTTTCGATCCCAATAATAATTATTATCAGTCTTTTGCATAAGAACTGTACGTTAAAGGTAAAAAGTGCATACTGTATTTTGTTCCGGGCTCTTATACTGGTTTAAAATCTTTACAGTAGCTACTGTTTCTTACCTCTCTAACAAAACTGTTGAAACCCAAATCCAGTACGGCATGGTCCTACCTAAGTTGCGACAGCCTGTTTGGTGATTTACTGAGGAACAGAAAAGTGGTAAATTATGAGGTATCATTTTGCTATCCAACTAATGCACAAGATACAATACGCAGATACAATTAAAATTATAAAATATTTAAAAGTGCTCCAACATGTTTCGGGTCACAGAGGATCCATCATCAGGGAGACTTGTACAGTTCTGGGCTAAAAATTACAAGAATGATTCTATCGTGTCCGTTGACATGGACAAGGTCGGTGTTATGACAGCATATTCTGACCCGTTGTATCTACATATTATATATTGTGCATTAGTTGGGTAATAAAGTGTTTAATTATCATTGATGCACGGTGCAAACATGAAGATTATGAGGTATCATTTATCAAATGTATGTCAGAAAATGTACTTTCTGCCTACAATACACAGTTTTTATGCAAACGTCTGACGATAATCATTACTGGGATCGAAACATGAAGCTGAATGATTTGGAATATAACTGACAGTCGTGTTTGGACTGATGGCTGAGCTATTTGTCTAAACGACGGTGAAAATCACAACGCGATGACAAAAGTAAGAACACTTTTTAACCTTTACGTTACACACCAAAAGTTCCAAAGACTGTGCAGTGAAAACTGTCCACTTGCAAACTTGGAAATAAATAAAGTATGTGTTTATTGCAGGACTTCTCGCCGTAGAGCGGACGACATCGTTGTTGAAGATTTTATGCCGCCCGCAGTGCGGCTACAGAAACAGTCCCCTGTACTTACTGCAACTCGCTTTGTACATCCGGTTAACATCAATCAAACACATTTTAATAATAGCAATATGAATACCAGCAGCATTCACAACACAATGCTCTGATCCCAGAGATGTTCCACCAGCGGATATCTCTCACCATTGCGGTAGCAAAATGTATTGTAATGTTTATGGAAAGAGGAGTGATTCTGTAGATAGGAGCTGAATTAACCATAAAGCTTTTGCTTTCATCTCGTGGTCCATCAAACCGAATAGCACGCGTGATCATGGCAACGAAACAAACTCGAACGTATTTGCATCTGTTTGTTTGTTTCAATACGTTTCATGTCTGCTGACGTTTACTTTAAAAAAAAGTTATGCCTCTACTTTGTTATCACTTTCTTTTCTGCGCCCATTCCGAACAGAAACAACAACAAAAAAAAAAGAAAGTAGTTATTCAGACAATGTTCTCTTACATTATTAAATTCCGGTCTTGAATTTTACAACGCGCACGCGCGCGCGCGCACACACACACACGCACACGCACACACACACACACACACACACACACACTAACGCACGCAGGTACAATATTATTTCCCTTGGAAAAATGTGTGCGCCACACAGTAACAGTGGCACAAGAGACATTTTAACGAACGCCGTCGTCTGCGGACATTAGGTGTTGCTCATGCGATACGTCACACAGTGTCTGGCCAGCGTCTGACGCCACGTCATAACTGCAATAAAGCGTGACGTCACCCAGCCAACACACGTCACGTGCAGCACGTCTGGTCCAACGTGGTGACTGTTTCTTTTACTTTCTGCAGTTATTCGACATCATTCGCGATGACACCCATCATTACAAGCAACTGCCATTACACGGACACAGACGTCAAATCACTGCCGTGTAATGAGGTCACATTCACAAACACCTATTTCCTTGGTTGTAATGAAGCTTACACAAATTTGTAATACTTTTATAATATTACGTACTTCAGTTGGTGCCATGTAATAGCATGTCCTGCCTTGCAGTCAGCTACTGCCTTTCCCTGCAGGCTAACAAGCTGTTAGCCGGGTACACAGAGATGTCAACCAATCCGCTGAAATCTCTTGTACCCTGCATGAGATACTTATGCGGGTATGAATAGTCAGCTGAAGTTCTATGTTACGGCGCACGGCTTCCATTGTATGAATAATTCATTTTATCTTTTATTCCAAGCGCTGATATTATTATTATTATTATTATCATCATTTACCAAGTCCCAACACATGTGATTTGTTCTTATTATCCATTTGTATATGCTTGCATTTGTAGTTTGTGTTTTTAAAGCATTATCTGCTGTCTCTGTTAATTGGCCTTATTGTTATTGTGTCAGCACAATTAACAATACAGAAATGAATTGAACTGAATCACTGCGTGATCCGACGGTCAGGGGTTCGCTAAAGTTTCATCATTTAATTAATTTCCCACTTAAAGGCACTCCAGATTTCGGAAAAGTGTTACAAATATTCACTTTCACTTTAATTTTCCTTCACGTGATTTTAAAATAATGAAATACGCCAAAAATTGTGGTGGCTAAAAATGGACAAAAGCATCGCTTGACATTCCTAGGATAAAGATCGATGGGTAAGAGCAGCACAGGGGGTCTTGAACACACGGGATATGATGCTGCTGGCAGAATTAATTCATGTTGGACTGTTTGGTTTTTGAAGGCGGAAAGAGAAGGCATTCCCGAAACGTCAGCAACCAACTACCAACCTTGGCCGCGTAACAAACTACAACAGCGACGTCCTGACTTCAAGGGCCTCGCGCAACCTATCAATTGCGAACGCCACAAAACTTCAGGTTCAGTGGCCCACAGTACGGGGAATTTTGCGACCAGGTGGCCGAGTGACAGATTCTTCAGAAGCACTTCGCTTCATGGAAGTGGGCGGCTGTCTGGAAGTAATAATTTTGGGATACAACAAAATATTACGGTTAAACAAACATAAAAGTGTGCATTATTGGGCCCGACGGCAGGTCCTGATATTTTGTGAGCTGTCCTAAGTCACACGGCAAGCAATAAATTTAAAAATACGTCACAAATTAACACAAATTTTGCATTATTATAACAAATTTATGCACACAATAAATATTACGCTCTTGCTCTCAGTCGTTTCAAACCCACCCCTATTCTTAGTGCATTGCAATCATTTTATTTTGTCGACAAACATGCGGTTCGCGGGTACAGAGGGGTTGCAAAAACAAACAGAATTTAATATTTAATGTCCTAACAGTCAATACAGTAGCTGTCAGCAAATAACAATCGGATGTAATGTTCCTGCACGGTGTACATACAAGCTGTGATATTTTTCTATCGTGCTGGGCTTTTCACAGCCCATTGTTGCAACCATATTTCATCATTAATAGGCAATACTCTTGTGCAGAATGAATGAAGTTATGAATAATAGCTTTATATTTACATCAGTTCTGCAGGTCTCCCACACAGGCATATCATTAAATAGACTGTGAAATAATTTCCCCCCTCCCAAATTAATTGAAAAGTAAGTAAAAACCAAAATAAAGTCGACGAATTAAATTAGCTGTTATGGTGCTAAAATAAAGTACATTAAATTATCGGCCATGCTTAAATAAAGCTGATATTTTTGTTTGAACAACAACACTTGTTTTTAATACACACCAGCTTCATTACTCGTGCAGCTTTGTGTGTCAATCACACAGATCACACAGCACTACAATGTTTTCTTGTTTATTTCAATGTTCAAATTTAAATTAGCTACATGTAACGCCACTCAAGTATAACTCACAATGAAATTAATTACATGTGATTGGAGTCAACATAACGAATATCCTCATTACGCAATTTTTTCCAGTCCCCTGCCACTCCTCCCCTCCCCGCCAACTTTTAAGGCCAATACTAATCACACGTGCCAACGCACGCACACAATACAACCACGTGTTATTTACAAACATGACCATCCTACACGCTTCACTTTTATTAACTCTTTGGCCTTGGAGCTGGACATTTACAGTTTAGCACACCATTTATGTAAAATGTTAATATTTTATGAACCAAGAAGGGTAACATTATGAAATACACGACATTTTGTGGAGGAATAACGGAAGATGGTGAGATAAAGTCTAAAAAATAATAATTAAATATATTTGTTGACTAAATATACAAAAAGCGTACTCTGGGGAGTAGCGGTACGTCTGTCCTATATATAGGATGCATTGTGCCTAAAGGTTAAACAGTTCTAAAATAAAGCCAATGTTATCTTCCTTCATTCTGAGGCTCCATTATTCACCCCATATAAATCAACAGGCAAAATTATATTTCTGAAGGTTTTAATCTCTTTTACTTAGAGAAATTCTGTTCACTTCTGCCACAAAATAACTCATAATTCCTCCTCTTCCATATCACGTGACTTAAAACATTAGGTTTAAACTACATGCAGTTTCACATTTGTTTATACCAGACAGCCAGACTGGTTTTAAGAATCAACAGAATTTTGAAATTTTATTATGCAGCTGACGGAATGTGATTACTTTTTGTCACGCGATGTGGTTGGTAGACCTGACGTAATTCCGCACATAACTGCCATCTGGTGAGACACAGAAAGGACAGGTTTCAGAAAGGACTGCACGACAGAACCAATTCACTGCAATAGCGACCGTGGGAATATTGCATATTATGTATTGCGTAATTTAAAACCTGCTTTTATTTGGGGAAATGAAGCAAAGTAGCCATCATGTCTTATAATAGGAAAGACCGGGGCGTGACTTACGTCACTTGTATTACTTTTAAGCATGACATTCCCTTCACAGACGAAATAACTCTATTATGATGCAAGAGATAAGGCCAGATGCGTACGTCAACATATTTCGGAATTTTTATTTCTTTCCAGCACGCGACTTGAGAGTTCTTAAAAAGTGCGGACAGGCAGAAGGAAACGGAGAGCAGTAAAGCTTATTAAAGTGAGACCCTTTTGTATCATGCTGTTCTTATTAGGACAGACAGCTGCAGACAGCAACTGTGAGAGCATATCAAAGAAAATGCTTGTTTCAGTTAATTAATTACTTCGCGACATTCATACAAAATATATGTTAATAACAGTGAAATGTTTGTAATCTTAGCTATCCAGCACGCAATGGGCATGCGCCATTTTGTCATCTGTGGCCCGTCCGGCTCTACAACATTTTTCCGTTTTATCTCACAAAAAGCACTATTTTCGAAAAAAATTACTGAATACAATGTCTTTTTTTCCCTACAATTCCCGTCCGTAATATTTCTAATTCTAAGACGAATTCAGCGAGACATTGCCATAAAATGTACAAACGTATTCATGTAAAGCACCTGTCAATATTGTCATATTTTAGCGAATCTTGAATTTTCTCGACAGATTGTTCGAAAAATTCCCAAACATCAAATTTTCAAGAAAATCCATCCAGTGGGAGATGTTCCATGCGGACGGACGGACGGAAAATCGTATATACAGGCAAACGGACATAAATAACGGAGCTAAAGTTCGTTTGTCGCAATTCTGCGAACGCACCTATAAAAAATTAAATAGACGTAAAATATAAACATACATAATAAACATAAACATACCCCTTAATGGCGAATTAAGCAAGCATAGAAACAAATTCGCATTACTAACCCAGTTAACACAATTCTAACTAAACGAGCAGAAGGCTGTCATCATTCAAGCAGTCGTGGCTTCACGGCTAGTCTAAGGAACACATCAGTTACACAGGGGTCTTAGGGGATGAAAAATTCGTGCAGTGAGGTAGATGGAAATGTCCCAAGTCAATGTCGAGCCCTGCAGATCGAGACATCAGCTTTCCCCGAACCTCCGGTAACTCTCTGTCAACACACACGTCACCACATCACAGAGGACTTATTTGCCTTAAGACAGTCTTATTACCCACCGCCCCGAAAACGTCAAACCTGACGTCTGGCAGTTCCGCGAAGAAGGGTAAGCTTGCCGGGGTTCAGACAGAACGGATAGGCATTGCGATATTGGAGGTTCTCAAAGCGGTGCTGCTGAAGATTGAAGACGTCTGTCAAGTTCCGCTACACCGCTGGATAAAGAGTTTCCGACGTTTCGAAAGGTCACAGAGTCTTCATTTTCGAGGTCAAGTGGAATGGCGCCCTGTACGTTGCTACATGTGCAGCAAACAAGACTGCCCTTACTGCTCCATCATACATAAATGGAAACATCCTACGTTTTTACGATTCGCATTAAAACGTTCAGTATCACTGAGCTCCGAACTTTATCTGGCTGGTCTTGTTCAGCGGCACGCTCCTAAAACTCTTAAAACCTAAAAGAATCCTGAACTTCACGTCTTGTCTGGGTTTCAATTCTTAGTCTGACAGAATCCCATATCAAACCCCAAACCCTCCTATTTCTTTTTCCATCTCCTTTCCAAACCTTTCCTCTTTCCCATCCCCAGTGGAGAATCACCACCACCACCACCACCACCACCATCACTATCACAGTCAGCTTTACCACTACACCAAGCTTCCAAAAACTTTTGCTGCGAGATGGAATTGAATATGGATAAAAATGTTCGCCGAGGGTGGGTGTTAGCTGCCTGGGAATATATACGGCAGGGCAGACAGACAGGAAAGCGGGGAAACGGGAGGTCGGCCGGATGTTAGGCTATCGTTCCTAGATTAGTGGACTGTCCTGTACGTCCTGGAGTCAAACTCCAATACCGCACTCATCATAAGTACGGCAAAATAACTGCCAGAATCAGATCTTATGCACAGTTTCCACTTAACAGGCTATTCACTGCAACGTACGGACTGAGGCCGAAGAAACAGCTGCCAACCTCAACATAACAAATGAGCATGATCGACTGTGTAACTGTCGTTAACGTACGGACAAGCTTTGCAGGACCAGTAACAGGGCGAACGTGCCACAAATTATGCCATCTATTCTGAGTCAAATCTGCCAATACGTGTCACATTCCATTAGGTTAATCTCCACTGTTTGCCAAACGTCATACGCAGCATTTACAAGATTCTTCAGCAAAGTCGTAACGTCTGGAACTGGAATATTCTAATGTTTCATCGTGCAGACTTTCTTCTCCGGCCCTCCAGACCCTTGCAGCTGAAGGTCCTGCATGTTTTCATGCCTCTCAGAAGACCTGAACCCTCGATGACATTACTCAATGAATAAGGGCAACTTAGTCACTTTTTATCAAAAGTATCTAAACTTGAATCTTTCGTCCACATAGCTGCATCCTGAAATTATTCTTACACTTCAAGGCCTACCTTTAGATTTTCGATTCCTTCGTCATTGTCACGGACAGATCTCGTAGCTGGTATTAAGAAACTTACGTTAAGTACAAAAGTGCGTGCAGTTTTACAAAATGACTTGGAATGATTAATGCCTGAAGCATGAGACTGGATGTTTGTGTCACTGAGAAAAGTAAAGACATAAATTCACAATAATCTTTCCGGATGATTTTGTAAGCTGAAGAAGTTCTGTGACAGCATAGAAAATAAGCAAACTACACGCTTGTGACTGGTTGTCCACTTTACAGGAGCCTGCGAAGTGACAACAGACAGTACGTCCAGTTCATCATCATTTACAGGACAACGAGCTGAAGGAAAGAGTACGAGTCTGCGTACAGAGCGATGGCGAGACAGTGCATCGGGAACTGCCTGAACTGTATGACTGCACAGCTTCATGTTACGACAGTCACTCCATTTTAAGGTAACAAACTGGCAGCACACGTTTAAGATTAAATCCTGTTGACGTAACCATCTCCATACAGCAGAACGTTAAGAAATTCCAGTTACCCAGCCAGAACAATATCCTAGCATTATGTGGATCCCAAATTTTATTTGAAGGTGACGTCAAATCACGCAGCTCGTCACTGTGCGCTGTCACTCCTCCGACTCAGGCCGAAACAAACTTCCCAGCACCCCACTCTCCAACATCTTCAACACACATCCTTCCTTTAATGCAAAAGACAAAGTTGCCACTTTAATATTATCATGTATTATACGGCTTCTTGTCCAAAGTGACTTTTTCCTTCTGTCACACTAAAATCCTGTGATACTTCTTACTCTATCCTGTTACAAAAATCTTTAATGAACTTCTTTAGACTTCTGACATATTCTTATCAAAATGTTAGTAGCTTACAGTACCGTGGAATTCCCTGTAAGAACTTTCTCAGTTGCAATGCAATCACAAGCATCCCCCAGGTCCCTTTCTAAAAATATGTATCTTCAGGGAAATGTTATATATGTAAGCTACATGAAAACTGCAGCTTAATCTCATATTTTATATACGCGCTGCATCTAATGTCATTTTCCCATTGTTGCATATATCCCACATGGGACTGTATCATCATCATCATAATAATCATCATCACTGTTAGCAACGAGAAGTAGCGACAACGGAAATCTGACCCGTGGGGGTCGTTCCTTCCTCGTTGCTGCGCTCCGCCGCGCTGGTCAACAGGATCAGCAGGCTGCAGGGTCTGACGGCTGGCCTGCCCGACAAGAAACTCTCTCGCCGAGATTTATTCCTCTTCACATACAACTCCCTGCCCTTTCGTATACGTGCGTTGCAGAAGAGACGGAACGGTCCGCCCGCATACTAATGAAATATTGTATTCATAGGGAGGGGGCCCCCAAAGGCGCAAGGCAAGGGTCGTCCTGGAAAAGGATGACGACGGAACGTCTTCCCAAGGGGACAAGCTGACTGAACGGGGACTTCTGGGCCTGGTCCTTTAACCACGTCGCAGAAGCTCTGGTCAACACACTACTGGATTGTCGCAACAGAGCAGGTAGCACTGAGGAACACCTAAACGGATCCACATTATATTCATTGAGGTCAAAAATATATGATGAGTGCTTTGAAGACGTAAATTGACCTCCATCGTATTTAGAGACTCAATCCGTACCGCGCAGTAAACACTTTCCTTCTCGGTTATACAAACCAGTCAGTTAATGCTGTATAGGGAAATAATCGCTGTTTGTTCTCAGATCCACACAAAACACATACATACAGTTGTGTGGGCAGAACGTAGAATTGCTGAATGCTAAACTGGTGGCACATAAAGAGACTACCGGGCTTTAAATGGCTCATAATACAAACAAATACATATTTCTTAACGCTTGTTGCCTAACGTGTCTAGGTATCGATATCATATAAATTGACTGCGCAACTGCATATGTTACAAAAACAACGTTAAGTAAAATTCTTCCATGAAAACTGTGCGTTTTACTAAACACGATAATTCACGTGTTCAATACGCTTGAAAAGACGCCCTGTAGTACACCTGTACAACAGCGGAACATTCTGACGCCTCGAAACAAGAAGCGGGTACAACGGCCGTTTTTAGTTACACGGATCAGCAAATTCTACGTTCTATCCTACTTACCCACAGAAGTGTCCCAAGTTTAAATATTTCGTTGGAGAAGTCCTGCTGCAACAATTCCTTACTTGTTTCTCATGGCGCTGCACAGTGTCACTTGCACAACTCCAGCTGGCAGCAGTGTGCCAGACCGGCAGCTACTGGACGGTTCATTTTGTAGCACCACTGACTGTAGTTAGCAATTAATATCGCTGGGCAATTAAGTAACTACGATAAGCAGGATAAAGCATGCATACAGCATAAAGGAGAAAATATACAAACAAAGAAACCTGACGGGAAAACGTCAAAAACGTATTGCGAATGTTGAACAACAAGCCGAGATAAAAACGACACATATTTTTTCAAACGTCCGGGATAAACGATAACAGGTGGAGACAAATGTGTTTTCTTGCAATATGGATGTACACAAATACCATTTTCATTGGAATTACATGTAGACTGTACAAATCACATCTCGATGTGACCCTCTACCCTTTACAGTATAAAGTTATGCAACCCTTGGCAGTACGTCTTTCGGAACTGTAAACACCTCCCTAAGCAGCAGTTCACAAATTTCCTGAAAAATTTGGACCCCCTTCAAAATTCTACGAGCCAGAAGCGTCAAATGCAGCAGGTTTCATACTGAGCGCTCGCAAGTATTAGGCGTCACCACACAACATGTCGACGCCCGGACGGTCTGACTCCCGGTACATGTGCATCCCTTCCCTGAGGATGGTAGCTCTATGTTGATCGAAACATGTTACAAATTTTTGAAACGGTATCTAAAGGTGGTGTGTGCACCGCGATGGTGTTTCATGAGGTGTAGCCCTAGGGGCCAGCACCAGGTGCTACGATAAACCAAGCTAAGTTCTGCAATAAATCAACAGTGGCTTTGTTTATTACTTCTACTGATGTTGTAAACCACAACAAAACAGACGTGTCAAGCCTCAATCAGAAGAAGAATTCACTCCTCTTCCAACACACGTGACAATGGGGAGCGGCGGCTCTTACCACGGTGTTAAAGCGGCCGGGGCGTGAAGCCAACCACTGACCTCCATCCATGGTCTTGAATAACAATGAGTGGATGTCTACCTCCACTTCCCCTACAAGCGCTTATGGAGAGCAGAGGGACAATTTTACCTTCATGTTGCACCTCAGACTCGTGCCAGTAAACTGTGAAGAGCCAGTGTTCACTGCCTTATAGCAGCCTGACAGAAATCTACCGACGTTTAGGAACGGCGGCCTCCATCTTGAGAGAAGAGGCAGCAGTAGGCTCAACCACTGCTTTCTCCAAACCAGGCCAATTTCTGCCAAGCTAGAGAGTGTCAGGTTCCGTAATAGGCCTATTGAGATCTTAAATTGTAACATGGGTGACGTCAAGGTCACACAAACATTTGTGCACAAAACTAGGCCTACAATGTTTTAAACCTACGAGTAAAATGTCAGTTTAGCTCGAGTCAATTATTTAAAACTAACACGCAAACTCTACAGGGAACTGAGAGGCCATCACCTATTCACAACCATCGCACAAGGACGATAAACGCAGTAAGAGGGTCAATCAGAACTGGCTGCACGCCACTGGCTGCTCACATAAGCTGCTACAGATTCAGGTGACAAACGATAGGTTTATAATGCATCACAGTTTGTAGGACGGCAGTGCCATAATACTGCGCGGAGTGACGCAATAAAAACTAAGCAATACTCGACGGATTCTGACAGCATTACAGCTACAGAAGTTGTTAAATTGTGAACAGGCACAACGGCGCAGTTTGATGCACCTTCCTCACCTCTCGCTGTCAGCATGTCCTTCACACCGCTGCACATTCCGTCAATGGCACTGCCGCTGACGGTACTGCCAAGTTCCCATTTATGTCAACAATACATCTGCAGCGGCCTACATTTGACGTAACGGTATTTAGTACTGCTTCCCACCGGAGATGTGAACATGCAAAAGTGCTATCAGTGGGTGCATAGGAATACACCAAAACAACTTTATAAATCGCGTCCACACGACGACGACGACGACAACAACAACAACAACACATCAACAACAAATCAGCAGCAACAACAATATTAATTGGCTGATGAAAGAGCAATTTGTCGTAACCCGCCGATGTAGTTTTACAGCGGACAGAAACAGCCTGACCCATCATTAACAGACCCGCAGTTAGGAATGTTTTGTTTTTACGAAACTATAAAGAGAAGCAACTTTATTTATGGACACACCATTTTGAAAGAAAGTGTGTTTGTGACCCAAATGTCTAGTGATGCGGCAATGTCAGTTTGACGGATTGTTTGGGTTACGACAAACTGCTGTTTCGTGACAGAACTACCACCACCACCACCACCAACCACCAAGCACCAACACCACCACCACTAACCACCACCACCATCACCAACACCACCACCACCACCACCACCACCACCAACACCACTACCATCAACACCACCACCAACCACCACCACCATCACCAACACCACCACTACCACCAACACCACAACCACTACCACCAACACCACTACCATGAACACCACCACCACTACCATCAACACCACCACCAATCACCACCATCACCAACCACCACCACCACCACCACCAACTGTTAAGCACGTTCCTTAACCCTTTACACCCCAGTAGTTACTATACGTACCACCAGGTTTAACGTTCAAAAATTCTACGTTTTGCTCACACAACTATTTATATGTCTATGGACCTCAGAACGGTCATTATTTCCCTATACAGCATTAACGGGCCGATTCTTATAAACGAGGAGTGTGTTTACTGCGCGGTTCGGACTGAACCCTCAAATATAATTCAGGTTAACTGGAGTCTCGACATGGTTAAAGACTGCCAGATCTGGACTCCAGCGACGGCAGTCCGTTTCCACCTACCCGCAGCCCCGTTACCAACCTGAACTCCGAGGGGCAGTATGGGGCCAAGCGATTTCAATCTTTCTGGCCTTATTATGAAGCACCTTGCTGGCCAGCCACTCCTACAGACGCTGACGTGAAACAAGACGTCATCTCCTGGCTCAGACACTTGCCACTTGATACAAGCCGATATGCCTATTGGGACAAATTCTTATTGTCAAGGGAGACTACGTGGAGGTCTGTTGTGTACCATCTGCTGCTCGTTTGTCATGTAGGCTTCTACAGCGAAGTCAGAATAAAATTCTCGACATCACAGCGTATCGCTGTACTTTTACACACCCTTGCACTTTGCACATAATTTTCACTTTGTGGAATTTTTGGCTGCATTATGAAGCCCTGCTTTAAAATTATTCCTTTACTGCAGACACGCTGGACACATCACATATCACGAATCCAAGCGAGGCGAGTCTGAGTGTGTTCTTACCGTTGTTAGCTCAAACTACGTTAATGTGTATGTGCTTTGTTTGTTTGCTTGCTTGTTTGGAGACAATTTCAGTAAGTCATCGTCACTGACACAATTGGTTATCGTTCAGCATCAGATAAACTACAAAATCCTGCAAGACTCAATAAAAATTGTGCTCTAGAAATCCCGATAATAATTTGCTCCGTACCGCACAACGTCGGACTGTTCAATACGACGGAATCCAGAACACACCCAGACACTCATGATGACGTACACAGCACACCTCACTGAGCTGCACCAGCACATCACTCCGCACTTCATTCGCTTGCAGTGTTACTTCCGACATGCTTCGGTCTACACTCAGCCATCGACTAGAAAATAATTCACCTTCAAAATGAGAAATCACCGAATCACCGTTACATGTGAATGATTTCCTTGACGATGACAGAGTTCAGCAGCACGAAACATGTCGGCAGTAGCACTGTCAACAATTACAGGAAGACTTACAATAACCCTTATGGCAGCACGTCTGTGCAAGGCATACATCAGTAATTTCTCAGTAACCGACGTCTGTGTACAAGCCACTACACACGCAGTGCATATAGCAGCGACACTGCTTTCTCCTTCCTATGCGCTAACTAGACCGCCAGACGAGATTTACGGTTCTTGAGGCTCAATGCTGTTGTAATTATCATCATAAACTGGACTTTACGAGCAACTACGGACCCCTGTCGTAAAGGAACGCTCGTGCTCTGCGTTAACGCCGGTATGAGGCAGCTACCCCATCCACAGCTGCAAGGTACACACACTTACGTCAGTGGCTGGGTCGCACTTGCTAATCCTCTCTTGTCAGTGCGTAAGGAGGTGATATAAAATGGGAGCTGAAGTTCTTTTATAGATGGATGCTGCGAACACACAGTGGTGCAGACTTCCTAATTTAATTCTCTGATACACGGACGGTTACTTCCACGCTCCAATAGCACAGATTGTCACGGCCAGCACACACACAGACAAACGCAGCGCGCAGAATTCCGCGGTGTAATTGTACCAACTGAAGCCCGTTTACTCTCACAACTACTAACTTCCTATATTTATCAGTTCCGGACACAAAACGTTTCGACCCAATTCATCTGTCACCATCCTGACGGCACGGTGAAATATTATAAGAAAACTGAAATTTAAAACGTCTTTAAAGGTATATTTAGTGAGATATGTGCTAATTACAAACGGCGACCTCAATCCACACACATATTATATCAGACCAGCATACATATAGGGCAAGTTGAGGTGTGTTGGGTCAACAAACTGTAGCTTACTGCACACCGATCATTGCAGATATTAAGCAGTCCTTCGGGTTCATCCCAGAGCCACAAATTAATTTAATTAAAATTACGCTGGTCTATAAAACGCCTGAGTAAGACCCACTTTAAATACACCTCAGCCCGCATGGATAAATGTTGGGTGTCACCGTAAATGATCATCTGGGTCACTACATTAATTATAGTGCCACTGTATGTTGAATCACACATCAGGTCAGTTCGGAGAGCCACAGATACCTAGTTAGCACATCTTCCGCAAACACACGAGTCTTTCCCCAGGCACCAACATGTTTCTCATGATGCATTCAAGTTCCCTTTGCTTTCCCATGGCATCCAGTCACCCAATTTGGGTTGCACAAAGTGCTTCCAGGCGCATTTCGAAAACTTTGAGTAGCTGAACCAATATCTCGCTATAAAACAGAAGGTTTAACTGTCATCGTCATTACGCCGGTTAACGTCATTAAGGAAGAAACACAAAGTTTAAATCGAAACAAGCAGAAGAGATGTAGGAGGGGCAAACCGAACAAGACGCTGGTCTGGGCAAATCGAATTACCGGCAAATAATTCAGACTACTTAAGGAAGAATGTAATAATAAATATAGAATACCACAAAGTGGATGAATGATGGAAAGTGCGTTAGAAGAAGGCGCAGTAAAAAAAAAAAAGGAAAGCGCATTAAGAAACACGAAAGAGAAAGAAAAACTGCCGATAACAGCATGAACGAGACAAAAGCTTCCTCCCTCGTTTGTACTTTCCAGGAGGTGGCGGTCAGATTTTAAGTGGTAAGTTGTTAAGTTCGCCGATTGTCTGGTAGTTCAACTGGAGTACAGCACATTGGTAGATACTTGTGTCCATGCCGCTGAGGCACAAAAGAATATGGCTTCGGGGTAAATAAGAACATGACATCGGGGTGCATAAGAACATGGCTCCGGAGTACATAAGAAAATGGATCCTTGGTACATAAGAACGCGGATCCGGGGTACATGAGAACATGACTCCGAGATACATAAGAGTATGGCTACGAAGTACACAAGAACGTGGCTAGGGGGTATATAAGAACATGGATCCTGGGTATATAAGAACATGACTCCCGTATACATAAGAACATGGCTACGGGGAACACAAGAACATGGCTATGGGGTACGTAAGAACGTGGCTAGGGGGTACATAAGAACATGGATCCTGGGTATATAAGAACATGACTCCGGTATACATAAGAACATGGCTACGGGGAACACAAGAACATGGCTATGGAGTACGTAAGAAAATGGCTCCGGGGTACGTAAGAACGTGGCTAGGGCGTACATAAAAACATGACTCCCCAAACCGTCTAATTAAATAAATGCATATATAACGTTCCTTTCAAACCCAACAAATTTAGGACAAAAATCACGATTCTGTGGCCGCTAACAAAATATCAAATCAAATTCACAGTTACTTGGGAAGAAAAGTAAAAATCCACATTTTCATACCTTCTAATTTTATTCTATCGCGCAGGTTCTGGTTAACTGCAGTTCCGAGCAATAATTACTGTCTTCTGTAAGCTGGCACACAGTTAATTTTTGAAATTTCAGAATTTTGTATCAGTTATTTCAAACAACTTTTAAGAATGCAGAATCCACAAATATTTCATTACCAATAACCCAGTCCAGTGTTTGGCATTGAATAACACTGTTCGTTCCGTCAGGATAAATTAATGTATAACCAGGTTTAAAATCAAGCATATCATTCCTGCGACTTCATACTGAAATTTATAGGATAACACTAAGCAGAAACGGACCGTCGCTGTTCAACTGGTTCAAATAAACAGTAAGTACGCTATGGCTATACAGTAACTGTAGCCGTGACGTTTCGTGGATGTGTTCAGCACTGGACTGAGGGGCAATGCAAATCTTTGGACTTCTAACCTAAGTTAACAATTTCAGCAAACTCGCTTCAATTGAAATCAGTTAATAGAATTGAACTATTCCTGGAATGTATTTCGAATCATCCACATTTTCAAGTATTTACGATAGGGGGACTGGTAAATTCTGGACATACTGTGGCTCCTACCGTTCAAAAATACCTTCTCACAATTAGCCTAGCTAAGCGTAATGGAAAATGAAAAGAAATTTGTAAAGCATTTTACTAATGTAAATACATTTTAAAATATTTCTAATATCGAGTCACTTCCTTAAATAAAATTGGAACTACTACCAAGTCCTACCCCCCACCCCCCACCCCCCAACCCGCCACCCCCAAAATTGTCTCTCTCCTCACAGACGTGTTCCACCGATCATGAAATGGTTCCTTATTTGCACATACACGCATTTACTGTTAACAACAGTAACTTCCTATTAGACTACTTAACACTCCGAAACGTCGGAAACTACGCCCAAACACACGTCACATGCCACAAGACCTGAGTCCTCACGCACTTCCGGTCACGTACAGAAATGCACCTGCATGCTGCTTCCGAACAGCACACACCGGAGACTCAACGTACATCAAACTTCTATAAATCAATAACCAATAATTCACCCAATTCATATTTTATGTTCCCGAAAGCGCTCCATCAACATTTCACGTAACTTGTGTAGCGAACAGTCGTCAAAGTAATGGTAATCCCACTTGACTACGTAGTTAAACAGTTCAGATAACGAAGCTGTTTGCAAATTTACTCACGAACAGCAATTCAATAAGCACATCTATCTGAAGTTCCCTCGCATCTTAATTTTTCTTTATTCTTTGCTCGTTTCTGCAGACTTTCTCGTTACTGTAATTATCAACCATGCATCAGTCTTCGTAATGTAATTCCGCGCTAAACAAAGCGTCACTTCTCCCTACTGCTGTACACCAACCAGACACTGACAAGCAGAACCTTCTGAGCAACGTCCATTTGGATTATTCTTAGCAAGTATTTCCCTCCTGCCTTCCCTTTCAACCAACTCACACAAAGACTTTTTTCACTCACATGCATTTTTTAATGCTCATTCAAGAACCAATTATTAAGCTGTTCCTCCAGTAATCAAACTCAACCAACCAGACTCTCCAGTCTAATATCGATTTGATATTTTCCTCTGGAATAATTTTATAGCTTCAATTATAATTCATTAGAATATATTAAATTCACCCTATCATATTTTCCCTTCCGCACTTTTATTCTGCTTTATCTGCTCCGGACGTGTCAGTTTGCACTCGTAGTGTTCCATTTTAATAATATGCAAAATCTCTGTCTGAAGACTAAAGATAACACACATTTTTTTCTTTAAAAAATCACAGAAATACTTATGCGAAGTAACTCAGCAACTTGCGGTTCACATTGTAAAAATTCAGGCCTTCCGCATTTCATAATTATTAATAAGACAACCAGGAAATCATGTTCAAGCTCACTGGTAAAGATACTTCCCACGACATGTCACTGCATATACATTGTGACACACACTCACTGGTAGCAGAACAGAGATGGGTAGAGGGACTTTTGGGCGAAAACACTGAACACGAAGCTTTTATTGCTATGTGTTCGAGCACAAAATATTATTCTCTGTATGGTCATGAATTACTGCAGAATCTCACATTGTTCTTAATTTCTAAAATGGAATAAAATAATCTAAATTACGTTTATGAATCTCGCTGGCCAACAGAAGCTCCTAAATTGCATGCAAGCTTATGTTAGTAATGTCTCCGACAGTCCAGTTAAAGTGGTAACACAAATCTGTCCCAGTGTACGCCAGGAAGGCGCACAGAAGGAGAGGTGAATCGCGCGACTCGTTCTTGACAGGAGCGCTAGACGGAGGTGAGGAGTCCGAGATGGCCAATCATTCCCCACACAGTAAGTTTAAACTTTTGGCGCCGGAATCATTTTTTTTTTAATTTTAGCACACCTGTATATAAAATGTGAATAATACAGGAACCAAATACATTATAATTATGAAACAAACTGCATTTTGAAGAGAAAAAAACGGAGAGTATATACCATGTTTAAAATATTCAGTACCTATATTTGTTGACTAAATATATAAAATGCAACTTTAGAGGTTAGCGATGCGGTACGACCACTATAGTTGACATTAGGCGTCAAAAGGTTAATATTAATACGGATGGCACACAAACAGCATTGCACAATCGCCTCTCTGCCAGGCTCGTGCATGGCGTCCGGAACATTGCACATTTATTTAATGTTGGCTTCTATAATTTAGTTTAGCTTAAATTAATTTTAACAGAATGTGAATCAAAATGCTTCCATATTGAAAGAGGTCGCCCCGTTGTGTCAGTTAACCATATAATCATAATACAATTTCATTTCTAACAATGGCCCTCAGCCCTGCGTATCGTCCGATTTTAACCAAACGTGGATTCTCTCGACACCATTTTAGTAAGAAGCGCCAATATAACATTTCACAAAGATCTGTTCAGTCTGAGGCCAGTTGCTCCTTCCGAACGGACAGACATACAAGACGCAGCTAATATGCACTCTTCGCTACTGCGTTGCGAACGTGCCTCCAAACTGCACGGTCCCTCTTTAGAAGGGTTTGTTATTCCACTGCCTTCTCGTTCATTCGTTCACAGGTCACACCAACTGGCACCACGAAATTACACCGACACATTGCTTGACATTCTAGACAGAAGGTGTGCAGTTTTTGGGAGAATCCCTGAGGATCGGACGGTGAGCAAAACGTGCAACCTCTGGGGACACAGCAACAGGCCAGATGCGTGACGTCAGCCGGCCAATGGCCCTGCCGATGTCGTCTGTAGGCTCAAACTGCATAAAGAAGCCTAACTTGGTGGTACCGCTTAGTACAATGTCCGGGTCTGCACTCCCGACAGAGAGATCGGCGCCAGGAATTTGTAAACATTGTATATGTATCATTCCAAGTGACGTCGGCAGACAGACCGGAAGTACACAAAATTACTCAGGAGGATTGGCCATGACATCGTATCATTTTTCAGCTTCGAATTACGTGACTGCGTGCAGAACGAAATGTGTCAATGCCGTGTGTTAAGGGCTGCTGGTGAATTCCCCATCAGGCTAGTGTGGCGGTGTCCTGGTGTGGCGGTGGATGAGCGCGACATGACCTCGGTGGGAGGAGAGCAAAATTTCAAAATCGTCTTGCTACAAGGTTAGTGCATAACAGTGCTATATCCGCTAATATCAGAATGTCTGTCTGATTTTCGTTTCACCTACTACGCAGCACAAAACACACAACACTTGGGTCAACTTTAATTCTGGCAGGAAACCGGGACAGCCGAGTAGGTACGGCGGCTAGGCCACAGAATGGAAAACCTTGATACCGTGGTTCGATTCTTGTCAGGCGCAAATGATTTTTGTCTTCTCCGAAAGTCTCCATATCTGCTCTGTAGCCCACCCAGCCTCTTCTTCCCCCTACATGCCTGCGTCGTGTGCGTGCAGCCTACTTTGTCTGTAGCTCAGTTCCCTTTAGTAACCAGTCACGCGCTCCACCGTACGTAACATTCACCAAGAAACACTTCGTGATAGCAGACAGCACCAGCATTTGGTACATGAGGCACCTCAAACTGCCATTCAACACTGTGCTCAGCCAAGTACACAGTCCTAAAGCAACTGAACAATTTCATCAGTCCAGGTCTGCACATCCTTCTTGGCAGACGGTATTCATATACAACAAATTCTCGTTTGTTCTCTCAAGACACAGTTTGGCACGCGATGTAGAGTAGAGATTCCCGGGTTTGAAGAAGACAAGTGTGGTTACCGTTTGGGCAAAATGTAAAGCAGGACAGGCAGTGGATTTGATTAGTGCAGTGAGCGGTGCAGAGAGGGTGGGCGAGAAGAATATGCGTGAAGGTGAAGGAAATGAAGTCAATTATTGAAGCTTATTCCCGGCGTTCCATTGCAGAACTGCTGCAGCCATAGTGTGCAGTCTCCACGGAACAGTAATTAGTCCAGCTGTGGGTGGAGATGGTGTGGACACAAGCATGCAAGGGACCAGGGATGGTGGGGTGAGCCGTACCCTGCTCGACGACTGACCGTTGTTAATGATTGGCGTCAAGAATTTTTAGCGGCAAGTGACTCTAGAAGAAAACGTGTTTAATGACTTACAATGTGACCTTTAGGTGACGTTTGTTGGGCTAAATTATATTTCGTAGGTAAAATTTGTGTAGAATTTCGGTATAAGGTGTACAAAGGTCCCACTTAAGTCAGAGTAAAACGTAACACTGACAATTTAGAAACAAACCTGCGAAGTCTAATACCGCTCAGTACACTTTCACAATTCAGTAGGCTATACTATCACACCTGGAAATGACCTTCCCTAACCACAAAAATATTGTACTAACGTCCAACATTTACGTCACTTCTGTCAGATTATAACACAAAAAACGTCTAATTTCAAAATCAACTTCAGTCATTTAAGTACTCAAAAATATGTTCATAAAAACACCACTGGATGTGTGCATTATGAACCACACCACACCCCACAGTTTCTCCTTCGATCTCCCGAAAATATGAAACAAAAATAGCGAGAGAGCATAAAGAACTGATAATTTACACGCTTCAGTTTCGCTTGTGCCACCAATATACACGCAGCAACTGAAGTGCGCCCTGCAACATGCCAGCAAAGCAGTTACAGTACAGCTACAGCGCTACCGATTCTTGACTTCAGCGCTACATGAGGTGGGTGGCTAGCCCCACGCGCCACGCGCCGGCCGCTCTATTCTCGGGAAAGGGGGAGGATACACACCGTACATGGGGCTGGGCGCGTATCGGGGCTGGTGTCGAAGAGTTTGAAAAACCTCGCCCTACCGGGGTTCGAGCCCCGGACCGTCCACCCCATTGCAAGTCTGTAAGCCAACTGAGCTGCCAACATAGATGTAAGTTTATATGGGGGAAATATGAAACTTGAATATCGTTCTGTTGCGAAGCAATTTGACGGGCCAACACAACACTGCCTAACGAATATTTCTAACAACATTACAGCAACTGTGCGAGATTTCAGGCTTCCGCCACTACGCAGACAAGACCTACGCTCTTCTGGGAAGGAATTACCACGCTACGCTGAGTAATCACCCAGGAGGGCGCAGACAACTTTATAGAAACTAAATTATCTTGAGGTGACCAATATTTTTTGCCGAAAAGTTGGACGCAAAAACATGACATGCGGCCAGGTTAATGTGGCAGATACCGCGTGCTCGGTCAGTGAGAACCGGACACACGTTGCACATACAGCACGGACAATGCCAGGTGCAACCAGTACGTTTGGATCTGAAGATGGACAGCTGAAAATGGTCTACAGTCTTCCGGAAAAAAAATATTTCTTATAATTTTTAGAAATATTAAAAACGGCTATTGTACATGTACGTTTCACCGTGGTCTCATGAACCCATGGTTTGATTTCTTGTGTCTCACGTCATTCAGTTTTGTTAACTGAAGTCACACATATGTATACAAGCATATTCTGCATATTGGACATCGCTTAAAAGCTTAAGATAAGGTTTCTTTTAACTCGTTTACGTGTTAAATTCACTTTACCCTACGACACACACACACACACTGCTAGCCCGTTTTATCGCTGTATCTATTACCAACACCGGTCAACCCCCCCCCCCCCCCCCCCCCACAACCCACAGGTGGGGCACACCCACTTTTTTTTCTCCCCCCCCTCCCCCCCCCAGCCCCGGGGGCTCAGGGGGGCCGGGGCTTTTACCCCCATT